>OAVX01000842.1_pt1 | contig 11988 bp, 14 predicted proteins | sample 1476471 | NCBI WGS metagenome assembly OAVX01 (sample SAMEA2580114, study PRJEB22360) | human gut metagenome | biome: human gut; feature: human-associated habitat; material: faeces | place: Denmark | collected 2008/2010
CGTGCCAATCCTCGAAACTTCACACTTAAAATTTAAAAGACATGAACATATTAGTTACTGGCGCCAAAGGATTCGTCGGTCGAAACCTTGTTTCCCAACTTCATAATATCCAATCGGGGAAAGCGCGGAATTATCCTGTTTCGGGAACTGATCTAAAGGTCTTCGAATATGATATAGACAGCGATCCGGCTGAGTTGGATGTCTATTGTAAGAAAGCAGATTTCGTCTTTAACCTGGCGGGTGTGAACCGTCCGAAAGATCAGGTGGAATTTATGAAGGGTAACTTCGGTTTTGCATCTACTTTACTGGATACATTGAAAAAGTATAGCAATACTTGCCCGGTGATGATCTCATCATCTACGCAGGCGGCATTGGATAATCCGTATGGCGAATCGAAAAGGGCAGGAGAGAACCTGTTGTTCGAGTATGCGAAAGAAACCGAGGCGAAAGTATTGGTTTATCGTTTCCCGAATGTGTTCGGAAAATGGTGCAGACCGAACTATAACAGTGCGGTGGCTACTTTCTGTAACAATATAGCCAATGATCTGCCTATCCGGGTGAATGATCCGAGTGTGGTGATGAATCTGGTTTATGTGGATGATGTAGTAGACGAATTGATTGCCGCTTTATCTGGTAATGAACATCATGAAGGAGATTATTGTGCAGTACCAGTCGTTCATACGATTACGTTAGGAGGTATTGTTGATCTGCTTTATTCATTCAAAGAGATGCCGGGTAACCTGACGGTTCCTGATTTGGGTGATCCTTTCACGAAGAAGCTCTATTCGACCTATCTGTCTTATTTACCGAAAGAGAAGTTCATCTATCCGGTACAGATGAAGACGGATGACCGGGGTAGCTTCACTGAGATCATCCGTACGCCGGACAGGGGTCAGTTCTCGGTGAACATCTCCAAGCCGGGCGTAACCAAGGGACAGCATTGGCATCACACCAAGAATGAAAAGTTTGTGGTGGTGAGCGGTCACGGCCTGATCCGGCTGCGTAAGATCGGGACGGACGAGGTGATCGACTTCGAGGTCAGTGGCGAGAAGATCGAAGTGGTGGAAATGATCCCCGGATACACCCACAACATCATCAACCTTTCGGACACCGAAGAGCTGGTGACCTTCATGTGGGCCAACGAACCGTTCGATCCGAACCGCCCGGATACTTATTTTGAAGAAGTGTAAATGTTAAATAAAGAAGAGAGAATGATTATTCTAAATGATTTACTACTTTTGTAAAAAAGGAAAAATATAAAACGACATGAATACCCTGAGTGTAGATACTTTGAGAGTTGATATTTTTAAGGAACTTATAAACTTGGATCAAGAAAAGTTGTCTGAGGTTTATAAGTATGTTAAAAACTTGGCTTCAAAAGGAACTCCGGAAGTGCAGTTGCTGCAAGATATATTGGATAAATCAGCTAATTACGCAGTTAAAGCTCATGAGCGGGGTGATTTCCGTTCTACTCAGGAGGTTATGGATAACTTGGGAAAAGAGATGGGATGGATGTAATTTGGACATCCCCTGCAGAAAAGAGTTTTGCTGAAACACTTTATTATATCCGGCTGAGAACAGGAGACAGGTCAGCTCATAAAGTGTGGCAAATGATTAAAAAGCAAGCAGATTTATTAGCTATGAATCCGTATATGGGAAAGGTTGATTCGGATTTGGCTACTGGTAATCGTCAATATCGTTTTGTAATTGTCAATAAAAGAAGTAAAATCTATTATTTTATAGAAGGAGATAATCTCTATATCGCTTTAATAATGGATACCAGACAGGATTTACGTGATATTAAAGAGAAATTATCCACACTATTCTAAGAAAATCATTCTCTTCGATAAACCATCAGAAGAGAAATGCACAAACTAAAATTAATGACTATAATCGGTACCCGTCCGGAAATCATCCGTCTGGCTGCCGTGATAAAGCGTTGCGATCGATATTTCGATCAGGTCCTGGTGCATACCGGGCAGAATTATGATTATACATTGAATCAGGTGTTTTTTGATGATTTGGGCCTTCGTGCTCCGAATTATTATCTGGATGCCATAGGGAAAGACCTGGGGGAAACGATCGGCAATATCATAGCCAAGTCGTATCAGTTGATGGTCGAGGTGAAACCTGATGCGGTCCTGGTGCTTGGCGATACGAACTCCTGCCTTTCGGTGATCGGAGCGAAGCGCTTGCATATCCCGATCTTCCACATGGAAGCCGGTAACCGCTGCTTCGACGAATGTCTTCCGGAAGAGACAAACCGGCGTATTGTCGATGTGACGGCCGATGTCAACATGTGTTATTCCGAACATGCACGCCGGTATCTGAATGCCGCCGGAACGCCGAGAGAGCGTACCTATGTCGTCGGCTCGCCGATGGCGGAGGTGTTGCACGATAATCTGGAACAGATCAAGGCGAGCGACGTTCTCGAACGTTTAGGATTGGAGAAAGGTAAGTATATCCTGCTTTCCGCCCATCGTGAAGAGAATATCGATACGGAAGCCAATTTCTTCCACCTGATGAACGCGGTGAACGCTATGGCGGAGAAGTACGATATGCCGATCCTTTATTCCTGTCATCCCCGCTCCAAGAAGTTCATCGAACAGCGTGGTTTCCGGTTCGATCCTCGTGTGATCCAGCATCAGCCGTTAGGGTTCCATGATTACAACCATCTTCAGATGAATGCATTCGCGGTCGTTTCCGATTCGGGCACGCTCCCGGAAGAAAGCAGTTTCTTCCTTTCCGTCGGCAATCCTATTCCGGCTGTATGCATCCGTACCAGTACGGAACGTCCGGAGGCATTGGACAAAGGCAACTTCATTCTGGCCGGTATCACGACCGAACAGGTGTTGCAGGCAGTGGATGTGGCGGTCGAGATGAATCGGGACGGCGCTTTGGGACTCCCCGTGCCCAACTACGTGGACGAGAATGTCTCGGTGAAGGTTGTCAAGCTGATCCAGAGCTATACGGGTGTTGTGAACAAGATGGTTTGGAGAAAATATTGATAGAAAACAGGGATTGTCCTTGAAAAATAGAACAGGATGGATATACAAACAATAGATAAGAATCTGCTTTCCGATCTTCATCAGAGAGCAGTTGCGAATGAGCGGAAGCGTATGAACTTTGACTTGCGTACTTCTGCTTTGGATCAAAGTCAGCGTATGCTGAATGCGTTGGAGCCTGGGACACAAGTACCTGTTCACCGACATATGGAAACGGCGGAAACGACGATCTGTATAGAGGGATATTTGGAGGTTGTTCTATATGCCGAGGCTTCCGGTCAGGATGAAACGGGCGGGGAAAGGAAGTTCGTGGAGGTTTCCCGTGTTACGCTTTGTCCGCGCGAAGGCAAATATGGGGTACAGATCCCGTTAGGTGTGTGGCATAGCGTGGATGTGAAAGAACCAAGCACCATCTTTGAGGCCAAAGATGGTGCTTATGTGAGCGCAAGCAGATAGATATTACCGAGGGGCTTTTATCCCACCAGCACCTTATAAAGACTCCCGATCCCTCCCGCCAGCATCAGGGTGTAGCCGGAGAGGCCGAGCCAGTCAGCTTCGGGGTGGGGAGTTTCGGGGGGCGGGGAGATAGGAGGGAGAGAATTGCTCCGAGAGCGGCGAGGGTTACTTCCGTTTCTCCCCTCCACAGGGAGAGGAGGGATAGGAGGCTCAGGCAGAGGAGAAGGACAAAGGTCGTCACCGGCAACCGGGTGTTTGCGCCGGGGGAAGATGATCCGGGCGAGGGTGGTGAGGAAATTGAGGATGGTTTCAAGGAGGTTCATGATTTATGATTTATGATTTATTGATTAAAAAATAAGAAGATAGAGGGTTGAGAATCTCTTACCCGCAGGAAAATCCGGTTGTAGAGGCATATCCTATTTATGTCGCTGGAGGAAGCCCTAAAGAGTGGTAGGGCGTTGGAGGAAGCCTGTCCATCACTTTTTCCCGATCTTCCTGCAAACTTTGACCAACAACGCCTGATAGGCGGCACGGTTGTCGCCGTTGACTTCGCTGATGTATTTGCTGTAGGCGATTTTGCGGGCGAAGGCTTTCGGGTCGTCGCTGACGTCGGCGGCGAACGGGTAGACCGAACGGATCAGGCGGGCGTAGTCCATGAAGGAGTCGCCGGGGGTGTCGTAGACACGGAAACGGAGGGAATGGGCGCCCAACTCGATGCTTTGGCCTTTCCACCATACATTGGAACGGCCGTAGGCGGTGATGCCGAAATAGTTATGATACTCGCTGGCAAGATCACTTTGTCCCCAACCCGACTCGATAGCCGCCTGTGCCAGTATGACCGCCGGATTGATCCGGAACGCTTCCCCCGCCTTTTGGGCAAGGGGAAGGAGGGAGGAAAAAAAATCGCTTTGCTTCATTTCTTTTGGTTGAAAGGTGATTTTTTAGTTGAAAGGTGAAAAGTGAAAGTTGAAAGTTGAAAAATAGCAACGTGGAGTTACTTTCAACTTTCACTTGATTTAAAGTTCTCCCGGACGGTCATCCTCACCCCCGCTACCGGATGATTCGCTGGAGGCGTCCTTTTTGGGAACGTAGCGTTCGAAGGAGACGTTATTGACAAGGTTGATCAGCATCGTGCCGGGGTAGAAGACGATGTGGGCACGGTTGAACAGGGCGGTGTTGAAACTGTCGACGGTGTTCGAACCTTTGCTGCCGGCAACCATACGGAAGCTGCCGAATTCGCCCAGGTGAACCGATTCGCCGTCTGAAAGAGCTTCGTTCATGACTTTGATCAGGCCGTCGAGCACCAAGATGATCTCACCGCGGCTGGCGGTACAGATGTTTTCGATACGGGTACAGATCTTGTTCAGCGTCAGTTTTTTTGTGATGCTGGTCTGTGCATGATAAAGAGTTGCACCTGATGCTGCGTCTTTGCTCATGTCTTTGCGTTTGACGAGAGTGTAAATTAATGGCATAGGGATTGAAAAATTAAAAATTAAAAGATTGATAATTAGGGAGATGTCGCTTTTGACTATACAAAGATACGGCAGGGGAAAAACGCCGGGTCGATTAGAGTCGATTAGGGTCGAATAGAGTCGATTAATCTTTTGTATATTTGCATCCGATCAGTCAGATTCAAAACACCGGTGTTTTGAAAACGAAACATAGGTGTTTTAAAATCAAAACATATATGTTTTGAAAGGAAAGAAAAAAGGAAGAATGCCATATAATACTACGATCTGAAAAAACATTTAAAGCAATGAACAAGCATAAGAATAAAAGGGATGATTTCATGAAAGATTTCCTATGGTATTATAAAAAAAAGTGAGGGCGATAGCAGGAAAATATTTGTCTTTTCCACTTCTACAGGATTATATCGCTAAGTTGGAAGAAGACCGGGAGGTGGAGCTGTTTGCGCTCGCTTTCCTGTTCAAAGGGTTGAGAGATGAGAAAAACGAATCGTGGAACCATTTGGCGGATCGTTTTTTCAAAGTTTACAGTGATGAGCTGTACCGTTGTTGCGGCTACGAGATGGAAACTCCGGGGTTTGCCCGGGTATGGGTGGCACGTCCCGACCTGTTTATGGTCTATATGGGGGCGATGATGAGGGCAGGCATTATCGAGGACTGCTCGTTCGCCCGGATGGCCGGCCATGTGGACCGCATCTTCGACACGGGAAATACGGAAAACACGGTTCTGAACAAGTTGAAGGAGCAACTTCCGGAGGCCGATCAGATCGTGGACGGGATGAAAGCGGAATTCAAGAACTTCAAAATACGTGATAAAAAATAAAGAATGAACCGATTGGTAGTGTTATATGGCTTCTTTTTTGAGGAATAAAGGAAATTGAAAATCTGCATAAAACAGTTTTTTAAAACGGAGGTATAGACTATACCTTTGTGGTGTCGGTAAGTATGAATTTGATGTTCTGAAAAAATTGAAAAATTGCTATTTATAAATCTTTATAAGAAGAATCTTTCTTATTATATTAAGAGAGATCGCCAAAGCGAGTGGGCATATGCGCGCCACACCATGCCATAAGTAGTTGTTTCATAGTTTGCTCAGACCGATCAACAAAACACCAAACCGAGTAACCAATTTTATAAACTGTAAATCCAACTGTTATGGATGCAAATTTAAGCAGAGACAAGGTAGCCGGATTCCTGGGACAATCGTTTGTCCGAATTCCGCGCAAAGTGTTTACCATGTTATTTCACGGTAAGGGCCGGGAAAAGACGATCGGCATGGCGTATTTGATTTTGATTTCGGAAGTTTATTTTGCTGACGGACGCGTATGTTTGAAAAGACGCTCCTATACGTGCAAACGTGGCGAGTATGTCGGACGATGTGAGGAACTGGCCGGATGCTGCGGAATGAGTGCCACTACTTTGCGCCGGAGCTTGAAGTGGTTGAAAGATGAAGGGCTTATCGAGATGAAGCGCCTTGAAGACGGAATTTTTATCCGTGTCTGCGGATATGATTTTATTATGGGTTTTCGCAGGAAAGGCGAAGAGATACCGGCGAAGGCTGCTTTCCTCGCCTTGGAAGAAGCCGAACGACGTATGGGCGGACGGAGCATGCAGTTCGATTGTTGTAGTGCAAACGGGGAAGGAGGCATGCAATGATGAACGGTGAAGAAATGAACGGAGGCATCTCCTTGAACGATATGGAAAAGGCGTTGGTCTGCCTGTTGATGACCTCGATGGAAGCGCCGGTGCAGGCGGAATCGGCCGGGTTGACCCAGGAAATGTTTGCCGATGCTTCGTTGGGGTTCGTCTATGGAGTGATCATGAAAATTTATGCAATGGGGGTACGGCCGGATATGGTGCTGGTGGAACGCGGAATGCGTGAAGCGGACGAGGAACAGGCGGCCAGGTTAGGCGGTTTGTCGTTCCTGCTGCCCTATATGCTGAATGTGCGCCATGACGGGAATGTGGCGGCCTATGTGGAAGGAATCAAGAAACAATATAAACTGAGATGCTTGGTCACGTTGTTCGGAACGATGGCGTTCAAGGCAGGCAAGGTGTCGTCCGTCCCTGAGGAACTGGCTGGTGAGGCCGAACGTCTTCTGATGCAGTTCCGCCAGGAGACGGCCGAGGGCACTCCGGTGCGTACGATCGGGGAACTGGCTGCCGAGGCGGTGATCTGGCATCATCGGCGCCTCAGTGGCGAGCTGGAGGCCGAACAGGTGAAGAGCGGGCTTGCCGAGTTCGACTATGTGACCGGAGGGTTCCACAATACGGAGCTGACGATCATCGCCGGACGACCGAGTGACGGGAAGACGGCAGTCACGTTGCAGATGGCCCTGAACGCGGCGCGTGCCGGAAAATCGGTCTGCTTCTTCAGCCTCGAGATGTCGAGCCTGCAAATGCTGAACCGCGTGCTGGCAGGGATGACGGACGTGAACCCGGACCACCTGCGCATCAACAAGCCGACCGGCCGCGAGGTGGAGCATTTGGAAGAGGCCGCCCTCCGGTTGAAGGACCTGCCTTTCTACCTCGACTATACGGTCGGGGCTACCGTGGAGCAGATCAGGGCGAAGGTGCTGCTGCAATGCCGGCAGGGGAAATGCGACTTGGTGGTCGTGGACTACCTGCACCTCCTCGGAGGCGACCGCCGGAAGGGGGAGACGCAGGAACAGATGGTGGGACGGAATATCCGGGCGCTGAAGCAATTGGCGTTGGACAGTAATTGTCCGGTGCTCACGGTCTCGCAGATGAACCGTGCCTGCGAAGCGCGTGCCGACAAGGCGTACCTGCCGGTGATGAGTGACTTGCGCGATTCGGGGACGATCGAGCAGGTGGCGGACTGTGTGGCGTTTATCTACCGTCCCGAACGCTATGGCTTCACCCGCGACGACAAGACGGGGCACAGCTTGGTGGGAGTCGGCAAGATCTATATAGCGAAGAACCGTAATGGTTCGACAGGGATCGCCCGTTTCCGGTACAACCCTTCGTTCACCCGTATCACGGATTATATCCAGCCCGGTACACAAACCTCTTTAGGGATATGACGAAGCAAGAGATACAAGAACTGAAAGCCTCCCTGTCGATCAGGGAGGTGATCGGACGCTATACGACACTGAGACGCGTCGGCCGCCGGTGGATGGGGCTTTGCCCGTTCCACGGAGACCGCCATCCTTCCCTTTCCGTCAACGAAGAGAAGGGCAGCTTTGTTTGCTATGCTTGCGGGGAGAGAGGGGATGTGTTCGCCTTTGTCAGTAAGATCGAGAAGGTCGGTTTTGCTGAGGCGGCGAAACGATTGACAAAGGAGTTGACGATTGAAAATGGACAATTGACGATCGAGAGGAAAGACAATAAGGATGCGGGGGCGTTGCCGGAACGGTTGTCCGTTGTCGATTCTCGATTGTCCGTGGAGAACGAAGTTTTCTTGGCTATATTGTTGCCTGCGGGTAGCGGTTGTCCGGAACTGACTCCTACTTGGTTGGATTTCGGGGTGGGGCAGTCGCCCTTCTTGGTTCCCGAACGCTGGAAGGCGATGCGGAACCGGTTGGTGTTCCCTGTGCGGGACGAGGAGGGACGGTTGGTCGGGTTTGCCGCCCGGAGGTTGTCGGACGAAGATCGGGATAAACCGAAATATATCAATTCGGAAACGGGCGAACAGTATCGGAAGAGCGAGCTGTTATACGGGTTGTATGAGGCACGGGAGGCGATCCGCCGGGAGGGGAGCGTGTTCTTGGTGGAAGGATATAAGGATGTGCTGGCGATGCATGCGGCGGGATTCAGGCATACGGTGGCGTTATGCGGGACGGCGCTTTGTACGGGGCACATTGCTTTGTTGAAACGATATACGACATCTGTCTGCGTGATGCTGGATGCTGACAAGGCGGGGCGTAAGGCGACGGATGCGATTGTCCCGACGCTTGTAGGCGAAGGGATGGAGGCGGTACGGATCGGGTTGCCGGAAGGGGACGATCCGGATTCGCTCTTTCGCCGTCTGGGGAAAGAGGCGTTTGCCGCTTATGTCCGCGAGGCGGTACGGCTGGTCCAGCCTTCGGAAGAGCTGGTGTTGCTCGGACGTATCCGGAAAGGCGTCGGGCTTTTGTCCGGTGTGGCGGAGACGGAGAAACGGGAACGCTTGTTGATGGTGCTGGAGGATTGCCTGGCGCAGTTGAAGGGCCTGTCCGCCGCAGCTTGCCGTCCGGCGACAATGGACTGGAGGTGGGTATGACCGGGAAGACGGATGAGGAAGAAGAAAAATGGAAAAACCGTTCCACCACTCTCCGGAGGCTGGGACGGCAATATAGCCCGGATGTCACGCCCGAAGTCGCTTCCAGGCGCTTGAAACAGTGGATCGTCGGCAATCCCGTCCTGCTCGGACTCCTGCACGAGAACGGCTGGACGGCTTCGAGAAGGGTGCTGACGCCGAGGCAGGTGGAGCAGATTGTGAGGATTCTTGGGGAACCTTGATGTTACTTTTGGCTTGACCCAAAAGTAACCAAAAAGTCAAGGCTTAAGCTGCTTCGCTACTCCGTTCCCTTCGTTCGCTGTCGCGTCTGAAACTCGCTTCGCTCAAACAGCAGACGCTCCGGGCGCTCACTGCGGTCTCTGCGCTTAACGCTCACCAGCTTAGGCCGGAAGTAGAGCCTGACGGCTCTCTTGGGATGGCCGATTTCGACAGTTCTTTTGCGTCCCCGTGCGGGGCACGGGGACAAGCCTGTTCCCGCACTTGATGAGGGATCGCAGAGAAGCAGGCGAGAGAAACAGGCGAGAGAAACAGGCGGTATCGGCCATCCCAAGAGAAAGCGTAGCTTTCTTGGAAAGGCCTAAGCGGATGGGCGTCAAGCGGAGGGCAAAGACGGAGCGGCAGGAGCCTGCGCTGTCTGAGCGAAGCGAGTTTCGCAGGCGACAGCGTAGTCTTTGACCGGAGTAGCCCAGACGGTTAAGCCTTGATCTTTTGGTTACTTTTGGATCAAGCCAAAAGTAACAGAACAGAATATGAAACATAAAATAATAAAGCAAACCCTATTGACAATCGGCATCTCATTGTCGATCGTCAATTCTCAATTGTCAATTGCCCAACGCTCGTTGGGCGTCTCCGGTCTACTGAACATCCCATCGGCCGATATGCAGGAAGACGGTACGTTCATGACGGGAGGCAACTACCTGCCTCAGGAGATGCTACCCCGGGAGTGGGGATATAATTCGGGAAACTATTTCGTGAACCTGACATTCCTGCCGTTTATGGAGGTGGCCTACCGGTGCACCTTGTTGAAGGTCAAGAGTACCGGCAAATGGAACCAGGACCGTTCGGTCTCCCTGCGCCTGCGTCCGTTGAAGGAGGGGAAATGGTGGCCGTCGGTCGTGATCGGTTCGAATGACTTGCTGACGACCGGCGAGTTGAATCCTTTCCTGGATTCGGGAGGGAACCGTTATTTCTCTTCCGTCTATGCGGTCGGGACGAAGCATTTCGGTTTCTACGGCCATGATATCGGCGTGACGGTCGGTGGACATGTGCCCTTTCGCAGCAGGAGCGAGAATAAGGGCGTGTTCGGCGGGGTGAGCTACCGTCCGGCGTTCCTGAAACCGCTTGAGGTGATGGCGGAATATGACTCGAAGGTGGTGAATGTGGGAGTGTCGGCCCGGCTGTTCGACCATTTTTCCTTGTATGCCTATTGCTACGATTTCAAGACGGTGGCGGGCGGTCTCCGGTACGAACTGACGCCCCGGCCTCGCGCGTTCCGGTCCGATGAGGTCCGTATGCCCTGGGACGGACGGGTGGAGCTGGTGCTTTATCCGCAGATCACGTTGAACAATTCGTGGCTGGACAAGATATACGGGGCGGTGATCAATATCGCTCCGGCGGTGGAGGCGCGGCTTTGGAAAGGGGCGGCTTTCACAGGGCAGGTGATCCTGCCGGTCTGGAACAATATGGTCGGGCAGATGGACTATATCCGGGCCGGTGTACTGACCTTGAGCCAGGAGTTCGGATTGCCCGGAGGGGCGTTCGGACGGGTGACGGTCGGCAACTTCACGAACAGCCGGATGGGGGCGGACCTGAAACTGCGCTATGCGACGCCGGACGACCGTTGGCTGTTCGGCTTGGAAGGCGGTGTGACCGGATCGTCTACCTTCTACGAGGGCAAATGGCAGGTGTCGAATTGGAAGCGGGTAAGCGGGGCGGCGGAGGTCCGTTTCCGCGAAAGGCGTTTCAATATGGATTTCAACTTGGGTGTGCACCGCTATATCTATGGCGACTACGGGGTGCGGGTGGACTGCATCCGGCATTTCGGACGGACGACGGCCGGTTTGTATGCCATGTACACGGGAGGCGAGGCGAACGGCGGTTTCCATTTTGCCGTCCCGTTGCCGCAATGGGGCAAGTCGCGTAAGGTGCGGGTGCGCCTGCCGGAATATTACCAGATGGAATATTCGGGACAGAGCGGTCTTGAATACTTCCACCGCCGTCTCGGACAGGACTACGAGACCCGGCCGGACGAGAGCAACAGCCTTCCTTATGATAGGAGAAATCAGGATTGATGATCTATTTGGAGAGAGTGTGCTAAAAACCGACTCACAAGAAAATATCTTTCAATAAATAACATAATAATTTTATTTTTAATGAGTATGAAAAAGAAAAATTTGTGGAGCGCAGTGCTGGCCATGGGCTTGGCTGCGACATTGAGTGTGGGATTTGTAGGATGTAGTGATGATGACGAACCGACTCCCGAAATCGTGACCGATAATCCTTTGGATAAGGAGGTCTATTATATAGCCGGTAAGGTGACGGACGGTTCTGCCGCCTTGGAGGGAGTAGAAGTCAGCACGTCAGGTAAGTCGGCCAAGACGGCTGCCGACGGAACGTACCAGTTGGCGATGGATAAGATCGGAACGTATGTCGTGACGTTTGCCAAGGACGGATATGTGGGTGTTTCGGCTGACGCGGTGATCCTTTCGGGTACACCGAAACAGGGCAGTATCTCTTTGTCACAGGCTTTGACTTCTTTGGCCACTCCGGTGACCGTATCGGCTGATCAGGACACGATTGTGTATGACGAACGCTGTGCCCA
>OAVX01000846.1_pt1 | contig 11928 bp, 5 predicted proteins | sample 1476471 | NCBI WGS metagenome assembly OAVX01 (sample SAMEA2580114, study PRJEB22360) | human gut metagenome | biome: human gut; feature: human-associated habitat; material: faeces | place: Denmark | collected 2008/2010
GGCGAGACAAAATCTTTTGCGCTTCATCGGGCCTGACGAAATTATCGGCGAGGATTCGTTTGACATTTTGCACGCCCCGCTCGATGATCTCATCGTCGTCGGAACTGCAGTATTGTCCCAACAAAAACTCGAGAACATAAACCGGCACATTGGCGCCTTCCTTTATGGTCTTCGTCAAATCTTTGCGGACAATTTTACCGCTAAAATGCCGACGCAATTTTTCTTTTACAGTTTCGCGACTGCTTTCGCCCGTTTTAACAACTTCGTCCAATTGCAACCCTCCTGTTTCAGGCATCAACTAAAAAAGTCAAACTCGTCCACCGCAAAGGCAATGTCGATTTGAAAGGCCTCCCTTTGCGGCATTTGAAGCCCGGTTTCATCTGCAATAACCAAATAATAACTTGCCGTATTGTCATACTTTAGGGATTTTAAATTAAAACCACAGCGGAAGATTCGATCTTGACCATTGTCGCCGGTCTTGTCCGCAATGATCTTTACCTCATCACTGATCTGTTTCCCATCGGAGTCTTCGAAATACAGCCGATAATTTGCGGCGCTTCGATTGTCGGCGACCGCATCCTTTTGATAGAAATCCAGAGAAAACAATAGATTGCTAATCTTCCGACTCGAAGAAAGGAGCCCTACCTCTACGGGCTTCGTGTCATACTTCGCCTTATTTCGCTGATAGGTCTTTGAATCGTTGCGAAGGAAATGGTAATCGATAACAGGTACGACCATCTCTTGCAGGCTGATGCCACCGTGAACGAAATTTAAGCCGCCGCCTTTTTTCTTGATGCGAATGCTCTCCCTCGGCGTAAAAGCATCATAGCCTTCATCCATAAACTTCACCGGAAGCAAATAATCCGGTTCGGCGCCCTTTTTCGTAATCAGATAGCGGCGGTCGACCTCGACATCCTGCTCGCCGGGCGACGTCTTGTCCACCTTGGAATCTTCGGAGAGCGGGCTGTAGGTATAGAGAAAACCGTGATCCGAGGTAATAAACACGCGGGTGCCGCTAAACTCGTTGCGGATGATCCTCACGATATTTTTAATTTCTTCGATGGCCTCATCGCATGCGGGAAACACCATGTCGTCGGAAGTGTGGCTGGCCTCGTCGATCTTGTCGTGGTAAATATAAACCACATCCATCCCCTTGACCAAGGCACTTCGCTCCGCGCGCTTCATGGGGGCGATGTCCTTATACTTCAAGGCCACGCTATTGTTATTTGCCCCTCGCAACACCTTCTCCCGATTGCCGGCATCCGTCGACATGCCGTCGGCCAAAACCTGTAAGTCGCCATTGCTTTGCTCGCTCACGCTTAGCTCCTTGTGAGGAAGCAAGGCCGCCATGCCGAATTTCGTCACCGTGGGAAAAATTCCCGCGCAAGAGGAAAGGGACACCTTGCTCTGCGTTTCACGGCGCAGCTGCTCTGCCAAAGACGCCGCCACCTCGTAACGAAGGGCATCGGAAATAATAACGAAGACGCGACTGTCTTGGATCTTTACGTTCTGATTATAAAAACTCGTCTGCTGAGGCACATCCACAATGCGCCCATATTGAGCCAGCTCCTCGGCGCAGACATCGGACCAATTTCTTCCAAGCTCGCCCAGGAACCGGTGGGTGTAAAGACCCTCCACCTTGTCCGTTACCTGCTTAAAGAGATCGTCCAAATAGTCGTTGCCCACAGTGAAGCTCTTTCTAAAAGCCATGTGATACCGACGATAAAAAGAATCCATGCGGTAAAAATCCTCAGTGTATTCCTTCCAGATTGCCTTCGTCTCTGCGGTATGGAAGCCTTCGACATGGTCCAAGAAAAAGTCCTGCATCTTGGCCACTTCAAAAATGCCCTCGTAATAGCACGCCACATCCTCATACCAAGCCAAGGTGCGGCGCCATTCGACCATCTTCACAATGCCCTCCACATCGATCAGATGATTGGCAATGTCCTTCATCAGCCGAGCTAAAATACATTCGTCAATGCAGGGAAACACCTCCGTCGCCGCCAAATCGTCCAAGGGAATCCCATCGAATCGCTGCCTCAGATTAAGCGCATCTTCCACCCTCCGCGTCGTTTCGGCCAAGGCACGGCGATCGCCCCTCCTAAACCAATCGGAGACAAAATCGTAGCACCAAGCTTGGTGAGGCGTAGAGATAAAATCATCCAAGCCCGCCAAATAATCCACGGCCAAAGTTCGCGTCGTCGCCGTCAATAAAATATGAGAAACCATGGCCTCAATGGATGCGTCATCGCCATCGGAGTAGCCGGAGACCTGTTTGACGAGAGCCCGGAAAGGTTTCTCCGCACCATAGCTAGTGAGACGCCCATACACCTCGTTGGATTCCAAGGGAGCCCCGGAAAGGATCACCGCCCGAATGATGCTGTTGGGCTGCACATCCTCCGTGCCGCAGATCGCCGCCATCACGGCCAAATGCAGCTGAGGCGCCGTCGCTATGTCGTGATTGAGCTTGGTAAAGGCGGCGCGCCTGGATTGTGCGGCAAAAAATTTCCTGTAATTTTTCACCAACTTCCGGAGCTCAGGCGATCCCGGTAAATTCATCTCATTCATCCAAATGGAAATCAAATCCGCCCGGAAAGGTTCGCTGTAAAGCTCCAGATTTAATAGCCAGTTGTCTTCCAAAGACTCGTATTGGAATGGGCAGTAAACCAAATAATGGCTCTCCACATCATCGACGCATAAGCGTTTTTTTGCCGCAAAATGATTCGTGCCCGTAAGCACCAAGAGCTTGGCGTTTTCTAACTGAAACTCGTCCAGCTGATCCGCAAACTCCCCTTCATCGTCATTCCAGAAAATAATTCGACGCTTGTAAAACTCCGGCAGAGGCGCAGCAAATCGCTTGTTTAAATCTCGAATAATTGTATCTAAATGGCCTAGGCCACCTTCTCGCCCTTTCGGGCTCACCTTGTCCATACCGGCCACGCTGCCACCTCCTTATTTAATCTTCGCCAATACATCCTGGAACTTGGCGTAATTTACCTTGACACCGTCGTCCAAATCCATGGCAATCATCTGATCCGCCAGGTGGTGAATTTTTTCCTCGTAAATCTGTACTTCCTTGGCCTGGTCTGTGATGGCCTTCAGCTTCTTGCTGAGCTTCACCCGCTCACCACTCGATACCTTTTCCATCCGCGTTTCCAGATCGGCTATGGCGCTCCTGTAGCGGGCCTGTTGCTCGTGGACGTAGTCCGTGCGAATGCGGGCGATGGTATCGGGGCTGTAGCGATGCATATAAATCAAACACTTAAAGCCGTTCTTTTTGCCGGAATCGAAGAGCCAGTAAATGGGCCGCTTTTGATAGGTCTTGCAGTGGTCTTTAAAAAACCGCTTCAGAAAATAATTGCGGATCACATCCCTGGGCTGACCCTTGCCGCCCAAAGCTTCGGCGATAAAAGCCAGGTTCTCTTCCAAGGTGCTATTGCCGTAGACCACTTCCACAAACTTTACGAAGCGGCTGAGAATATCGTCTTCGAAATAAACATCGTCGCTAATGGGAATAATATTGTCCCTATCCGCCGGGAAAGATCGATATCTGCTTTCGTCCCAATCGCCGCCGGCATAGGCCAGGCCCTCCACGTCTAGGGAATAGCGGCCGAACATGCAGCCCACGGCATAGGAGATAAAGGAGACGACCTCGTCCTCTTTCGTGCGAACATACCTGCTTCCCGCCATGGATTCCGGCACATCCTCCTTCGTGTCGAACACCCGATAGACCGTAATATCCTTGTCTTCAACCTCCGGCGTCAGCTCATCTTGTAAGCCGTAGATGTCGATAAAGATGCGATTCAACTCTTCCTCATTGGCTTTGAGTTGAGTAAAACGAATATAACACTCATCTTTCCATCTATGATAGGCTTCAGACATAGGATTCAGGTCTTCAATATGATGTTTTAAATCTTCCTTCATTTCTTCCGGCGTAAATGCTCTATTGCGAAGAAGCGGATGTTCTTTAAAATCCCATGAGGTTTCGAAAGAATCCCAGTCATCATGAGCTAAATCTATGTTTTCCTGAACAACCTGATAAATTCGATCTGACTTATTAGAACTCTCAACAACGGGCACTTTAGCCACATCACCAGCAGTGAATGAAGATGTTGGACACAAGAAGCTTAAATAAACTCTCATTACCTTTGAATTCAACAAACCTATAGAATAATACAACCTTGGCTTTGTTGAAGTGAAAAGACAACATCCTCCTGTATTAAATGTATTTCCATCATCCGAATAGCGGACACAAATATCACCTGTGCCCGTTTTATTCCATGTACCACATTCAATAAAATAAAAATCTTTCCCATCATGTCGAAATCCAGAGCGCGTTTTCATCTCGTTAATAGCTTTCGCATCATATTGCAGTATCAAGTCTAGATTTCCATACCACTTCCGAAATTTACCGCCTTTATGATGAAAATACCATGCAGGAATAATATTAGATGCTTGTTTTTTTCTATAAATATGGTTTGAATTTACTTCATGCCAGTTTTTCAGAAAATAATTATTTCCTCCCGTTGTAATTCCAGCACGTGTTTCAAACAAACTCTGCTGATCTCCGAAACGTTTAATAATATTGTCCCCAACCCAATATGCGAATTGACTTCCAGGCATTTTAGAAAAATTGTTCTGATCTGCAGCATAACGGTTATTGCCGTCGAGGAACATGTCTTCCTTTCCCTGTTGGGTAGTCGGTTCTATTAAACGACAATATTCGCCTTTGAAATCTGCAATATGACTCTTGCGTATGACAAATGATGTGGTCTGCACCACTTCTCCGCTGATTTCTTCAAATGCTCTTGCACCGAGATGCGCCATGTTGATAATATCTTCTGCTAACAGTTTCTTGCGTAACTCTTCGAAGCTAGACATGAACATCCAACCGTGTTGAGTAATCATTGCACGATAGCCGTACTTTTTCGACATCTCTTCGCAGCGTTCAATAAACACAGCAAATAAATCGCTCTTGCTGTCTGGATAATTTTTATTGAGATATTCAGAAAGCTTTGCATTCATTTTTTTACTACCCATATATGGCGGATTGGTCACCACCACATCGTATTTCTGCGCCAATACTTGGGCGATCTTCACTAATGGCAACAGCTGTTTCCGTGCCGCTTCGCCGCGTAGGTCCACTTCCCCTTTTATTTCATGGAAGCGGTTAAAGAGCCCGTCCCAATCCTGTGGGCTCACGGAAATAATGGAGCCGTATTCTTTGGCGTCGTGAAGTTCTTCCACGATGGTCGCCACGGCGCCACTTAGCTTTTCATCGCCGCCGCAGAAGTAGTCCACGGCGTGGGGATCTATTTTATTGCTCTCTCCGATGGCGTGGACGTGGGGTTGAATGCCCCGATTAAAGAAGCTGCGGTCGTATTGCCGCGCCTTCATCATTACGGAAAAATAGGCCAGCTGGGCCGCCCTTTCGTCGATGTCCAGGCCGTAGAGATTGTTCTTTACAATGCTCGCCACCGCTTCTCTGGTCCTGTAGCCGTAGGATTCGTAAATCTGAACGAGGACGTCGAAGAGGTAGGCGAGAATGTGGCCGCTGCCGCAGCAGGGATCGATGCAGCGAATGTCTTCGGGCTTCATCTCTCTGTAAACTTTGCGAATGGCCTCGAGCTTCTCCTCCACTTCCGGTTCCTGCTCCGCCTCGTCTAGGTAGTATTTCCAATTGGATTTCAGCGCCTCGTCGGGATGCCCTTCGACCCACAAGCGGCCCAAGGAATTTTCCACCATGTAGCGCACGATCCAATCGGGCGTAAATAATTGGGTTATGGCGGGAATATTTTCCTTCGAGACTTTCGCTTTATCCGCTTCAAGTGAAGCATTAACTTCGTCCTTCTTTTCGCTGTTGTAGTATTGATACAGCCAACCGATGATCTGCACGGCATCTTTCCAATCTTCTTCGGGAATGGTCTCGATCATTTGGTAAAGGACGCTGCCTTCCCGAAGGAGATTGTCGGGAAAGAGGAGCTCGGTGGCATCGGCGATCTTTTGAAACATCTTCGGGAGCACGCCGCTTAGGGCGTTGCACTGGGTAATGAGCAGGTATTTATAGAGATCGTCGTTGGCGTCGGCTTCTTTGTAGGCAAAAACTTTTTCTCTATCGAGCCCTTCCATTTCCAGGTGAATGGCTTCGGCGAGAATTTGCGGTTTAAAGGCGTTGTTCTCGTCGGTAAACACGCGCACGCGGCCGGGCAAGTAACCGTTGACTTCCATAAAGCGCAGGGCACAGAAGCGATTAAACCAAGTGTAGGCCACTTCTTCCATGACTTGGTCGTAGCTTTTTTCTTTGATCGCTTCGATTAATGCTGCCCGCTGTCTTTTTTCTGTGGAAGAAAGTAAGCGGCCCTCCACCACATCATCCTCGGGATTGGCCTCGGCCTTCGGGGAAATTCCGTAGAGCAGCGCCCTTTGGCTTACCCGGGATATGAGTTCCCGCCGCGCTTCTGTGGCGAATTTTTTTATCGCATTTTTGTCCATTCCCGTCTCCTTACTTTATTTCGATCCCGTCGCAGTTCGCCAACATGATGGTAAGTTGCGCTCTTATTCTTTCTACATAGGCTTCGATGTCTTCCCGGCTCTGGAGGGTTTTCGCCGGAAAGCTCTGTCTATACATGGTCTGCATCTTTACCGCCGGTTTGTTGTAGCCGCGGGGCTCATCGGCTGCCTCCGTCGCTTCTTCTTTCGCAGGTTCTACCGATCGTTTGGTGGCTTCCATTTCTCCGACGATATCATCTTTTAAGTTCCATATCTGTGGCTTCAAGCCGTCGAGTAGCTGTAAACTTTTCAGCTCTTTTACTTGCTTCTTTTTCTCGTCGAATGCATGATCCGCCCGTCCGGAGACGGCTCTGGTCTCGGGAGCGTCGCTGGCCAATGTGTGAATGTCTTCTAAGCATTGGCGAATGATTTCAAGCACCTCTTCGCGCTTTTTCTCGAGAAGTCTGTCGTGGCCCTTGCGCACCGTATCCATAAGGCCATTTAACTCAGGGATTCGATTATAGACGCTGCTCTTTTCCGCATCCACCACGACGATCTTTCGGATCTCGTTTAATGCCCCGTTGGCTTCGTCATCTTCTTTTAGGTAGCTAAGATCGTATTTTAGTTCTGCCTCCATTTCCACAGCGGCATCGAATATTTGCACCTGATTTTTGAAAAAGTCTTCGACGTCTTGCATATCGTCTTTATTATCGCGAAGGTCGACCGATCTGTCGATTAATCCATTGATCAGGGCCATATTGTCTTTGCGCTGAGAAAGGATGTCGTCTACTAGGCGAAGGGCCTCTTGCACCGGTTTGTGATCCGGGTACTTTTTCCCCTTATAGCGTTCGTTTAGCTCTTCCACACGGGCCTTTTGTTCTTCAAATTTATCGACTATAAATCTGATCAGGCCGTCTTCATCATCGGGGAGGTCCATCATGTCGAAGTATTCCCGTAGCAGTTCTTTTGCCTCACGCATTTTTACCGCGTCTATGACTTGGCGCTTGGCAATCTGAGTCTTTCCGATCTCGCTCTTTTTACGAAGCATGTCGGGAAGCTTCGGGTTCGTCGGCTGAATGGTTTCTCCTCCGTATTTAATGGTGACCTTTTGATCGTAGATAAGCATGGCGGCGACTACGGCGATGTCGATTTCTCTCCAGCCGTAGGGAATTGCCTGGTAGCGGCTTTGGATATCACCCATGGATGTTGAACGGTTTGTCACGCTTCGCATTTCCAAATACTCTTCCATTTTTACTGCCGCTTCGTGATTTTCTCTATATTCCGCCGCTAAAGCGTTCATCTTTTCTCCCTGAAGCACGGTAAGCACGTCGGCGTCGGATTCCGCGTTTTTTGTAATGAGGTCGAGCTCTCTGTAAACATGGGTCACTAGGTATCCCAAAACTTGATCCAGCTTACTCTTTGCGTCGTCGCCTTTGATTTCGATTCGCTCGCCCCCTACGTAAAAGGTGGCGCCGACAATGGCCTTTTTCAGTTCCTCTTTTGCAGTGGATTCGTCTTTTATGGCCTCGTCCCGATGATTGCGAATAATAGCCTGTGTGGACTTGGGAAGCTGAGTTACATTCCGCTGATTCACGTATTTATTCACTTTCATGGCCCTTTCCAGGGATTCGTAATAAGGCGTGTCACTTAGGACGACGATGGCCTGATTCATGGATTCAGCCCTAAGGTGTATCTCGCTCTTCTCGAATGCATCGGTTGCTACGGTTAAAATCCGAAGTTGCATGCCACCGGTCGCGCTGCCGATAATTGCCGTATCCACCGTTTTATCGAAAGAAAAATCGTACTTGCCGTGACGGTATTTTTTCGTCGTATAAATGTCCGCAAAAATCATCTGGCCGATTCGCTGAACCACTTCCGAGGTATCGACCAGGGTGTTTTTATAAATATCCCGTTGAATGTCCTGTTCCTCGTCGGTGAGGAAGTTGTAGATATCGCCGGCGCGTCCAATGTAGTTTTGGCTGAAAAGGCGCCCCAAACTATCGCGGACCGTTTTTTTCATATCGATCTTATCGAGGCGAATATCGTCGGCCATAAGGATGACGATGTTATCAAGATTTGCGGGAATGTCGTCCACGTAGCGAATAAGGTATAGGAGTTTTAGTACATTCACATCTTGCGGCTCGATGCCGTCGCCGCTATCTGCCGCTTTCTGGCACCGCTCTATAACCCGGCGAATGGTGCTGTCGAGGAATGTGTGGACCGTGTCGTAAAATAGGTAGAAGGGCGCCAAGGCGTATTCGTCTCTATCCTGAATCTTTTGTGCCGCTTCTTGGAATCCGGAGAGCATGGAACGTTCCCCGCCGGAAAGGTGCTTGCCGGAGTTGCCGTGCTTGCGTATTTCTGCGAAGACTTTCTGCATAATAATAAATTGGTAGGGAACAAAGGGAAAGTTCCTGGTAAAATCCTGCGCCCCCGTATAGCCCTTGATATCCAACATGGCATCGGTAAAGCTGAAAAGATTACGAAGCACGGAGTCGTTGTCGTTATAGACCTGCTCTAAGCGCGGCTCGACTTCGGGCTTTTTCTTTAAGACACGCTTTTGGATGACTTCGTCGGCCGAAGACGACGTCAATGAAAGTCTGGTCTTAAAGCGCGCTTGAATCCGGGAAAATTCGTTCTCCCGTGCCTTGATGATCTCGTCGATGGCTTCTTGTCCGGTACAAACGATCCAAATCTTTCCGCCGCATTTGCTGCCGATTTCTTCGATCAAGGATTGCAGATTGAGAAGGAGCCCCTTATCGCCGCCGACGTATTGGCCCACCTCATCGGCCATAAATAAAAGGCGAAAATCGTCGGGCTTCGCGTCGACGTATTCTTTCATCTCGCTTACGAGCTGTGCGATGCTCATCTCCGAGGTTTCGGTTCCGTTGAACCAATTACGTGCCGCATCTTCTTTTATGCCCAAGACGTCGACCATCGTTTCGACGACTTCATTTTCTAAAAATACGAAGGTATCTCGGGATTCGATCCAGGGGCTGCCGTATTTTTCTTCAAATACGCGACGGAATTCCGCCGTCTTTCCTTTCTTTTCGACAAACTGCTCCAGCTTCGCCACCTTCAGGTCTTCGCCATAGAAGCCGAGGTAGTTGTAAAACATCTTTGCGAATACGCGGAGCACTGCCGTCTCGTCTTTATTGATGGAGCCTTCGACGTCGATATTGAAAAGGATGGTGTCCGTATGCCCCTTGGTAACGGAGTCGATCAACATAAAAGTGGCCGGGTCGTCGGCAAACTTTTTTCGAAATCGCTCCACAGTATGTACGCCTTGCACTTCGCGATTGGCCAGGAGGTAGGAGAGCATCTTTAGAAAGTGAGATTTACCGCTTCCGAAAAAGCCGGAGATCCACACGCCGATATCGGCGGTCTCTTCATGAAAGGATTCGCTGTAATTATTGAAAAAGGTAATAAAGTGCTTCTTTAAATCCTTGGTAATAACATATTCATCTAATTCCTGAACGAGTACATCGTCCCTGTCTTGACCGACTTTCACGACGCCGTTGATTTTACGATTAATGTCCTTTTGGAATAATTGCTCTATAACCATTTACGTCCTCCTCTAAATTTCATTAAACGCGCGGTAATAAGGATTTTTCTTCAAACAATTAAATAGCTGAACGTCCCGTCCGTCGTAGTTGCCCGGGTAAAGCACCAGGATCGGCACATCGGGAAATTCCGGCTGCATAGCATTTAGAAGATCGTGAACGCGAATAAATGGAAATGCATCGCCAACGCCGGTGATGAGAATCACGTCTCCGGCTCGATGAGGTTCGTATTTCATCTTCTCTACAAAGACCGAATTATTGGCCAGGCGGCTCAATTGATCGCGGATAAATTCTGTCCCCTTTTTATCTTCCATGGCCGGTATCTTCTCAACAATGCGCTTATCTTTGCATATTGAAAGAAATACCTCGTACAGGTTATACACGATCAGGTGGCAGTCCATGGATTGGTCTGCCCTTATCTGCTCGATAAAATGTCTGATCATCATTTCCTCAGACGGATCGTAGCAAAAGATTCTTATATTTACCTCATTGCTTAGCCCTTTTCCCTCAAGAAATTCCGGCTTCTGCATTAATGCTCTAAGATTATCGAGTCGTTCCTTTAGTTCCTGTGCACGCACGTGGCTTTACCTCCTTAAGAGAAACAATTAAATGCAGATAGGGCAATTTCGTCGCCGCTCTTGCGAATCGACGCTTCGAGCGGTGGATGAATCCATACTGAATTAAGCTTTGTCGCTCGAACGCTGTCAATGTATTGGTTCTCTGCCAGTACTTTCGTGATGACTTGCCTTAGCTTTTGCAATGTGGAATCGCTCCAGGTTGCCACCCAGTCGTCCTGTTCTTGTAAGCGAAGAAAATAGCTGTTCACATCGATTTTTCCAAAGGTAAAATCTGACGACCGATACTTCTCGCCTATGACGGTAATCATGAAATCCCAAATTAAACGATGCTGTTTCATCATGGCGTATAAGGAGATCTGTTTCGCCACATCAAAGGGCTGTGTTGCAATCGCTTCTACAAGCGTCTCGTCGCCGAGGGCGTTTAGTCGCCTCAACGATGCGAGTGCCATTCTTCGCATCGATTTTTCCGTAGGGTATTGGAATAAATTTTCCGACACAATGCGCGCCACGGCTTCATCCGGTTTGTAGCCTTCATTAAGTAGCCTCGCGGTAATCCGCAATTCGTAAAACAGAAACTGTTCCCTTGTGATGATCGCGTTGTATGGACTCGCCGCTTGTAGAGCTGCTTTTTTACTTTGATCCATTCAAATCCTCCCTACGAAGATGCTTCTTTAATCGTATCTTCTCTTTACGTCACAAAGCCATTGCTTAGTTCCAACTTTTTTACTACTTGTATTTATTGTCCTGATCATTCTTTCGAATAATGAACGCTGGTTTTCTCTATTCGTATTATAACAAACGATCAGCCTTTTTGAGTTCATGCCCAGAAAACAATTTCAAATAACCGTCTATTGCACCCTAATCCGCTCATTATCCCGCATTATTTCCCTCTTATGCTTGTTAAATTAAAATTTAATTCGACAATGTCGTCAAATTCGTTTACTAAAGTAAAACGTTATATTATAATTGGAATGGTACATAGGAATCCTCGGATCCCATGCACGCATATGATTTTTTTAAGGAGGAGAACATGATTAACAAAAAGGTACGACTACTGTCGGTCCTCATCGCCTGCGTGATGTTGCTCGCAGCTTGTGGCGGCGCAGCAAACAATGGCGCGAACAAGAAAGCTGAAGGCCAAAAGGCTTCCGGCGAATCCACCGGAACGAAGATTTTACGCACCAACAACAAATCTGAACCGGGCTCCTTAGACCCGGCCATCATCAAAGGTACCCACGAATCCCTCGTCGTCTACCACGCATTTGAAGGTTTGATGCGCTACGATGAAAACGATAAGC
>OAVX01000848.1_pt1 | contig 11914 bp, 8 predicted proteins | sample 1476471 | NCBI WGS metagenome assembly OAVX01 (sample SAMEA2580114, study PRJEB22360) | human gut metagenome | biome: human gut; feature: human-associated habitat; material: faeces | place: Denmark | collected 2008/2010
AGATGAACAAACTCTTCTTCGAGCAGATGAGAAATGCTTGTGCGGTATTCGTAACCTACAAGAAAGAGTTGCCACCCGTACAAGTGCCTATAATCGTGCCTGATACCATTACGATAGAGCCAATAGTTGAAGTTGTGGAAATTGTACCCGACACAACGGCTATTATAGAAACGGTTATTCCCGAAGTGGAGGAATGGACACGCAAACTGCACGTCAAGACCAACGCCATCGGCTTGGGAATGGGCATTGCCAATGTCGCAGCGGAAATCGACTTGGCAAAGCACTGGTCGTTCACTTTGCCCGTCTATTATTCGGCTTGGGACTATTTCAAGACCACCATCAAGTTCAGAACATTCAGCGTACAGCCCGAGTTCCGCTATTGGCTGTCGGAAAACAACGATGGTTTCTTTGCTGGAGCACATTTCGGACTGGCTTATTACAATTTTGCTTTTGATGGAGATTACCGCTACCAAGACCATAACCGTGAGACACCTGCCATCGGTGGCGGTGTGAGCATCGGTTATCGTCTGCCCATCAGCAAAAACAACCGTTGGAGGGTGGAGTTCTCACTCGGAGCAGGAGTATATTCAAATCACTACGACAAGTTCCACAATACCCCACGCACAAAAGACGGTCTGATGATAGAGAGCATCAAGAAGACCTATTGGGGTATCGACCAAGCAGCGGTATCGTTCTCCTATTCGTTTGACTTAAAGAAGAAAGGAGGCAAGCGATGAGAAAGATTCTATACTTTATTATGTGCTTGCCGATATTGTTTCTTTCGGCTTGTGATGTTCACGAATGGCCTGAAACGCCGGAGTTTGTAAAAATGCATCTTCGCCTCAATTATGAAACAGATATGACCGAATGGGAACATCTGTATGATGGGACATCGGTCATTGAGCAGGGATATGGCGAGACATACGACAATCATCGTGATTATGGAAAGATACGTTACATCGTCCGCACCTATCCCGTGTCGGAGAAAATGCGTACCACATCGGACTATACACAGGAGTTCGTATTCACGAAAGATATATCAGAGGGTTATGACCACGAAGTCACGCTCGACCTCTTGCCCGGCAACTACAATGTGATGGTATGGTCAGACTTGATCCAGACAAGCGGTGACAGCCATTTCCACAATGCCGACAACTTTGCGGAAATCAGACTGCAAGGTGACCACAAGGGTAACAATGACTACCGTGATGCTTTCAGAGGTTCTAACAATATATCCCTCATAACGGATATTGTAGAGCATTTGCCCGATACTTTGGATATAGTGATGCAGCGTCCTCTTGCCAAATTTGAGTTCGTGACAAACGATGTGGTGGAGTTTATAGACAAGGAATCTGTACGTGTCGCTTCGAAAGCCAACGGAAACAAGGCTGCATCAACAGATGATACCCAGACAAGAGCCGTAAACATCGAGGATTACAAGGTGGTGTTCTACTATGTAGGATTTATGCCCGATGCTTACAGTATGAATACCGACAAGCCTGTGGACTCCTCTACGGGAGTGATGTTTGAATCCACATTGAGAAAGCTCTCCGAATCGGAGGCAACGATGGGATTTGACTATGTGTTTGTGAACGGCAAGAAGTCGGCTGTAACCGTGCAGATAGGTATCTATGACAATGAGGGTACACAACTCTCCTTGACCGAGCCGATAGAGGTACCGCTCAAACGTAGCCACCATACCATAATGACAGGTATGTTCCTGATGTCGGAGGCATCGGGAGGTGTTACCATCAATCCCGACTTTGACGGAGACCATAACCTTATTTTCCCCTAACAGATAGACATAATGAAGAATCTACTACATAACATACAGATATTGGCAATGCTTGCCTTGACTATAGTAGGCATACTATCCTGTTCGGATGAATTGCACGATGTGGGCGATGTTCAGGTGAGTTTCACCGCCACACTTCCAACGGATACCCGTACCCGTTCATTCGGCAAGGCGGAACAAGTAAATACCCTTGTGGTCGGCATATTCAAAAAGGGTGTTGCCGATGTGCATACCAACAGCGGTGGCAGTTGGAACTATTATGAAATAGACCGCCAATCGTTCCCGATAAACGGCACTTCGGTAGATGTGCAGCTTACATTGGCGCAGGAGCAGACATACAGTTTTGTCTTTTGGGCGTATGATGGCAATCAGAGCATCTACAACATAGATGATCTGACCGCCATCGAAATGAATACTCTGCCCAATCCGATTACATTCTCTGAGGCAGAAGCCGCAGACGCTTTTTTTGCCACGATGGAAGATATTACCATTACAGGAGATTGCAGTTACCCTGTTGAACTTGTCCGCCCGTTGGCTCAAATCAATGTGGGTACTACAGGAACACCGATGCAAGCTACATTTACTGCAAGTGGTGCTCCCAAGACATTCCACCCATTCACCAATACCGTAAGTGGAGCAGCCGAATTTACTTGGAATATCAACGAGACCACAACTGAGACATTCTCGGCTGATGGTACGGAATATAACTACCTCGCTATGGGATATGTGTTTGCTCCGACCACAGCCACAAACATTTCTGCCAAATTGACTTTGACTGATGGCAATAACAGCAAAACGGTAGAATTTCCACAGGTAGAGATAGAGGTAAACCAAAGAAGCAACATCGCAGGAAATTTCACACCAACAGAATAAGAGATTTTCAATATAAGTATAACCCTAACAACGAGTTAAAAGCCTAACAGAAAAGAACAAACAAGCTAACACCGCAAAGGTGAGGAACAGTTCCGAGACCTTTACCCTGCATCAGCAGGTAACGACAGATTGATGATAATACTCGGTTCTGCCTATGCAGAACAGCCCTCGACAATGAGTGCGACATTCACAAGGGATGTGGCAAGCATTAAGAAACAAGAAAATCAAGATAACTGTTTGTATAACAATTAAATTTTTCAAAGATGAACAAGAAATTATTCTTAGGTATGTTCGCAGCAGCTGGTATGTTGCTCGCAACATCGTGTTCGAATGACGAACTGGATGTAGTTCAGTCAGGAAATGAGGCTCAGGTGACGTTCTCACTTGCAGCCGAAGGGGGTATCGCTACCCGTGCTATCAGTGATGGTGAGAGTGCAAATTTATTGTACTATGCTATCTTTGATGCAAACAAGCAGTTGATTACTACTATCAATGGTTCAACCAATGGTTTGTTGACAAAGTCAAATGCCTTCCCAAATGGAAGTAAGCAAGATGCAGTAGAAGTGACATTGGCAAAGGGACAGGAGTACACAGCCGTATTTTGGGCACAGGATGCAAGTTGCACTGCTTACACAGTTACTGCAGAAACTGACGGACTAAAAGTAGCCGTAGATTATGATGGCGACAATAACAATGAGACTCGTGACGCTTTCTTTAAGGCTGAAACTTTCAAGGTAACAGGCAATACAGAAATTGATGTTGTATTGAAGCGTCCTTTTGCTCAAATCAATGTGGGTGTAACAGAAGCTGATTGGAAAGCAGCAGTAGAATCAGGTATAGAAATTACCAAGTCAAAGGTTGTTATCAAGAATGCAGCAACATCTATCAACTTACTTGATGGTACAGTTAGTGGAGAAGAAGAAGTAACTTATAATTTTGCGACCATCCCTGCAAAGTTTGCTACTGCAGAAACATTGGAAGTTGATGTTAACCGTGATGGTACTATTCAGGATGATGAAAAGTACAAATATCTTTCTATGAGCTATATCTTGACTGATAATGACGCAGAAAGAACCACTTTGGAGGCAGACGGTTTGCAGTTTACTTTCAGCCCTGAAAATGGTGAAGACATCGTTTTCGATGAAGGTTTGCACGCAGTTCCTGTACAGCGTAACTGGAGAACTAATATTCTTGGTAAAATCTTGACAGGTGATATTCAGTTCAATATCGAAATCGACCAGAGATTTGATGACAACTATAACCTGATGTATCCTGACAAGGATGATAATAGCACAGCTGTATTTAATGTTACTAATGCAACTGAATTGCAGACTGCTTTGAATAACGCGACTGATGGTGCTGTTATCTACTTTGCAAATGATATTACAGGTGATGTTACCGCAACTCAGAAACCAAATGTAAAAGTTTCTATTCTCGGTCAAGGATATAGCTTTAAGGGTGTGATTACCGTAGATGGTAAAAGTGCAACTTATACAACTGCAGGTTTGACTATTAAAGATGTAGTCTTCGATGCTCAAACTATCTCTGCTGATGCTTGTATTAATTTGGGCAAGAGCGGTGATAATAACACTCGTTACACTTGCAATGTAACCGTTGAGAACTGTACTTTTGATGTTGTTGATGCTGTCGGTATCAAGTCTTACACAGGTGGTGATAAGAATTTGACTATTACAGGTTGTACTGCTACTGCAAATGCTCACTCATTGGTTCAGGTTGCAGGTATTGATGGTATCCTCATTGAGAATAGTACAATTAAATCTGTAAGAGGTATGAACTTTAATAGTAGTACCAATGTAACAGTTGATAATTGCTCTATTGATGTGAAAAAGTATGCTGCTCGTTTCGGTGCAAGTAGTTCTGCTTCAGGAGTAGGAACAGGTAAGGTTTATTCTATTAAGAACAGCACATTGAAGTCTGCTAATGAAGAGGGTGAAGCAGTAATCGTTCTTCGTGGTAATGCTGACAATTCAATTCTGACTATAGAAAACACAACTATTGAAGGTACTCCTGAAATAACTAATGACGCAGTTGGTAGTACAGTAATTATTGATAATGCTGCAACAGCTGGTTCTACAGCGGGTTTGGCAGCTGCACTTAATAATAAGAATGTATCTTCTGTGGAATTGACAGCAGGAGAATTTACAGCTGACATTTATAACATTACAGCTAGAGAAACCTTAACTATAACAGGTACAACAGGAACAAAGATCGCATTCTCTAACTTACAGTTCCGTCCGTCACAATTTAGCGAGGTTGTAATAAAAGGTTGCGAAATTCAGAGAATGCCAAATAAGAATTGGGGACATTTAGTATTTGGCTCAAGCGACAATGCAGATGGTGTTTACACAATAGAGGATTGCACCTTCACTGGTGAAGGTACAGCTGGTATTTACATCAATGAAAACAAATCTGGTGCTACTTATAACATCTTGAATTGTACATTCAATGGAGACTTTGGCAATGAAGGCGCCATTACCATTCAAAACAACGATGGCGTTAATCACATAGTAAATGTAACAGGATGTACTTTCAACAATATTCCAACAACCAGCCACAAGATATTTGTTCATTATGCATACAATGGTTGGACGCTGAATACCGATGTTGCTGCAAGCGATGTTTATTGGAAAGCTAATCAACAATAAAAAAATAAAAGAAACTCTATCATCCCTTTGATAGATATTTACATATAAGACGTTAGTTCGAGACCTGCCATTCGTGAGAATAGCAGGTCTCATTCTTATATTAGCATAGCTCTTTAGATGAGATATGACGCCCGATGCTTCCAAATGATAGCAGTATGCTAATTTCACTTTCTTTTCGTTGGTATAAGCCCTCCAACACCTTTTGCCTTATCCTACTTGCTTCATAAGTGTTCAGCCTAAATGCAAGAGCAATGACCACTTCAAGATTGTAGTATGTAGCCCAACCTTTAGGGGTGGCTAAACACATCGTTGGGTGCTTACAGGGCAAAGCGTTCCACTCTTGTATATCGCTTTTATAGCGGCTCGGAGTGTCGGGGATATTACCCCGAACAACTCCACCAACTCCATTTCCGACATCCAAACACTATTGCTTGGGATATTTACTCTGCCACTTTCGTTGATTGTTATAATTGCTCGTTCCATGGTTACATTGCGATTGAAATTTCACTAAACGATTGATTAAGTCTGTTGCCGAACATAGTCAAATCCTTGTCAATTTTCTCGGTGGTAATCTTTGCATACTTTTGTGTCGTGGTTATGTTCGTATGCCCCAACACTCGACTTACACTCTCAATGGGAACACCCTTGCTCAGAGCCAGAGTAGCGAACCCATGGCGTGAGCAATGGAATGAAATATCCTTTGAAATTCCACACTCTTTTATCATTTTTTTCAGTGGTTTACAGATGTTCCAATAGTTGAGATTTGGGAATACCAATTTGTCCTCCTGAAACCTCTCGTAACGCTTGATTATCTGTAATGGAATATCCAGCAACTTCACTTGGAAATTGACTTTTGTTTTGTGTCTCTTGGATAGGATCCACTTCTCTCCGTTAATCTCTACAATATCATCGGTGGTCAGTTCCTTAATATCCACGAATGACAAGGCTGTAAAACTTGCAAACACGAACAGATCTCGGATATAAGCCAACTTCTTATCCGCAAATTCGTGTGTCATTACAGCCTTGATTTCATCTTCTGTAAGATATTGTCGCTCCTTGATGTTCTGATTCACCCGATACTGAGCAAACGGATTTCTCGGTGTCAGTCCGTTGTAATGAGCCTTTGACACGATTGTTTTCAGCCACATACAATGCGACCATACACTGCCATTATGCAGTCCAGCATCAGTCGAGAGATAAATTTCATACTCCTTGATGAAATCGGGAGTAAGTTCAAGCATGGAAATATCACTACGCTTGTAGCATTTCTTGATAAATGCAGCCAAATGGTTTCGTGACCTTACACGCACCTTGTAGGAACTTGCTGCACGGTCTATAGCGATACGCTTTTTGAAACTCTCGTTATCTTTATCGAATGCTCCGAGCAATGTTTCATACTCCGTTCCGATACCTTGATAGGCATTGCGTACCATTTCGGCTGTTACAAATGCTTCTCTATCCGAAATGCGTTGATAGTGCTTGATGATTTGAGCCTTGATGTTATCCAAAGCCAAATTGATGTCTCTTGATTCTTTGCTCTTACCCTTTGCCCGATTACCTTTGGCATCCCACATTGTTTTTGCAATGGTCAGTTTGCAACTGAATTGTGCCACAGAACCGTTGATTGTAACTCGCCCCATAATGGGAACAACACCGTTTTTCTCCTTGCTTCCGTTCACGTAGAACAGCACCTTAAATGTACTTCGCATAATCCAATTCTTTTTGGTTACAAAATTAGTTATCAGCGAGTTGTACATTGTTATGCAGAATGTAGCAGAGAGTAGAAATAAACTCCAACGACCTATATACTTACCTCGTTATTGGGTAATGATTTGAAAACCGTCCACCCTCATTACCTTTCATTTCCTTGCACTTTTGTATCGGCGAGGCTTTCATCATAAGTCCTCATAAGTCATTGAACACCAGTGCCGCCATCATTATTTCCCCTCATTCGTTAGATTTTTCCAGAGATAATGAATTAAAGCGGCATAAGGATTTGCTAAATGAGAAGGAGAATCTTAATACTTTGAAAACTGAGAGATTTACCGAATATAATACAGATAAATCATTAACTTTGCCTGCAGAAAACAGAAATAGTTTATGGCAAAAAAAAATGGAAACATCCTGATTGTCGATGATAACCGAGGCGTACTTACCGCCTTGCAGCTTTTGTTAAAGCCATATTTTGAAGGGATAATCACACTTCCCTCTCCCGTAACCCTGCCCAGCGTATTGCGAGAAAGGTCATGGCAAGTGGTTCTTCTTGACATGAACTTCACCTCGGGCATCAATACCGGCAACGAGGGACTATACTGGCTCCATGAAATAAAGAAGCAATGTCCCACCCTGCCCGTAGTGCTGTTTACCGCCTATGCCGACATTGACCTTGCCGTACGGGGAATCAAGGAAGGAGCCACAGACTTCGTCGTAAAACCCTGGAACAACCAGAAACTGGTGGAAACCTTACTGAATGCCGTATCAGCTTCTGAAACAAAATCTCCGGCCAACGGCCCAAATGCCGGACGTACGGCAGAAAGCAGCCACCTGTTTGCAGATACCCGCAACATGTATTGGGGAAACAGCCCCGCCATGCAGCAGCTCCGCCTTTTGGTGGAAAAAGTGGCCTCTACCGATGCCAATATCCTTATTACGGGCGAGAACGGTACCGGTAAAGAGATGCTGGCACGCGAAATTCACTCCCTTTCACCGCGCAACCGGCAGGAGATGGTAAGTGTGGATATGGGTGCAGTCACCGAAAGCCTTTTCGAGAGCGAACTGTTCGGCCACATGAAAGGCTCTTTCACCGATGCCCATGCCGACCGTGCCGGCAAGTTCGAAGCAGCCAGCCGCAGCACCCTCTTTCTCGATGAAATAGGCAATCTCCCCTACCATCTGCAAGCCAAACTGCTGACCGCCATCCAACGACGCAGCATTGTCCGTGTAGGCAGCAACACTCCCATTCCCGTAGACATACGGCTGATTTGCGCTACAAACCGCAATCTGCCCGAGATGGTGGCAAAAGGCGAATTCCGCGAGGACTTGCTGTACCGCATCAACACGATACATCTCGAGATACCTTCGTTGCGCGAGCGGCCCGAAGACATCATCCCCCTTGCAGAGCTTTTCATCGCCCGCTTCTGCAAGCAATATGACAAGCCCCCCGTCCGCCTGACGGACGGCGCTTGCGAGAAACTTACGCTCCACCCCTGGTACGGCAATATCCGCGAACTGGAACATGCCATCGAAAAAGCCATTATTATCTGTGACAACGAAACCCTTCCCGCAGAACTGTTCCAGCTGGCACGGCGAACCGGCACTCCCGAAGCAGCCGCATCCACGCTCGAAGAAATGGAAATGCAGATGATACGGAAGACGCTCGACAAATGTAGCGGAAATCTCTCTGCCGTCGCCGCACAGCTGGGTATCACCCGCCAGACGTTGTACAACAAAATGAAGAAGTATGGCCTTTAATTATTCATTCCGCATTGCCGTCAGTCTGGCAGTAGCGCTCCTTGCAGGGGTGATGTGGACTGTCGACGTATTCTGGGGCGCGTTCTGCACTGCGCTGCTTCCCATAGCCTTGTACTGGCAGCAGAAGCTATACCGCCATCATGTGCGGAAAGTGCTTTTCATGCTCGACGCCATTGAAAACAACGACAATGCCATCCACTTCTCCGAAACGGAAAACACTGCCGACGCACGACTCGTGAACCGTGCATTGAACCGGGTTGCCCATATACTTTATAATGTGAAAAGTGAAACAGCCCAGCAAGAAAAGTACTACGAACTCATCCTGGACTGCGTGAATACCGGCATCCTCGTGCTGAACGACAATGGTGCCGTATATCAGAAAAACAGCGAAGCCCTCCGTTTGCTGGGCCTCAATGTCTTTACCCACGTCAGCCAGCTGAACCGCGTGGACCCGCGTCTTTCGTCCCTTCTTGCCAATTGCCGCCCGGGAGACAAATTGCAAATGCCTTTCAACAACGAGCGAGGCACTGTCAACATGTCTGTCCGCGTCAGCGACATCACAGTCCGTAAAGAACATCTGCGCATCCTCGCCTTGAACGACATCAACAACGAGCTGGATGAAAAGGAAATAGATTCCTGGATTAGGCTTACCCGCGTACTGACGCACGAAATAATGAATGCCGTCACTCCCATAACCTCCCTGAGCGATACACTGCTGGGACTGACCGAAGCGCAAGTTTCCAAAGAAGAAATCAGAAACGGCCTGCAGACTATCAGCAGTACAGGCAAGGGCCTGCTCTCTTTTGTGGAATCATACCGGAAATTCACCCGTATTCCCACCCCCGAACCATCCTTGTTCTACGTAAAAAGCTTTATCGAGCGGATGGTCGAACTCGCCCGTCACCAGCACCCCGATGTCCGGGTCACCTTTCATACGGACATCGCGCCAAGCGACCTTATTCTATATGCCGATGAAAACCTGGTATCACAAGTGGTCATCAACCTACTGAAAAATGCCATGCAAGCCATCGAATCGGATAAAGATACAGATAAAGAAGGACATATCAACATACGTGCCTACTGCAACGAAGCGGAAGCCATACTGATAGAAATTTCCAACAACGGACCTGCCATTCCCAATGACATTGCCGAACACATATTTATCCCCTTCTTTACGACCAAAGAGGGCGGAAGCGGTATTGGATTGAGTATTTCCCGGCAAATAATGAGGCTTTCCGGCGGAAATTTATCCTTATTGCCTGGTAAAGAAACCACCTTTATTTTAAAATTCAATTGAACTATTTTAGATTTGTATTTGTTAAACACATTGCATATCTTTGTACTATTAGACATAAGAAACATCACATTTCAAACTATATAGCATAGAATTTATGATATTTACAGCAGGAAACATACTACTTATAGGTTCCATATTACTTTTCGTCAGCATCATTGTCGGCAAGACCGGCTACCGTTTCGGAGTACCTGCGTTATTGCTTTTCCTTGTCGTCGGTATGCTGTTCGGCAGTGACGGATTGGGATTGCAGTTCCACAACGCCAAGGAAGCACAGTTCATCGGCATGGTTGCACTCAGCATCATTCTGTTCTCCGGTGGCATGGACACCAAGTTTACGGAGATAAAGCCCATATTGACTCCCGGCATTGTTTTGTCAACTGCAGGAGTGCTGCTCACGGCCCTCTTTACCGGATTATTTATCTGGTGGCTGTCCGGCATGAGCTGGACCAACATCCACCTGCCGTTAATAACCTCCCTTTTGCTTGCATCCACCATGTCATCTACCGACTCAGCCTCTGTATTCGCCATTCTGCGTTCACAAAAAATGAACCTGAAGCATAATCTGCGCCCCATGCTGGAACTGGAAAGCGGTAGTAACGACCCGATGGCATATATGCTGACAATCGTGCTGATTCAATTCATCCAGTCCTCCGGAATGGGAGTTCCCCAGATATTGGGCTCTTTTGCCATACAGTTCATTGTCGGTGCCGCAACCGGTTATTTCCTCGGAAAGCTGGCCATCCTTATGCTGAACCGGCTGAATATAGACAACCAGGCACTCTATCCTATCCTGTTGCTGTCCTTTGTATTCTTCACCTTCTCCATCACCGACCTGCTGAAAGGCAACGGTTACCTGGCCGTGTATATCGCCGGAATGATGGTAGGCAATAACAAAATCATGCACCGGAAAGAGATTTATACTTTTATGGATGGACTGACCTGGCTTTTCCAAATCATCATGTTCCTCTGCCTCGGTCTGCTTGTCAACCCCCATGAGATGCTGGAAGTTGCAGTCGTGGCATTGCTCATCGGCGTATTCATGATTGTCGTGGGACGTCCTCTCAGCGTTTTTCTCTGCCTGCTGCCTTTTGGCAAGAGAATCACCCTCAAGTCACGGCTATTCGTATCGTGGGTAGGATTACGTGGCGCAGTACCCATTATCTTTGCCACCTATCCCGTGGTGGCTGACGTGCCCGGTGCCCATGTCATCTTCAACATCGTATTTTTCATAACCATCGTCTCACTGGTCATCCAGGGTACCACAGTCTCCTGGGTAGCCCGGCTGCTTGGCCTCTCCACCCCGCTGGAAAAGACCGGAAATGATTTCGGAGTTGAACTGCCCGAAGAGATTGACTCCAACCTGCACGACATGACCATTACACAAGAAATGCTGGAGCAGGCAGACACCCTGAAAGACATGAACCTGCCCAAAGGCACACTGGTGATGATTGTAAAACGTGGCGATGAGTACCTCATTCCGAACGGAACATTAAAACTTCATGCCGGTGACAAGCTGCTTCTTATTTCGGAAAATAGCAAGGAATAAGAATTACAGATAAGTTTCTATCCGTTTCAGGGCAAGAAAAAAGTGGAAACTATTTGCTTTGCATCACTATAAGACCTATCTTTGCGCAGTTTTAACTAAAGTGTGCAACAGCTGAATGGAACAAGAACAAGGGTTCATCGATTATATAGAACAAAGCATTATTAAAAACTGGGATCGCAACGCCCTGACAGACTACAAAGGAATTACACTAACCCGTTGGCGGAATTAATTCACTAAAAAATGTCAGGAAATAAGTTGTGCATATC
>OAVX01000855.1_pt1 | contig 11851 bp, 10 predicted proteins | sample 1476471 | NCBI WGS metagenome assembly OAVX01 (sample SAMEA2580114, study PRJEB22360) | human gut metagenome | biome: human gut; feature: human-associated habitat; material: faeces | place: Denmark | collected 2008/2010
AAAAGTCGATTTTTTCTGTCGTAAGTTTGTCGTAAGTTTCGTAAGTTTCTTTTGACGAATCCTTATTTTCTGCCTTTTCTAAGCCTATTGGCTTCATCGTGGGGAAAAACAAAAGCCCAAAAAAACAAAAACCCCTTCGGGAGCGCGTCCGCGAAGAGGATTAAGGAAGACAGCCGTCTTCCTTTTTTATTTGTCTATCAACCTTTGTAACATCAGTCGAATTGTGTTTACTCATTATAAAAAGGATCCATTGAGGATTGACTATCAATGGATCCTTTAAAGTCTTTCGTGGAATGCGACGCCGCAGGAATGTTTCGCACAAGATTGATGGCGCCTTTAGACAACTTACTCTTTTTTCTCACCCAACAGGCATGAGATTAAGCCCAATCCGACGGGCACAAGGGGCAGCGCAAAATAAGAAGGAATGCCGCCCATTGAACCACTGAAATACTCTTCCCATAGTCTTATCAATTGCAAGAGAATGTAGGACAAGGCGATGGTATAAAGACAAATTCGACTTCTCTGGTTCATAACTCCTCCTTTACTGAACAATTGTGTTTTTTATTTTATATATTTATTGCAGATTTGTCAATGAGAAATTCGCACTCGAATGCGGAATACTTTATGGAGTCACTCTATACGTTGGCTTTGCTTTTTTTGTGTCATTTTTCGATTGGCCGAAGCATTTTCTGTAAGCCGACGGAGATAATCCCGTAAACTGCTTAAAGGCCCGGGAGAAATTCGACGGGTTGTCGTAGCCTACGGACTCGGCGATGTAGGTCATGGAGGCGTTGGTGTCGATTAATTGCCGTTCCGCTTCCATCATGCGCAAGTTCGCCAAGTATTTCATGGGGGTGTATTGGCAGGTGCGGATGAATTTGTTGATGATCGTGGATTTGGAACAACCAAAGACTTCTTCCAGGCGATCTAAAGTCACGGGCTCCCTTAAATTCTCCCGTAAGTACTGCTCTATTTCCGCCACAAATTCATCCTCCGTCTCTTGAAAATAGCGCTTGCGATTGGCGCTCACTTGCTCCTTGGAAATGGTGGAGAGAAGTCGAAAGGCCATGAGACCAATGCCGCCGCGATCCGCTTTTGCCAATGCGTCGATTAAGCCGCAGGCTTCGTCCAGAGCATCTTTTCGCTTCACCGTAAAACCCATGTCCTTGACCTCTTTTACCGCTTCGACAAAATCTCGGGACAGATCCGCCAAAAACGTGCGTCCCTCGATTTCATCGGGTGCCACCACGATATTAAAAGCGACGATGCCCTCTTGCGTACCGTAGGAAGCCTTGGCTTCGGGAATGGCTTTTCCCACAAAAACTTCCGCCGAGGTGATTAACACCTTGCTTCCGTTAATGTGGGTGTAGTAGTTTCCGCTACTGCAATAGGCTATGCGATAGCCCCGCCTGCCGCTGTGAGCGGCATTTTCCGAGCGATAGCGGCTCTTTATGTTGATGTAATCGACGAAGACGCCGGGGGCGATGCGATAGGTGACCATGGTGTCATCGTCCCTTTCAATGCCTTCAAAAAACATGGTGTCCTCGTCGTAATCCACGACGCGAAAGCCCCAAGACTCAATGCCTTCCACCCAATCTTCTAAATTTGTCAAAGTGAACAATCCCTTCATCTGTTCGGTTAATAAATTCGTAATCGTGCGTAACGACGATAACCAACTTGCCTGCTTCTTTCATTTTTTTCAGGGCATGGATGACGCGACACATGGTGTCAAAGCAGAGACCCGAGGTCGGCTCATCCAAAATGACCAGTTCTTTTTCGCTTCCATAGGCCTGCGCCATGGCGAGCCGCTGTTTCTCACCGCCCGATAAATTTTGCGGATGCGCGTCTTTTTTATGCCATAAATCAAAGGTTTTTAGCGCGTCTTCAATCTGCGCTCGGTCATTTACGACCAAGGCCACTTCCTTATAAACCGATTCCGTGAAAAGCTGGTGATTCACGTCCTGCATCACGAGGGAAATGACTTTTCCCGGTTTCTTAATCGCCCTTTGCTTCCAGTAGGTGACGCCTTTTTGTTTTTTGTTCAAGCCGCACATTTGACGGATAAAAGACGATTTCCCGATTCCATTGTCCCCGGTGATAAAATAAATGCCCGGCTCGAAAGAGATATTCATATCGTAAATCTCCCGAATTTCTTTCGTATAGGGATTTTTATACCGACAGCGGAAATTCTTACATAGACAAGCGGCTTTTTCATCACATACTTTCTCCCGCAAATCCTGTTGCCTGTACGTCTTATGACTCAGCTCGCATTCTTTCGGTGTTTCCAAGCATCGAAGGTGATGCTTTTCAATCACTTGCTCGTCGATCTCGCCGCGATTGTATTGAATGAGGCGGCCATGATCGATGATACACAAACTGTCCATCACATCGTTTAAATAGTACAGACGATGCTCTGCAATTAAGATGATCTTTCCGGCATCTTTTAACTTGACGATCACGTCTTTGATCTTTTGGATCGAATGCTGATCCAAGGAAGCAGACGGTTCGTCGAACACGTACACGGCATTATCCATCATGGCGACCGATGCAATGGCGACCCGTTGTTTCTCGCCTCCGGATAATGTCATTAAATCCTTATCCAGTAACTGTTTTAGTTCCAATTGATCTGCGTAATAATCAATGCGTCGCAAAATTTCCTCACGCGGTATTCCACGATTCTCCAAGGCAAAAGCCATCTCATCTTTTACGTTCACGGCATAAAATTGATTCTTCGGATTTTGAAAAACCGTACCGATCAATTGACTCCGCTCACTTATGGTCATAGGCAAAAGCGGTTTTTCGTTATAGTTTATCGTCCCGCTCAGATCAGCCGGTATGATTTCGGGAATAATCCCGTTCACGGCACGGATCAGCGAGGTTTTTCCCGAGCCGGATTTGCCTGTGATGACATGCACCGTGCCGGGAGAAAAAGCAAGGTTTACGCGATCCAAGATCTTCTCTGATTTTCCATAGGAAAGGGAAAAATCCTTAAATTCCAGCATACTTACTCCTTACTGCCAAGCCGATAACGACAAAGGCAAATGCAAGCAATACACCATCGAAACATCGTATCCGCGTGGTCGAAATACTGCTCCTGTTGCAATCCTCCGTCATGCCACGCGTCATGGCAGAAATAGCCACGTGATCGGCGGTATTCGATGTAATCATTAAAAGAGGCATGAAACGGTACTCCAAATACTCCACCGGTTTTGTCAAGAGGTCCTGTCTGCCCATGCCGTGCATCCACATCGCTTCTTTTATTTTTCCGTAATCTTCTTTAATTGAGTAAAAGAAACGAAACATAACGGAGACGGGAATTAAGATGCCGTTGGGCATATGCCATTTTTTTAATGCGCATACCAAATCGGACAAGGTTGTGGTCGTAATGGCATAATAGCCCATCATCACCCCGGGCAAGATCCGAAGGACGATGCCTGCGTATAAATTAAAACACAAGCTGAAAAATCCCTCTCCTTGCAAATAAAGGGTTGCCCCATAAGCCAAGGCCGAGGTGATCGTGCCCTTCAATACAAAGGACCATTTTCTATCCAATGCTCCCAACAAATAGGGAAAAAGACAAAGGATCGGTCCGAAATGCGGGTAACTGTGAGCGAGACTGCCTCCCACACATACAATCCCTACAACCAGTGTCAAGACCAGCTTCGTTCGAAAATCTAAGTTCATTTTTCCGTATCGATCGCCCGGGCATGTTTATTAATTAATTTCAAACCGATCGTACAGCCTAAATAACCGCCAAGCATTCCCAAAAGGACCACGGGAACAAAGGACCAATTCGGCATAACCGCGACCAATTTATCCACGAAATCCACGCCGTATCCTCGATCGACCAGGGACTGAATGTATTGATCCCGCGCAAAATAGAGAGGCAATAAGTTCGCCGCTGCAAAGAGCATAAATACCGTATAGGCCCGTCGCGCTTGTTTCGGACTGTTGTAGCCGCCTTTCTTCATAACCCACTCCGATAAAAGCGAAACGGCAATAATCAATGGCAGTGCCACGGCGCCGTGGCCTCCCAAGGAAAAGACCAGGCCGCAAACGACGCCCATGACGAGGATCATCCCGAATCGATGGATCTTGGTGGAATAAAGCATAAATACCGGTCCCGAAAGCAAGCCGCAGGCAAATGGGACGAAGGGCATGGCGACAGGAATAAAGCCGATCATGCCGCCGACCCAAATAGCCATTACCGTGAGCAGGGAAAATGCACCCGCGTTCACTAAATCTCGTACATTTAATTTCATGATAACCTCCTAATAGACATAGGCGTCGGAGCGCTCGAAGCTTTCGATCATGGTGCGGTAGGTGGGGCTTTCATCCAAAAGCGTTTCGTGGCGTCCACAGGCCTCGATCTTTCCGCCGTTCATCACGATGATCTGATCCACTCCTTCGATGGATTTCATGCGGTGGGAAATAATCATCACCGTCTTATTTTTTATCAGCCGATTCAAGGATTCCTGAATGTATTTTTCGTTTTCCACATCCAGGGACGCGGCGATTTCATCCAAAAGAATGATCTCCGCATCTTTCAAAAAGGCGCGGGCGATGGAAATCCGCTGCCGCTGGCCGCCGGAAAGGCGAGAGCCGTTTTCGCCGATAATTGTGTCGTATCCCTCGGGCAATTGCTTTACGAAATCGTCGCAGCCGGCACGTTTCGCCGCTTCGTAGACTTCTTCTTCCGTGGCGTCGTATTTGCCGATGCGAATGTTATCGAAGACGGAGCCGTTGAAGAGGAGCACGTCTTGAAAGACCATGGACACGTGCTTAAACAGATCCTCCGTTTGAATGGAGGAAAGCTCTTTGCCGTCCACAGTCATATGCCCGGCGTCGTAATCGTAGAGGCGGCTTACCAAGCGGAGCAAAGTGGATTTGCCGCAGCCGGAGGGGCCAACCAACGCCGTCACCGTGTTTTGCTTCGCTTCAAATGAAATATCGTCGATGACTTTCTTTTTCTTGTCGTAGGAGAAGCAGACATCTTCCCCGGTAATGTCGAAACGGGCGAGCTCCGCCGGGCCGCCGGTCTGTTTCGGCGCATCCACCAAGCTTTTGATTTTATCGACGCTACTTGAAATGTAGGCGATTTCCGCGTGGGCCATGGTGAAGGCGGTGGTGGCGTCGACAAGGCGGGCCGCCGCAAAGACATAGCCGGCAAAGTAGAGCACGTTGATGGTGCCGCTTTGCAGCAGGCGGGTACCCACCACCATGGCAAAGCCCAGAGACAAAAAGCTAATTGCGCCGGAAAAGGTGACGGGAAGAGCCTGACCTAGCTCCGTGTGAATGTGCACGGCTTCGTTTCGCCGCACCAGTCGCGTCGCCTCACTTTTCTTTGTCTCGCTTAAATGGTAGGACTGAATCTCCTCGTGAAGATCGATAAGCTCCTGAAAGGCTTTCGAGGACTTGCGCTGACGAAGATAATACTTTTTCGTCGCTCGTTTTTGCATTTTTTGCGACAGATGGGCGAGAAAAATGCTAAGCACAATGGGCGCCAAGACGGCGAGCCCCAGAAGGGGTTGGCCGATGAGAAGCATGATGCCGATCACCGCCACCGTGGCAAGGTAGGCGTAGTAGGTCGGCACGGAGTGAGACAGGGCGTGTTCGATGGCCTCCACATCCTTCATCATGGTTTGGGAGACATCGGTTAAGTCCTTTTTATTAAAGGAGGACAGGGGCAATTTCCTGATTCCCTCGGCGATTTCCATGCGCAGATTCGCCGATTCTTTGTAGGTTTCGTTAAAGGTGGTGTGGTACTCCTTATTGATGACCAGAAACATGACTACGCCGATAAGCACAAAGCCGAGGGCGCCGTAGGCCCCATTGAAACCGCCGAAGCCCAAGAGACCGTTAGTGGCGTACATTAAGAGAAACATGGGGAGCATGTAGGTGATGTTTTTTAAAAAGCCGTAAACCGTCGCTCGCCACAGGCCGTCCGCTCCCCGTTCCGTGAGGGCGTAGGTTTTTCGTAAATACTCTTTCATCCGTCAATCCTCCATTCATTGGCCTCGTGATACAAGTTGACAAACCGGGCGTAGCGGCCGTCCTCTTTCATAAGGGCGTCGTGATTGCCTCTCTCCACGACCTTTCCCCCTTCGATAAAGAGAATCTCGTCGACGCCGCGAATGCTGCTCATGCGATGGGCGATCATGATGGTGGTGCGACCCTTCATTAAGTTCGAAAAGGCCTTTTGGATCTCGTATTCGTTTTCGGGATCTGCCGCCGCCGAGGCTTCATCCAGAATGAGGATTTTCGGATCTTTTAAAAACAATCGGGCGATGGCGACCCGTTGGCACTCGCCGCCGGAAAGCTTCACGCCCTCGGCGCCGATGACGGTGTCGTAGCCTGCGGGAAATTTCTCCTTAAACTCTTCGCAGCGAGCTAAGGCCAGCGCCCGATGCACTTCTTCCGGGGATGCCTCGGGGCCTGCAAGTTTCACATTATCGTAAATGGTGAGGCCTTCAAAAAGTTTCGCTTGTTGAAACACCATGCCCACCGTTTCCATGACCACTTCTTTGTCGTAGGCGGTCATGGATTTCTCGCCGATCATCACTTCGCCCTTATCCACCGGGTAGAGCCCGGAGACGAGCTTGGCGATTGTGGACTTGCCGCCGCCGGAGGGGCCGACGAAAGCGTAAATTTTTCCCGCATCCAAGTGGAGGGAGAAATCGGAGAGAATTTTTTCGTCCTCGTAAGAAAAGTCTACGTGGCTAAAGGTAATGGAGCCGTCTGCGAAGTCTTTTTCTTTTCCGAAGACCATTTTCTTTTCTTCCATCTCCTTAAACAGGCTCTCCAGAGTATCCACGGCGCGATTGGCCTGCGCGTGATACATGGACACATACATAATTTTCATAATGTTGGCAAAAAACATCCCCATAAACAGGGCGAAGAACAGGGCCTTTGCCGCCCACAGGCCGCCGCCGTCCCCTGCGCCCACGCGATAAACAAAATGATGAACAGGCACGACGATGAATAAATTCAACAGCCACTGAAAGGTGACATAGGGAATGCGACAGGACATGGAGTAGTTGTAAACCATGTCGGCGTAATCGTTGATGGTACTGTATAGTCGCTTAAAGCTCACGATGGGCGCGGCAAAAAGCTTCACCACCTGCATGCCCCGCACGTATTCCACGGCTTCGGCATTTAGCAGATCCAGCTGCTCCATATAGGCGCTCATAAATTCTTTTTCCCCCATCATTTTGAAGCAGAGGAAGCCCGACAAGAGGACGATGACGCCGAAAAAGCCCGCCAGCCGCAAATCCACCAGGCCGATGACGACAAACATAAGAATGGGCGTTAAAATGGCCACGGTCTGATCGGGAATCAAATGGGCCACGGCCATGTGGGTCTGCTCCACATTGTCGTCGATGATTTTTCGCACGCGACCCGATTGGTTTTTATCGTAAAAGGTATTGGACGCCGTCAAGAGATGATCGATGCCCTTTTCCCTCAGGCGGGTCTCCAAGCGAAAGGCCGCCAAGTGGCTCATCCATGTACCGAGAAAATAGAGAATCCCGTAAGCGACAAATGCCGCTACCACGCGAAGGGCGTAATCGCTGCCCGCACTGAAATCCTGTTGAATGAAAATGGCCTTTAGGGCGAGCCACAGACAGTAATAGCCGAATAAATGACAGCACACGGCGGCTATGGAAAAAATCGCCGATAAAAAGCCGTTGCTTCGCTTCTCCGGTATGTAAGCAAATAGTTTGCGATAGGTGTTCAAACAGATCTCCTTTCATTAATGATAGTGCTTATCTTTTGTCTTTTAAACACAGTGTAGCGATTTTCCTTTTCCTTGTCTATTCATAAAAGCGAAATTATTCATTTCGTATAGCGAAATCCACGCACGCCCGGCGATGCGAAGTCGGCCCGTCCGGTTGCCGCGGAAATGAATCCCATGGAGTGATTTTTCTTGATATAATAATAAAGAACCAAAGTGTTTTATAAGATGCGCGGCCCCCGTGCCGCCTCAGAAGGAGAGCACCATGTACCGAAAAGAGATCACGACCTATATCTTCTCGATTCTTTTAATTGCCGCGGCCGCGGCCGTTCAATTGGCAGAGGCCCGTGATGCATTGCCTTTTACGGGAAAGACTCTGGTGTTTTTTCTCTACGCCCTGATCTTTCTTCTCTGGGCGAAAAATATGGAAAATCGCGTGCTCCGCGCCGACGTGGCCCGGCGATTTAAGCTGATCGCCCTTTTGCTCATCGGCTATTTGGCGACGCGCACGGTGAAATACGAAATCCTCATCGCATCTTCCACGGCCGTTCGTTGGATTCGCTACATATACTACTTTTTCATCCTCACCACGGTCCATTTGGTCTTTTTTACGTCCCTCTACGTAGGAAAATCGGAGCGAGAACCCATAGACAGGCGCTGGTATCTCTTTTGGATTCCCACCGCATCGTTGATTCTTTTGATTTTGACCAACGATCTCCACGGCCTCGTCTTCGTTCCCTACGCCCACGCCTCGGGCTTTAAACAGTACGGCCCGGCGTATCTTCTCGTCAACGGCTACATCCTCCTTCTCGCCGCCCTGACTTTGATCATTACCTCGAAGCGGTCCTTGGCACAAAAGCGCCTGCGATCCATCGCCGCCCCGGTGGGGGTTTTGGCCCTTTGTTTTATCTACACCATGTTCTACATTGCGGATGCGCCCTCTTTTCACTATGTGAAGATCGCCTTTCAAAGTGCGGAGTTTAACAGCCTCACGGTGATTCTCTTTATCGAGTCCTTGGTCTTTACGCGGCTCATCGCTTCCAATCGCGGCTACGACACGTTTCTAAGTCTCTCGTCACTGAATATGGGTATGATGGATTTAAAGGGGCGCATGGTCGTAAAGCCAAACAAGGGCCCGGAGGTCAGCGCCGATGCGGTGATGCGGGCCGAAAGCCGCGCCATCGCCGTGGACGAAAACACGCTCCTCGAGAGTTCGCCCATTCATGGGGGCAGCTGTTTTTGGTTCGTGGATCTCACGGATTTCAACCGCCTGAAGGCACAGCTTCTCTCCGTCAACGAGGAAATGCTCAACGAAAACGAATTGCTCATGGCCAATAACAAATTAAGGGAAGAAATGGCCAAGGTGGAAGAGCAGAAGGAGATTCGCGCCGCCATTAACGAACATCTCAAGCCCCAATTCGCTCAGCTGAAAACCATTATGGCCGCGCTGCCCGAGGAGGAAGGGGCCTATGAAGACGCCTTAAAGGACGCCTGCCTTTTGAATGTGTACATTAAGCGCTTCTCCAATTTATTTTTACTGGGGCGAAACAAAAAGGGCCTTCCCCTTTCCGAGGTGCGCCTGGCCTTCGACGAATCCCTGGACTACCTGCGGCTGAAAGGCGTGATTACCTCCGACACCTGGACGGTGGAGGGCGTAGTGGATGCCGCTCTCGGCCTGAGCCTTTACGCTGCTTTCCAAATCATCTTGGAGGCCCATCTCCATTCCCTCTCGGCGCTATTTATTCACTTTAAGGAAGACGACGGGGATCTTCTGCTTTTCATCTACGTGGAAACCGAGGAGAAGATCTCCCTGGAAAGAGAAATCCTCGAGGTGCTTCCCCCGAAAGGCGTCGCCTTTACGGAAGAATTTGAAGAGATGCTCTGCATTCGGCGCTTCTCCATCAGTAAGGCGGTGATGATCGATGCTTAATCTTTCCACAGCCGGCCTCACCCTGTTGTTTATCGCAAGCCTCGTGATCCTTCTCATCGTCCTGGATCTTTCCGTGGAGGCGATCCTCACCTTGCGCGTATCGGGCCTCGTTCTTCTGAGCGCCCTCTTGGTCGCGGCCGCACTTCTTCCCGCCCAAGTGGTGGCGGAGCTGGGCACCGGGCACATGCACGTGGCCACGTATTTTCTGTCCATGCCCCTTTTTGGCTTCATCGCCTATCTCCTGCTTTTGCTCCTTCTTGAAGGCGCCCTGGCGCGAAAACTTTCCAAACTAAAAAAGGAACAGTTGGGGGTAAACTCCGTAAAAGAAAGCGTGGACAATCTTCCCGACGGGATTTGCTTTTCAAAACTTGACGGCACGCCTCTGTTGGTGAACCGCCAAATGCAGGAAATCAGCTACCAGGTCTTCGGCAAAAAGCTCGTCAACGACTTGCTCTGCGCCAGAGACATCGAAGCCAATCGCATCATGCCTCGGACAAAAATTTTGCAGCGGGAGCCTTTGATCGTCGAAAGCAATTCCAAGGTGTGGCAGATTAAAATCATCCACCACGGCTTGGTGAAAGAAACCTTGGCCTACGACATTACCCTGGAGTGGGCGCTGTACGAGGAAATCGAAAAAATGACCCGGGCCAATCAGCGGATGAACGCCGAATTAAAGGCGTACCGGGAAAAAATCGGCGAGTACACGAGGCAAAAGGAAACTTTACAGGCCAAAATAAAAATTCACGACCGCCTGGGCCAGGCACTGATTTATTTCAGGCGCTATTTGGAAAAGGCGAAGAAGACGCCGGAAGATCGCCGCCGGTTGGAGACCCTGTGGGGGGAATGCCTTCTTCTTTTCGACGAAGAGGAGGAGCCTGTGAAAGTTGCCTCGGCCTGGGACAAGTTTATTACCACGGCGGGGGCCATCGGCGTGGACGTCATGGTGGAAGGCGAGATCCCCGAAAGTAAGGAAGATCAGGCGCTCTTGGTGGAATTGGTCCACGAGGCGTTAAATAACGCCATTCGCCACGGCCACGCCAAAAAGATTTGGATTACACTGAAAGATCAAGGGCCCACATTTACCTGTTGCATTAAAAACGACGGCGACTTGCCCACGGGCCCGGTGGAGGAAAAAGGCGGCTTAAAAAACATGCGCCAACGCCTGGCCTATTACGACGGCAGTCTGGCCGTTCGAAGAGAGTCGCTCTTTGAATTGGATTTATCCTGGACGAAAGGAGGTTTTCGTGACGTATAAACTCATGATCGTCGACGATCAATTCGTCTCCCGCGAGCTTTTTCGCCTGATTCTGGACAAAAGTCCCGATTACGAGGTGGTGTATTCCGTGGACACGGCCATGTTTGCCGACACCTACGTCCTGAATGGGGACTTGGATTTGGTGATTATGGACATTCTCATGCAAGACGGCTCCAACGGATTGGACGCGGCGGAAAAAATAAAGAAGCTGCGGCCGGAGATAAAAATCGTCGCCGTCACCAGCATGCCGGAAGTTTCCTGGATGGATCGGGCAAAGGCCATCGGCATCGACAGTTTTTGGTACAAGGAAGCCTCGGAGGCCGGCATCCTCGAGGTAATCGGCCGCACCCTGGCCGGGGAATCCATTTATCCCGAACAAACCCCGGTGATTCAACTGGGCCTGGCGAAATCCACGGAGTTTACGCCCCGGGAAATTCAGGTGCTGCGTCTTTTAACCACCGGCGCCGGAAACGACGAGATCGCGAGCAAATTGGAGATCTCCCTGAACACGGTGAAGACCCACGTCATGCACCTGATGGACAAGACGGGCTTTACCAGCCGCACCCAGCTGGCCATTCAGGCGCGCATTACGGGCTTTGTCATCGACGAAAGTGAACAGTGAAGCCGCGGATATCCTCCGCGGTTTTTTTGTGCCCGCAAAAAAAGAGCCCGCCTCTGCGAGCTCTTTCGCCGGTTAATTGACGCCCAGCACTTCTTTGTAGCCGTCGGCGACCGGATCGTATTCTAAAATCGCCGTGCCGGTTTTGTTAATAAAGAAATGGCGTATGTGATCGGTGAGGTTTTTATCCACGGGATTGTCTTTGCGCAGGGTGACGCGGAAGCCTTCTTCCTTTAGATTCTTTTCATCCACCGTCACCGGCCGCGTGTCCGTAGCGTAGTAGCCCTCATCCAACAGGCCCATCTTCATCAGCCG
>OAVX01000856.1_pt1 | contig 11836 bp, 14 predicted proteins | sample 1476471 | NCBI WGS metagenome assembly OAVX01 (sample SAMEA2580114, study PRJEB22360) | human gut metagenome | biome: human gut; feature: human-associated habitat; material: faeces | place: Denmark | collected 2008/2010
TTCATTGTAATTATTTATCTATGGGTACCAAATACAATTATTTGGTAGTTTTTATCTGATGACTATTGCTCGATAAAGAGCCTGGAAAGCATCTGATGTGATACTCTTATAGGCTAAAAAGAACAATAAGGTTCAGAGTTTTTACAAGAAAAAATCAGCAAACAAAAAAGCATCAAAACCAGAGATTGCAAAGGCAAGTTAAACTTGAACCGCAGTCTTTTTTTCGTGGTCAACTTTAACTTCCTAATTTCTAAACGGGGGAAGATAAAATGCTTAGTAGAATGCTAAAATTTTTCGGATTAACTAAAAAAGGATTACTTAAAATAATCCTAGGATGTGCAATAATGGCGTTCGCAGTAGTGAACGTACATAAACAATCAGGCGTAACTGAGGGCGGAGTGCTTGGAATGATGTTGTTTTTGAACAAAATCTTCGGATTCGACCAATCAATAACATCAGTAATATTGGATGTGAGCTGCTACGTTCTTGGATTTTCGATAATGGGATTTGATTTTGTGAAGAAAGCTTTCGTAGCCACAATATCATTTGCCACATTTGCGAAATTATTCAATATTATGGGGCCAGTGTTACCAAGTATGTACGATGTGCCATTGTTAGCAAGTATTGTCGGAGGAATCTGCATCGGAGTAGGATGCGGACTTGTAGTAAGTGAAGGTGGAGCAGCAGGTGGAGACGACGCCTTGGCAATGACGATATCCACAAAATCGGGACTCAAAATATCATTAGCGTATTTATTCTCGGATATAACAGTGTTGGCACTGTCACTTTTATACATTCCAGTCGACAGAATTATGTTCTCACTTTTGACAACTGTAATATCATCATTTTTGATAGGACAATTCGAAGTAGAACTTCCAAATTCAGAAATCAAAATGGCAAATCAAGCCGTATCAAAAGCTTAAATCAATCAAGCCTTGTGCTTGATTTTTTTATTGCTCACATTCTCTTTCAAACACCAAATCAATTTTAGGATTGTTTCCAATACCGATTTTAGTTTTATTGATAGTAGTCACAAACCTAAAACCTTCCTTGGCATGATCATCTATGATTTTTTTATAATCATCTGATGCTAATCCACAAGTTCTCACTTCAACGTATTTGTATTCGTATTTTTGTTTCATGATAATCTCCTCAATTTATTTTTCTGTTAATAGATTATTACCCAAAATTTTAAAATAATATATAAAATGATTTACAAATACAATAACAAGATATATAATTGGGTTAAGAAAACGATATGCAAAATCAAAAGGAGGGGGATATGAGACTAAAAGACAATAAAATAATAATCCTATTGATATTTCTGACTAGTTCAATACTGATATTTGGATTTAATTATTTATATGGGAACAACAGAAAACCTTCTCCTTATTTTATGAGTGACAAATTTATAGCTTTTGAATCAAACAATAATAATCATAGCCTTGACTTTCTTAATATGAATGAAAGTATATCAGTTGTAGCTGAAATAAAAAACTCCAAAGATGTTGCGATATATGATCCAGTGATGAAATACTATATGGGTTCTACAAAAATAATTGATGCAACTACATTTAGGTATTTTTCAAAAGAAGATTACAAAAACAAAAACAACGTGTCTATTTTGATATATCCAGTGACTTATTTTGTAGAAGGGAAAATATCATATTACGATAAAAAAGAAGTAGAAGATAATTATCATACTGAGATAATTAATATGTTTGATGTTCAATCTTTCATTGCTAATGATGGAAAAGTCGATGTAGTGAGAAATCTATTCACAATTAAACCAGAAAACATTTCAACACTTTACATAGACTCTAGTGATGATAAGTCATTGAAATCGGTTGCAGAATCTCTTGAAAAAATAGGATACAAGAGAAAAGAAATCAAAATGTACGACAAGCTTACTCTAAGGGATTTAATAAAATCATATCCAGAATACAAGGTGTATGCTCAGTTTATTACTAATAGCACGGTCATGGCTTTGGCAATGTATGCAATTTCATTGTGGATGTTTTTGAACAAATACAAGAAATTTGTAATTGTAAGTGCAAATTTTGGTGCAAAACTAAAAGACATCATGAAGATGTTCATTGAAAAAGCACTTGGATATAGTTTTATAACGTGTGCAATATCAACAGCGTTGACGTATGGATATCTTACAGTTATTAATAAAAACAATATTACAATTTTTCTTATATTGCAATTGCAGATTATTCTAATAATATTGACAGTGATTTTGAGTGCTTTAAGAACTAAACTCAGCTACGATGAGTTTGAAAAAGAGGTCTTGTATGATAAAAGATAATATTAAACTAGGACTAATAGATGTTTTCAGAAATAAAGTTGTGTTTTGTTTGATGTTGCTTTTAATTTTCTCATTGGGAACAATTGTGGAATCTGCAACAGATTCTTATTTGAGAAATAAGTTTAAGAAGTTTCAATTAAGTGAACAGCCTTCATATAGCGCTGTTGTGTTACAGACAACTGATGGCAAGGGATACGATTATTCGAATACTTATGGAAAAAAACTGGACGATATATTTTCAAAAAACGGGCACACTTATACCACGAATTCATCACTTTGTAGAAATTGCGATACAGATATAATTGTGTTGTATGGAAAATTCAACAAAAACACTAATAGCAGAGTTTTTTGGTTAGTTGGTAATAAAAATGTGACTGACTTGAAGAATGAGGCGGAATTTGAAGTGGTTTCTCATGATGCGATGGACTATGATATGATGAATCAAGAAATCAAAAGCTATATTGATTACGATAAAAGAGTATTATTGGAAATAAAATCCGATAAATATAATAATGTTAGTGGCTACAAGTTTCGTGATGCAGATATACTTGATTTAATTGAGAATGCAAAGTTTTCAGAAGATGAGATAAATAAAGGCATTGATAGAGAATTTGAGAAGATTTTCGACGACAACAAGATAATGGTCATTAATAACACAAATAAAAAATACGACGACGATGAAAATACATACATCTTCAAATACATTGTTCCGTATTGTCTGATTACGATGGGTATAACGATATTGAGTTTTGTGATTTTCTTCAAATATATGCTAAAAAGCTTACAAAAAGAATACAAAATCCACATTTTATCAGGAGCTAGAACAAAGGATATTATGGCACGAAACTCCGTTTTCGTAGTTTTAGTAAATGTTGCAACATTCTGTTTAATTTTCGTATTAAATGGATTTGCAATTAATATTTTTTCGGTAGTTGCATTTATTTACATGATTTTATGTATATTGATATTAGAAATAGTTATGTATTTGATTTTGAAAAAAAGCGATCTGATTGATTTGATAGGTGATTGATTATGATAGAAATAAAAAATTTGACCAAAAAATTCAGCACAAATGGCGAAGAACTTCTTGTATTGGATAATGCTGAAATGAATATAAATGATGGGGACAATATCATTATTTCAGGAGAAAACGGAGCAGGTAAGACTACTTTTTTGAAGATTGTGGGTTTATTGGATAGAAAATATTCAGGAGATTATATTCTGGATTCCAAATCAGTTGGGGATTTTACCGAAAAAGATATGTCTAAATACAGGAATGAAGTGTTTGGGTTTATTTTTCAGGAATACAATTTGATAGAATCAGAGACTACCTATGATAATATTCTCATACCATTAATTTACTCATCGAAATACAAGAGAGCTGATAGAAAACAAAGAATTCAAGAGATTAGCGAAGAATTTGAAATAATGGAGATTTTGAACAAAAAAGTAAAGTTTCTGTCAGGAGGAGAAAGACAAAAAGTGACCATCGCAAGAGCTTTGGTGAATGAGCCGTCTGTTATTCTAATGGATGAGCCATCGAACACACTTAATCTTAGAATGAAGGACAAGCTGATAGAATATATCGAAGTTTTGAAAAGAAAATCAAAAACTATTGTAGTTGTCAGTCACGACAAGTATTTGACTGATAATTTGAAAAAACAAGATTTTGTGGAATATGAACTGGAAGATGGAAAGTTTCACAAAAATGAAGAATAATTTTAAATCAAGCCTTGTGCTTGATTTTTAATTGCAAGAAAACTTGGGTATATATAATTAACTGGAGGTATTTATGGAGAATACAAAAAAACTAAAATTTTCTAATCTTTTGATTGCGATTTTACAAGGAGTTATCCTTTTGCTTTTGTTCGTAATTCCGGAGCTTGTTGTTGGAGTGATTGGAGGAATTGTTGCCCAATTTGTAGGATTTGATGGTAATTTCCAAGATTTTTATGCGAAAAACGGGGCGGCTTTTCTTCTATGTGGACAAATCCTAAGGATTATTATTTTCCTTTTAATCATTAAATTTAGAACGAAGATTTTTCAAACGAAATACAATAGGGATTACTTAAAGAAAAGAAAGATTTCTTTTTCTGAAATCGTGAAGCTTTTCGTGGTGGGAATTGGTCTTATGGGTCTTATCAATATTACTGTTGCTTTGATGATGTATTTGGGCAAATTCTTCCCACAAATCGTGTCCAGCCTTGAAGTTTACAACAAGGCATCTGAAGAATTGATGAAGGGCAATATGATGTTGTCCGTTCTTGCTATTACGATTTTCGCTCCGATTTCAGAGGAGTTGATGTTGCGTGGGACTTTATTTACAGAAAATGAACGACTTCTTCCTTATAAATGGGCGATTATTCTGAATGGGATTGTGTTCGGAGTGTTCCATTTTAATTTGTTCCAAGGAGCTTATGCATTAATCGGAGGGATTGTGATTTGTGCGGTGTATTATTACACAGAAAGCATTTACGCATCCATTCTTCTTCACATGATTAACAACACTTTCAGCGTGGTTATTTCTTCGAATGAGGCTGTGGTGCAAAGTTTTTCTTCGATTTTTGGAATTGTGATGCTTGTGTGTATGGTTTTGATGTTTGTTTTCTTGAAAGATTTCAAGAAGAAACGAGAACTAAGACATTTGAATTACGAAGATTTAAAAGAATAAATTTGAAATTATCTACAAACCTCGATGTGTAAATTCGCATTGAGGTTTTTTGTTTATTGTAATCATATGTTGATTTTTTTGTTGAAAAACTATAGTATAATAGCATGTAAGAGAGGTTAGATTATGATTTATTTGGATTATGCGGCGACATCTTTGAAAAGGTTGGAGCTTATTGAATATATTATGAATAATATGATGGATTTTGATGCGAATGCGGATAGTATTCACAAAATGGGAAGGTTATCGAAGAAGACTTTGGAGAATTCCCGTCATGAGATTGCGAAGTTTTTGAATACTTCTGGTGATAGGATTGTGTTCACAAGCGGTGCGAGTGAATCCAACAATTATATTATCAATAATTTTTCTGATGAGAATTACGATATTATAACTTCCAAGATTGAACATCCATCTATTTTGAATCCACTAGATCACAACAAATCTAATGTAATTTTGATAGATGCACAACAAAATGGCGTGGTTGATTGCGATGAAATTATACGAAATATCACACCTAATACAAAGCTAATTATTCTTCAACATGTAAACAATGAAACGGGAGTTATTCAACCTGTGAAAAAACTTGGAGAATATTTGAAGGATACGGAGATTTGGTATCATATCGATGCGACTCAATCGGTGGGTCATGTGGATGTCGATGTTGAGGATTTGCACTGCGATTCGTTGTCGTTTTCGGGACACAAACTAGGAGGACTCAACGGATTCGGGGTGTTGTATATAAGGAAGGATTTGGATAATCTGATTTATGCAGGTGAGCAAGAAAATTACAGAAGAGGTGGCACTTCTTTTGTGATGGGAGCATTTACTTTGGAGAAATCTCTTTTAAAATCTGTCGAAGAACGTGAGTATATTGCAAATTTGAAGAAGATTTTCATTGAAAATATCAAATTCAAATACGAAATTAATGGTAATGTGGACAATTCTGCATCTCACATTTTGAACTTGTATATCCCGTTTGAGAAGAATGATTTCTTGTTGACTTATTTGGATATGCACGGAATTTGCGTGTCGGCAGGATCTGCTTGTTCTGCAGGTAGCATCACGAATTCACATGTGATTGAAAATATGTACGACGGACAAAGGGCAGAGCATTCGGTGAGGTTTAGCTTTGGTTTTAAAAATACAGAAGAAGAAATATTGAAAGCGGTAAATTTGTTAAATGATTTGTACGAAAAAGGAAAATACAATGGATAATTCGAAAATAAAAGTAGTAGTAGGAATAAGTGGGGGCGTGGATTCGTCAGTGGCGGCACTTTTGTTGAAACAACAAGGCTATGATGTCGTGGGAATTTTCATGAAAAATTGGGACGAGACAGATGATGATGGCGTCTGCACGGCAGAAGAAGATTACAAGGACGCGGTGGCTGTTGCGAATGAAATCGGCATAGATTATTATTCGATTAATTTTGAGAAGGAATACTACGACAGAGTGTTCACTTATTTCTTGGACGAATACAAAAAAGGCAGAACTCCCAATCCCGACATAATGTGCAACAAGGAAATCAAATTCAAAGCGTTCTTGGATTTTGCGATGAAACTGGGCGCAGATTATGTGGCGACGGGTCACTATGCGAGAATTGAACGAGGTGATGACGGAGTGAAGCTACTTCGTGGGCTTGATAATAACAAAGATCAGACGTACTTTCTAAGCCAACTTACACAAGACCAAATCAAAAACGTAATGTTTCCAGTTGGAGAACTTCAAAAAAAAGAAGTGCGTGAGATAGCGAAGAAATATAACTTGGCTACGGCTGACAAGAAAGATTCTACGGGAATTTGTTTCATCGGAGAGAGAAACTTCAATGAATTTTTGTCACATTATTTACCAGCAAAACAAGGAAACATAGTAGATGTCGATGGAAATATAATGGGCAAACACAACGGACTTATGTATCACACAATCGGTCAACGAAGAGGGCTTGGAATTGGCGGAGACGGAGCAGCGTGGTTTGTGTGTGGGAAAAATTTGGAGACAAATGAATTAATAGTATGCCAAGGAGAAGACAACCCACTATTGTATTCAAACAAATTATACGCAAGCCAATTTGAAACATCGCTAAATCATTTGGATAGAAATGAGTTCGATTGCACAGCAAAATTCAGATACAGACAAAAAGACATCAAAGCGCACGTCAAATTCATCGACGACACGCATGTGGAAGTCACATATGACGACACGAAAGCTGTAACACCAGGACAAGCAGCAGTGTTCTACGACGGCGAAGTGTGCATAGGATCTGCGATAATAGATGAAGTGTACAATGGAGATAAAAAATTAATGGTATAAAATAGTCCACTAGGTTGTAAAATCTGGTGGATTTTTTAAATTGTTACAAAATGTCAAATAGTGAATAAATTGACGATATTTGTGGTAAATATTGTATAAGAAGGAGAGTAGACTATGCAAAAACAAGAAATAAAAGAAGCAATTGATGTGTGTGACGATTTAATAATAAAACTTGAAGATGTACTTAACGATTTGAAATCGGCGAAAAACTGGGCGATGGCAGATTTTATATTTGGCGATGGTATGATTGGTTTTTTCAAGAGAAGCAAAATGGAAAAAGCTCAAAGCAAACTTCACTTAATCCAAAATCTTTCACTAAGGTTGCAAAAAGAATTATCGGACATCGACGTAGAATTGGAAGACTTCGGTGATTTGTATTCAATGAGAGATTTTATGCTAGACATTGTGTTCGACAATCCATTTACAGATTGGAGAATCAGAAAAGAAATTAACCAAGTGTACGATTCAACGTATGAATATTTGGAAAATATTGAAATGTTGAGAGATAGCTTAACAAAAGAATACAATAAATTGTAAAACAAGAAATGTATGATAACGATGTACATCAGGTTATGATTGATAGTTACAAAACGTCAAAGCTTGGTTTTATTGTTTATTTTTCAAAAAAAAAAAAAAAGATATAATTAAGTTAACGATAAAGCTATCGTAATGGTTTTATAAAAAGGTTTTCAAGAAAAAGGAGGAGTATCATGAAAAATGATAAAAAATTTACAATTGTGGCAATACTTTTTGCAATATCACTTGTGTGCAATGCGTATTTTCTAGCTAACATGACAAAGGCTGACGATGCTGACACACATAGAATAATTGAGAGATACGTTAAGGAAAATCCGGAAAAAGAAGACGATACTTTAATTAAAGCTACATTAGAAAAGTTTGCCAAGGACGAAGAACATTTGATATTGACTCAAGACGGACAAGACGTAACCAAAGAACACGAAGATAAGCTGTTGGAATTCAACAAAAACCAAGACTATAAGGGCGCCAAAGAGTACGTCCTCAATGAAAACATATCAATCGGTTATTCAGATGACAATATAAAATAACAAACAAAAATAGCAGCTCACGGCTGCTATTTTACTTTACTACGACTTGTACTCCTTTGAGTATGTCGAATGTTTCTTTGTTTAGTTTTTCATCGAAGCTATCAGTCAAGTTTTTGTCGACTATTACTGTTGCTTCTGGGTTGAATGTTTTCGCCAATACTGCATTTGAAAGTACGCAAATGTTGGATACGAGTCCGCACAATTCTATTTCAGAAAATTCGTGTTCTCTTAAGTAATCACAAAGTTCAATGCTACCAAATGTTGGTTTTTCGATTAATATGTCGTCTTTTTCTACTAATTCTGCAACTTTTCCGTACAATTTGTGTCCGTTACTTCCTTTGATACAGTGTTCTACTGGAAGAAATTTGCCTTCTTGTGTGTTCAAATAATTTTCTTCGTGAGTATCGAATGTGAAGATGATTTGTTCATTGTCTTTTCTTGCTTTTTTGATTCTGTCACAGATTTTGTTTTCGAGTTTGCTTGCATCGTCAAAGCCCAATGCTCCGTCTACGAAATCATTTTGAAAGTCTACTACGATTAAAAGTTTATCCATTTATGTCACTCCTTTAAGTTATTATATCTCAAATACAAAATTTTTTACAATAAGTGTTTAAATTATCAAAAGATTGGTATATAATCATAAAGGTTAGGAAAATAAAATTAAACAATCAATCGGCAGAAAAATAATGTTTGGTTGATTTTTATGAAGGAGAAAATATGGATAAAATATATATAACTGGTCACAAAAACCCTGATACAGATTCTATCTGTGCGGCGTTATCTTATCAAGAATTGAAGAAAAGAACTGGAGAAGAGAACGTCGAAGCGATAAGACTTGGCGATGTCAACAGAGAAACTCAATTCGTGTTGGATTATTTTGGAGTGGATGCACCTACTTTCAAGGACTCAATGAAGCCACAAGTCAAAGATTTGAGCATTGATGTGGCAACATGCGTGTCCCAAAACGCGAGCCTTTACAAAGCGACTAATATTATGCAAGAAAAAAATGTCGCAAGTTTGCCAGTAATCGACATCGAAGAAAGACTTCTTGGGGTTGTGTCAATTTCTGACATCACAAAATGTTACATGGAAGTGTGGGACGATCAAATCCTTCACCACTCAGAAACTCCTGTGGAAAATATCATCGATGTTTTGAGCGCAAATATTTTGAATATTCCAGCAGAAGACAGAGCGTTATCCGGGAAAATGGTCGTAGGAGCGATGGATCCGAAACAAATGGCGAAGTATTTGGAAGAAAACGACATCGTGATTTTAGGTAACAGAGAAGACTCACAAATAGATGCGATAGATAAGAATGTGTCCATGATTATACTTACTGGTGGCAATAAATTATCAGATGAATTGATAGAAAAAGCAAAACAAAAGGACATTATCGTTATATCTACGGAATTCCAAACATACATGGCAGCACGTCTTCTTCCACAATCTGTGCCTGTAAATTACGTCATGACAAGAGATGATGTGGTTAATTTCACATTGACAGACACTGTTGAAGATGTGAAAAACACAATGTCCAAGACAAGATACAGATCATATCCAGTAGTTGACAATCAAAACAAAGTTGTGGGAAATATTTCCAGATATCACGTTATCAATGAAGAAAAGAAGAAGCTAATCTTGGTGGATCACAACGAAAGAAACCAATCAGTTGATGATATGGAATGCTGCGACATCACAGAAATCATCGACCACCACAGAGTTGCAAATGTAGCTACACAAAACCCAGTTTATTTCAGAAACGAACCTGTTGGATCAACTTGTACAATTCTTTCCAAAATGTTCTTGGAAAAAGGAATTGTTCCTACAAGACAAACTGCGGGATTGTTGTGTTCAGCGATAATTTCCGACACATTATTGTTCAGATCACCAACTGCAACTGAAACAGATAGAATGATTTTGGATAGAATGGCAAAAATTGCCAACATCAACCCAGAAGAATTTGCGATGGAAATGTTCAAAGCTGGAACATCTTTAGAAGGAAAATCACCAGCAGATTTGTTAAACACTGATGTGAAGACATTCAACATCGAATCATACACTTGTAGAGTAGCACAAATCTTCTCAATGGATTTGGATAATCTTGGCAAAATCAAAGACAGTTTACTTGAAGAAATGAACAAAATTAGAAACGACAAGAAAGAAGCTACATTCGTACTAATTCTTACAGATATCTTTAGAGAAGAAAGCGAAGTTTTGGTTTCTGGAATGTTCCAAGAACAATTAGCAGGAGCCTTCGATACTAAAATCGACAACAATTCATTCTTGGCAAAGGGTCTTCTTTCAAGAAAAAAACAAATGATCCCAAAACTTAACCAAGCTGTGTTAAAATATATCCAAGAGAATTAATTTGAAAGGGAGAGATAAATTGAAAATTACAATTTTAGGGGCAGGAGCAATGGGTTGTATGCTTGCAAAAGCAATCGAATCTCCTGGTAACGAAGTCAATTTAGTAGATCCATACGAAGCACACATGGAAAAAATTAGAAAAGATGGAATCAGAATTATCGACAGAACTGGCGGCGAAAGCACAGTAAAAGTAACATCTGCAAACACATCTTCAGAAAATTTGGAAGTTCAAGATGTCGTTGTAATTCTTGTAAAAGGATACGATACAGAAAAGATTTTGACTGAAAATATGAACATCGTAGGCGACAAAACAGTCGTAATGACACTTCAAAATGGTATCGGCAACGTAGACATATTGAAAAAGTACATCAAAGAAGAAAACATCGCACAAGGAATTATGTTCATCTCTGCATCTATCGAAGAACCAGGAGTTATCAGTGCAGGATACGACAGCGACAAAACCAACGTAATATTTGGCGCTATCAATGAAAACCACGATGATAAATTGTTCCACGAAATCGAAAAAACATTCAGCATGAACGACATCAAAACAGAATTAAATCCAGATGTAGACAGAATTATGTGGAGAAAATTATACATCAACGCAATCTACAACCTACCTTGCGCAGTAATGCATTTGTCCACAAAATACACTAGAACTGACGAAAATTCCGTAGCCATTTTAAAAGCTATCTCAGACGAATTCATAGCAGTTACTGACAAATTGGGCTACAATTTCGACGGCGACAAACTTTTCAGAAAATACGTTACAGATGCAGTCGAAGAATACGGAGACATACTACCATCTGCAGCACAAGACACACAAAAACACAGAAAAACTGAAGCAGAATTCTTGAATGGAGCAATCGTAAGACAAGCGAAAAAACTTGGACTTGAAGCACCAGTTAATGAAACAATCTACAGATTAGCAATGGTTCAAATGAACAACTACGACAATATGTTTAGTTTGTAAAATAAAATACGACAATTATTGCCACCAATAATTTTGGAAATATCCAATTTTATTGGTGGTTTTTGTTTGCTAAAATAAAAAAGCAAATAAAAGAACATTAAATTTATTTTACAAAAGTATTGCGTTTTTTAAGAAATTTTTT
>OAVX01000857.1_pt1 | contig 11827 bp, 6 predicted proteins | sample 1476471 | NCBI WGS metagenome assembly OAVX01 (sample SAMEA2580114, study PRJEB22360) | human gut metagenome | biome: human gut; feature: human-associated habitat; material: faeces | place: Denmark | collected 2008/2010
GACGGCCTTGTCGTACGTGTCGTAGTAGCGGTAGCCGACGAACACGCCCTCACCATAGTCGACGTGCCCCTCCTCACCCGGCCAGTTGATCATGCTCGGATCGTCGTTGATGTCCATCGGAATGGTCTGTGCCAGCTTGCCGGACGGGCTGACCTTGCCGAAGATCACGCCGGCGAGCGCCGGACCGCCCGCCTGGCCAAGCAGCCAGGATTCGAGGATGCCCTTGGCGTTGCCCGCCCATGGTGCCACGGAGACGACGGATCCGTTGGACAGCACCACGACGATGTTCTTGTTTTCGGCTGCGACGGCTTCGAGCAGTGCGATCTGCTTGGCCGGCATGTCGAGGGTCTCACGGTCGAAGCCTTCGGATTCGGCCGCTTCAGGGAGCCCTAGGAACATGAGCACCACGTCGGCGCCCTTGGCAGCTTCGACGGCTTCGGCTTCGAGTGCCGGATCGGCCGGTTCGAGGTCGAGGGTGAATCCTGGGGCGAACTTGGCATCCACGCCGCGTTCGGTGAGGGCGTCCAGGAAGCTGGTCATCTTGGTCGGGGTGATGTGGGACGATCCGCCGCCCTGGTAGCGCGGGGTGCGCGCGAATTCGCCGATGACGGCGATTTTCGCGTTTGCAGCGACCGGCAGGATGTCGTCGTCGTTTTTGAGCAGCACCATGGATTCGATGGCGGCCTGATGGGCCACCTCGTCGTGGGCGTCCACGTCGAAGCGGTAATCGTCGACGCTCATGGCGGCGCGCGTCTTGTTCACGAGGTCGATCATGCCTTGGGCCATGCGGTCGAGCTGTTCGGGCTGGATGCGGCCGTCACGTGCGGCGTAGACGATCTGGTCGTCCGTGTAGCTCGGCGGCATTTCAAGGTTGAGGCCGGCGTTGAGGGAGGCGACGCGGTCATGGTCGGCGCCCCAATCGCTCATGACGATGCCTTCATACCCCCATTCGTCGCGCAGCACGTCGGTGAGCAGCCAGCGGTTTTGTGCGGAATGCACGCCGTTGATGCGGTTATAGGAGCACATGATGGTCCATGGCTGGGCGGTTTTGACGATGTGTTCGAAGGCCGGGAAGTAGATTTCGCGCAGCGCGCGCTGGGAGATGTTGGCGGATACGCGCAGACGGTCGGTCTCCTGATTGTTGGCGGCAAAGTGCTTGAGCGAGGTGCCCACGCCCTTGGACTGCACGCCGGCGACGATACCTACGGCCTCATGGCCGGCCAGATACGGGTCTTCGGACCAATATTCGAAGCAGCGGCCGCCGAGCGGATTGCGCTTGATGTTGACGCCGGGACCGAGGATGACGGCGACCTTCTCCTGGATGCATTCCTCCGCCATGGCCTCGCCGACCTTGTGGATGAGTTCCGGGTTCCAGGAGCTGGACAGGCCGGCCGCCGGAGGGAAGCAGGTGGCGGGCACGGAGTCGTTCAGGTCGGTTTCGCCGGTGCTGGATGCCAGGGATTTGCGCAGTCCGTGCGGACCGTCGGTGATCATGTAGCCGGGAATGCCTTTGGTTTCCACACCCTGCAGGTGCCAGGCGTCGCCGCCGGAGGTGAGGGACGCCTTCTCTTCGAGGGTCAGGTCGTTGACGGAAGGATAAGCGGTGTCGCTCATGAGCTGCCTCTTTCGTATGTCTTCTGTGTTTCTGGTGCCTTTCGGCTATTTTCTCGGCCGTCTCGCGATTGTTTCGCGGTGGGACTTCAACCCCGAATTCCCTACCTACCGATTGGTAGGTACTTTATCAAAAAACAATCCTCAACACGCCAATCATCTTTGGAAAAGAAACCGACCGACCGTAAAGTGAATTGCATATTCCAATAACCTCCAGCAACGACGGGAGCACATTATGGCCAACGACGAAGTCGACCGCAGAAGCGCGATTCTCAACGCGGCGGTCGAATGTTTCGGCACGCTCGGCTACTATGGCACGTCGCTGCAGCGCATCGCCACCATGGTGAACCTCACCAAACCGGGCGTGCTGCATTACGTCGGCAGCAAGGAAGGGCTGCTGCACGCGGTGCTCGACGAAATGTACGACCGTGAGACCGAGGACGTCACCGCCGGCATGGTGCGCGACGAGCGTCCGCTTATCGCCGAAATGTGGCGCAGGACGGTGGCGGTCAACGCCAAACGTCCCGAATTGGTGCACATGTTCTCCACGCTGAGCGCCGAGGCGCTCAATCCCGACCATCCGGCGCATGATTATTTCGCCGAACGCGAGGAACATATCGTGGAAGTGGCCGCGAACATCCGCTGGCATGTGCCGGAAGGCGTTGACGCCGAGCAGGTGCTGCGTTCCGGATTCGCGATGATGGACGGCGCGCAGCTGCGTTGGCTGCGGGTTCCGGGGCGCGATTTGAACGAAATGTGGGCGAGTTGCGAGGACGTGCTATTCCCCCTGCCGCAGTGGGAGGGCTACCGCTGACCATGAAATATCTGTTGGCACCGGATTCGTTCAAGGAAGCCGCTTCCGCGCAGGCCGTGGCTGAGTCGATGCGCCGGGGCGTGGCGGCCGGCGATCCCGGCGCCGAATGCCGCATGATGCCGTTGTCCGATGGCGGCGAGGGATTGACCGATGCGCTGGTCCAGGCAACCGGCGGCGAATTGCGATCGGAGCACGCGCATGACGCGCTGTGCCGGCCGATCATCACACGATATGGATTCCTTGGCGAGGGCGGTTTCGGAACATCTCACGATGGAGAGAATCCTCGCACCGCGGTGGTCGAGTTGGCTGCGGCGAGCGGCATCGAGCGCATCTCCCCCGCCGACCGCGATCTGTTTCGCACCATGCGTCCCGTGGGCGGCGTCCACTTTCGGCACCGGCGAGCTGATTCGCGCCGCAATCGACGCCGGAGCGGAACGCATCGTACTTGGATTGGGCGGCAGCGCCACCACCGACGGCGGCACTGGCCTGGCCCGAGCGCTCGGCCATCGTTTCCTCGATGCGGACGATTGCGAGTTGCCGCTTGGCGGCGGCGCACTCCCCCGGCTTGCCCGCATCGACGACACCGAGGTTCCCGACGACGTGCGAAACATCCCGATCGTATTGGCATGCGACGTCACCAATCCTCTGACCGGGACGGACGGCGCCGCCGCCGTGTTCGCGCCGCAGAAAGGCGCGAACACGGAACAAGTCGCATTGCTCGACTGCGGTTTGGGCAGGCTCGCCGACGCCATCGCGGCACTGAACGGTCGAAAAATCACCGATAAGCCGGGTGCGGGCGCGGCGGGCGGCACCGGCGGCGGCATGCTGGGCCTGTTCAACGCGACCATGCGCCCCGGCATCGAGTTGGTGCTCGATTTGCTGCATGCGCGCGAGGCGTGCGCATGGGCCGATGTCGTCATCACCGGCGAAGGGTCGATCGACGGGCAGACGCCGTACGGCAAGGTGCCGAGCGGCATCGCGCGACTGGCGAAATCGCAAGGAAAACCGGTTATCGCCATCGGAGGAAAAGTGACGCGCGAATCGAACGTCACCGCCGCGCTCAACGAAGCCGGCATCGTCGCGACGTTCGGCATCGCACCCGGCCCAGCCGCTCTGCCGGAACTGCTCACCGACACGGAACGCAACGTGGAAGCCACCTGCGCCGCGATCGCCGGGCTGCTGAGCGTCGCGCGCGAATGCTCATCGAGACCTCATCAATGAGGAACAGGAACCCCGCCTGTTGCACCGGTATTGAGGACTACTTTGGGGTCATCATCAACAGGCCACTCGCCTGAACTAGATTTTCACATCTGCTTACGGTAAGTATTCACGCAAGAGCGGAACCGCGAAATCAACTTCGCCGCAACCGGTCTGACGAATGACATATGCATCCAGCAACCGCTTGCGAATATGTTTGGCATTGTCGATATCAAGATTATCAAAGCTATCGAAAAACGACAGAAGTGAAGCCTTCCACCGCGCATGACCAGCTATGCGGCGCGCTTCGAGAAGCGGAACATGAGCAGGGCCAGGATCTCACCCGTCACGGCCATGCCGAAGAACACCCACATGCTGGTGGAAAACCCGGCGACGTAGGCGGCCGCGGACTTCATGCCCGCGACACGGTTCACTGCGGAGAATTCGGCGATCAGCGTGGACGCGACCGCGGTGCCGATGGCGCCGGCGAGCTGCTGCACGGTGTTCATCACCGCGGAGCCGTCGGCGTTCATCGCGGCCGGCAGCTGGTTCAGCGCATGCGTCTGGTCAGGCACGAGCACGAATCCGGATGCGGCCATGAACAGCGCGTAGGCGATCGCGACGGCCCATTCATGCGCGCCGCCGAGCATCATCACAATATCCATGATGGCCACGCCGACAAAACCACAGGCGATGAATTTCGGCGGAAAATGCGCTTTCAGCGCACCTCCGATCAACGGCGCGGAAATCGCGCCGACCACGGCTCCCGGCAGCAGAATCAGGGCGGCGATCATGCTGGTGTGGCCGAGTCCGCGCTGCAATAGAATCGGCAGCAGGAAGTTCACACCGAGCACGCCACCGGACGACATCAGCAGAATCAGCATGCCCAATGTGAATCCGGGGAATGCGAACGTGCGCACCTCGACCAGCGGATGCTCCATCTTCAGCTGCACGGCGGCGAACACACCCAGCACCACGATCGCGCCGACAAGCACCGTCCAGAAGCGCCAGTCGCCGTTCCACTGCGCGAAGAAGCTCGCCGCCACGATGATGCCGGCCAGACCGGCCGCCACCAATACCAGCGACGGCACCGACAGATGCCCCTTCCCGCCGTGGCGGATGTCGGGGACGGTAGCGCATCCCAGCACGAGCGAGATGAGCAGGAACGGGATCATCGTGTAGAAGATCCAATGCCAGTTGAGGAATTCCATGACGAGCCCGCCGAACACCGGGCCGATGGCCGGGGCCGCGCAGGTCACCAGACTGACCAGGCCAAGCATCATGCCGCGCTTGTCGAACGGCGCTTTCTCCAGGATGATGTTGGTCAGCAACGGCAGCGAGACGCCCGTGCCCAACGCCATGATGAGTCGCGCGGTGAGCAACATGGGGAAGTTCACGGCGAGCGCGCCGACCACCGTACCTGCCGAGAACAGCGCCACGGCAGTGACGAACAGCCCCTTGGTGGGGAATGTGCGCACCATGAACGGTGAGGTGGGGATGGCTATGGACAGGAGCAGCAGATAGCCGGTGGTGAGCCATTGCACCACGTCGGCGGAGATGGAGAACTCCCCCATCAGCGTGGAGTAGGCGATGTTGAGCGACGTTTCGGATAGGATGCCGAGGAAGGTGAGGATGGCAAGCGCCACCACCACGATGGTGAGTCTGCCCTCGCTCATATATCTGCTTGGCTGTGGCCCCTCCCGCATCGCCTTTGCCGGCTGTTCCCGCCGCTGTTCGCGTTCCGTCATGATCTGCGACTCCTTCCTTTTCGTCATGGGTGACCGCATCGTTTGCCGCATGGCTCGATGGCCCTCCGGCCTACCGTTTCTCCGCCGTATGAGATCGAGGATCGCCGCCCGCCATCAACGTTTCGACACGTGCCGGCCAGGCGTCGGCCACCTTCGTGGTCCATTCCCCTCCCCGGTCCGTGTCCATCAGCCGATGCATAGCCTGCAGCGTGGCGACCGTGGTGGCGACGTCCTGCGGGCTGATGCCGGACAGCACGCCACGCAGATGCTCATGGAACTGGTGCACGTACAGTTCGCGGATTTCCTCGGCGGCTTCGGTCAGGCTCAACGTCACCGCACGGCCGTCGGCTTCGGATGCGTGCTTGACCACAAGGCCTTTGACCACCAGTTCGTTGACAAGCTTCGTGATGCTTGGTGCGGTTACTCCCAGAAAGGCGCTGATGCCGCTGACCCGTGCGGCGGGAGCCGGGGATCCGGCACGATGATTGAGATTCCAGATGGCGTCGATGACATGCACGTGACGAGGCTTCATGTTTTTCGGCAGTTCCGGCAACGCTTCGGTGATGCGTTTCGCCATCCAGCACACGTCGATCAGATCACGCACGTCGTCCAGGGACAGTTGTCGTTGCCCGCTTCGCGATTCCACCATGGCACCCTATTCGTTACTAATAGTCATTACTAAAGGTAAGTATATGGGTGCTCCGGACAACGGGATCGCAGCCTTGGCCCATCAGTCTTCAAGGCATGTTTTCACAACCCGACGCCAACAAGTCCGGGCGCGCACCCACTGGATGCATGCCCGGACTCCACGGAAATCCCAATGGCCTTTGCGCTACACGCGACGGGCGGCGAGCTCCCCGCCCACCCGGTCGACGCGCTTGTCGAGGTCGTAGAAGAAGAGCAGCGCGGCCATAACCACGACCATGGCGACCGGCACCCACACGAAGGTGTTGACCATGGCGGAGACGGTGGCATCGGACCGCACGGCGAGCGAGCCGTCATATCCGCTGGCACCGAGTATCCACGCGATGGCGGCCGAGGAAACGCCCATGGCCACCTTCATGGAGAAGCTGGACGAGCTGAACACGATGCCATCGGACCGCACGCCGCTGCGCCATTCGCCATATTCCACCACGTCGCCGCTCATGGCGTTGAGCGCGGCGTTCATCGGGATGATGCCGACCATGCGCACGATGATGGAGACGAAGAACACCCACAGGTTGCTCGGATCGACGAACACCAGCAGACTGCCGACGGCGACGAGCACCAGGCCGGCCATCGAGGCGTTGCGTTTGCCGAACCGGGCCACGAGCGGTCCGGCGAACGACAGGCCGATGACCATGGGGATCACTGTCGCCAGACCGATCACGGCGATCAGATTGGAGTTGCCGAGCACGTACTTGGCGATGTAGGCGGCCATGCCGTTGTAGGTCGTTGAGCCCCAGCGTGAGCCACCAGTACTTGTTGCGCGCAAGCGCCTTGAAATGGTCGCCGACGGGAATTCTGCCGGCGCGCCCATCCACGCCATCGCCCGGTTTCATGGACGCGATCTCATGCGTATTCGCGAAGGTGAACCAGTAGCCGAACGGGATCATCACGGCGATCGCCCCGAAGAAGACGCTCCAGCCGAGGGACGAACCGCCGAGGAACTCACTCCCGACACCGGTAAACCGGTAAGCAAACTGAATCTTGGACGCTTCGGCGCAGGCTTCATCTTCTTCTGCATCGTCTTCATGATGTCCGGCACCATCGGATCCACCGTGCTGCTCCCAGCCCGCTTCAACACGCTCGGCATCGGTCAGGGCGAAACGATCCTCGGCACGATGAACTCCATCGGCATCATCTTCGCCCTGATCTCCAACGTCATCTTCGGCTCGCTGTCCGACGCCTCCCACAGCCGTTTCGGCAAGCGCACGCCATGGATCATCATCGGCGGACCGATCGCCGGCATCGGATTCTACCTGACCTCCATCTCCCCGACGCTGCCGACCATCATCGCCTCCTGGTCACTGCTGCAGATCAGCCTGAACTGCATGATCGCGCCATGCGTGGCGATCCTGTCCGACCGCGTTCCGCAGAAATACCGCGGCTCCATGTCCGCATTCTACGGCGCGGGCCAGATCGTCGGCCAGTCCATGGGCACCATCATCGGCTCCGCCTTCATCGATGCTCCGAAGACCGGCTTCATGATCGACACCATCTGCTGGTGCCTGTGCGGCATCGGCACCGTGCTCCTGCTCCCGCGCGAACTGTCCGCGGCCACGGCCGACGCCGAGAGATTCGACATCAGGCAGATCGCCATGCAGTTCCGCCCGCCGACCAAGGGCGCGCGCGATTTCTATCTGGCGCTCGTCGGACGTCTGATGCTCATCTTCGGTTACAACATGATCGTCGGCTACCAGCTGTATGTATGCATGAAGTACATCGGACAGGACGCCAAGGCCGCGGCCTCCACCGTGTCCACCATGGCCGTGATCACCATGGTCGTCCCCCTCGTCGTACCCCTGGTCTCTGGCCCGATCTCCGACAGGATCGGCAAGCGCAAGCTACCGGTGTTCGTCTCCTCCACCATCATCGCCATCGGCATCGCCGTGCCGTGGGTGCTCAAGTCCCAGTTCTCCATGTTCGTCTACGCGGCGCTCATGGGCCTCGGATACGGCATCTACATGGTGGTCGATCAGGCGCTGAACGTCGACGTGCTACCGAACCCGAACGAGGCCGGCAAGGCTCTCGGCATCCTGAACCTCGCCAACACACTCGGACAGGTTATCGCGCCGATTGTCGTCTCCTCCATCGTGGTGGCCACCGGCGGCTACTTCTTAGTATTCCCGATCGCCATCGCGGCCGTAACGATCGGTGCCGTGGTGATTCTGTTCATCAAGAAGGTGAAGTAGCCGCCGGCGGATCGTAGGACCACGCATTCACAGGCGCGCAAGGGCCGTTCCTTTCCGAGGGTTTCAATCTCTCCACCGGTTTTTCGAAAAGGAACGGCCCTTCGCCATGGCAAACCCCGTAGCTGGCATCGTTCCGTAGGTGGCTCTGCCGTTCCGTAGGCGGTCACCTGCGGCATCGGCGATGAGAAACGGCCGTATTTGAGCCGTTCCTTCAGTGACCATCCGACCCCAATCACCTACGGAGTCTGAAAACCACCTACGGAAAAACCGGACCTTGTCGGCAGTCGCCAGGTCCTAGGCACCACCCGACCGCATATACGCGCGGAACCGATGCGGCACCCCGACGAATCATTGCAAAACCGGCCATACAAGCGATGCCCGCAATATGCGCGACATGCGCTGCGTCGATTTGTGAAATCACCTAAATCATAGTAAACTACCAAGTGGTAATTAAAGGACACCGCTTCAACGAGGAAAGTGAGCAATCCATGACCAACACCACCGACCTGCCATACAAGAATCCCAACCTGCCTGCCGAAGAGCGCATCGCCGATTTGCTCGGACGCATGACCCTCGAAGAGAAGGTCGGCCAGATGATGCAGCTTGATGCTCGCAGCGGCGATCTGGATGACCTGATCGTCAACAAGCACGTCGGCTCGATTCTGCACACCTCCCCCGCGGACCTGCCCCGCGCGGTCGAGACCGTGAACACGAAGACCCGCCTCGGCATTCCGCTGATCATCGGCGACGACTGCATCCACGGCTATTCCTTCTGGCCAGGCTCCACCATCTTCCCATCCCAGCTCGGCATGGCAACAAGCTTCGACACGGCCAAGGTTCAGGCCGCGGGCCGTGCCACCGCCGAAGAGGTCTCCACCACCGGCGTGCATTGGACGTTCTCCCCCGTGCTGTGCATCGCCCGCGACACCCGTTGGGGCCGTGCGGACGAGACGTTCGGCGAGGATCCGTATCTTATCGGCGAGATGGCCTCCGCCATCGTCAAGGGCTATCAGGGCGGCGCCAAAGCTGGCGAGCCGCTCGCCAAGGATGCGATTCTGGCCTGCGCCAAGCATTTCGCCGGCTATTCCGAAACGCAGGGCGGCCGCGACGCGTCCGAAGCGGACCTGTCCCACCGCAAGCTGGAATCGTGGTTCCTGCCGCCGTTCGAACGCGTGGCGAAGGAGGGTTGCGGCACGTTCATGCTCGGCTACGAATCCATCGACGGCGTGCCGGTCACCTTCAACAAGTGGCTGCTGTCCGACAAGCTGCGCGGCGACTGGCACTACCAGGGCACGCTGATCACCGACTGGGACAACGTCGGCCGTTCCGTGTGGGAGCAGAAGGTCAAGGCCGACTACGTGCACGCCGCCGCGGATGCGGTCAAGGCCGGCAACGACCTGATCATGACCACGCCGAAGTTCTACGAAGGTGCCATCGAGGCCGTGAAGACCGGCCTGCTGGATGAGTCGCTGATCGACGAAGCCGTGTCCCGCATCCTCGCACTCAAGTTCCGCCTGGGCCTGTTCGAAGATCCGCGTCTGCCGGACCAAGAGCGCATCAAGACGGTTATCGGCTCCAAAGCCCATCAAGAGCTCAACCTGCAAATCGCACGCGAATCCGTGGCGTTGCTGAAGAATGACGGCGCATTGCCGTTCTCGGCTGCGGCGGGCAAACGCATCGCCGTGGTGGGCCCGCTTGCCGATGACGCGCAGGAGCAGTTGGGCGATTGGGCCGGCAATTCCGGTCAGGTCAATTGGATGCCGGATGGCCAGCCGCGTGAGATGATCACCACCGTGCTTGACGGGTTCAAGCAGCTTGCGCCCGAAGGATGCGAGGTTGCGTATTCGCGTGGCGCGAACATCATCGATTTGGTGGACGATCCGGAAGGCGAGTTCTATCCGGATGGCCAGCCTCGTCCGAAGCTCGCCGTCTCCGCCAAGTTCGACCAGCAACTGCTGGATGAGGCGGTGGACAACGCTCGCCGTTCCGACCTTGTTGTCGCCGTCGTGGGCGATGTGGTGCAGTTGGTCGGCGAGACCTGCTCCACCGCCACACTGGAACTGCTCGGCGGGCAGAACGCCATGCTCAAAGCGCTTGCCGACGTGGCCCGCGAGACCGGCAAGCCGCTGGTCGTGGTGCTGATGAGCTCCAAGCCGCAGGTGATGCCGGCATGCGTGATCGGCACGAATGGCGTGATCGTGGACGAATCCACGGCCGACGGTGTCAGCGCGTTCATGTGGGCGCCGAATCCGGGTATGAAGGGTGGCCAGGCCATCGCCGAAATCATTCTTGGCGAAACCGAGCCGAGCGGACGTCTGCCGATCACCTTCCCGCGTCATGCGGGCCAACTGCCGGTCTACTACAACCAGATCCGTGGCCAGCACGGCAACCGGTACGCCGATCTCACGCAGGATCCGGCATTCGCGTTCGGCGAGGGTCTGGGCTACACGACCTTCGCATATGGCGAGCCGACGATCACCAACGCCCCCACCTCCGGCACGTTCACCACCGACGACACCGTGCACGCCGAAATCACCCTCACCAACACCGGCGAGCGCAAGGGCACCGAAGTAGCGCAGTTGTATATCGGCGATATCGTGACGTCCTACAGTTGGACGGACCGCGAGCTCAAGGCGTTCCAGCGCGTGGAGCTTGAGCCGGGCGAGACCAAGACCGTCGGGTTCGATATTCCGGTTTCGGAGTGCACCATCGTCAATTCGGATGCCAACCGCATCGTGGAGCCGGGCGAGTTCGAGGTGCTGATCGGCCATTCGAGCCGTCGCAAGGATCTCAAGCGGACCACGTTCACCGTGGCGTGAATGGTTCCAGCTTGGTAGTGGTCGGCGATCGTCATCGATGGTCGGCCACTACCGGAGACTTTTTGGGGGCAGCCATCAAACTGCCCCCAAATTCATATGCGGATCATCATATGCGGATCATCGGCGGGAATCAGCGATAGGAGTCCCACAATGGTGCGGGAAACAGCATGTTCTCCATTTCTGCCCACTCGCCGCACAAATCGACTTCCGGCTCACGCAGCCACCACAGTTGGATGCCGTCCATGATCTCCATGGCTTTGCGCACCACTGGCCGCATGCTGTCGGCCCATGCGCCCAATTGCGGCGGAACCACCCATGGGTATTTCGAATAGTGCTCCCAAATACCGTCCATGCGTTCCATAAATTCGTCATGCAGCGGATGGTCCGGATTCAGCGATTCCGCCGACAGCACGGTGAACAGCTGCACCATCATGCGGCGGCGCGAGTTGTGTTTCACCAGGTAGCGCAGGTATGCGGGGAAATGCGGCGCGGATGGGTCGCTGCCCGGCATGCTCGAAGAGAAGAAGTCCTCCGGCGTGCCGGTCTGTCCGTAGTATTCGTCGAATACCAACGCCAGCATTGTGTCTTTGTTTTCGACGTATCGCAGCACGCCTTGTTTGGAGATGCCGACCCGATCGGCCACGTCCTGGATCGAAATGCCGTTGAATCCGCGTTCGCTGATGAGCTGCACCGCCGCATCCAGCACTTCCGCACGACGCTCCTGCGGCGATTTGCGGGTACGTT
>OAVX01000866.1_pt1 | contig 11729 bp, 9 predicted proteins | sample 1476471 | NCBI WGS metagenome assembly OAVX01 (sample SAMEA2580114, study PRJEB22360) | human gut metagenome | biome: human gut; feature: human-associated habitat; material: faeces | place: Denmark | collected 2008/2010
GCCGTGTTGAGCCACGCCAAAGGACAAAATGCGCGCCCGGCCCCACTTCTAAGTTGCGGTGAAATAGGGACTGTTTTTGCTGGCAAAAGGCCTAATTAATCCCTATTTCACCGCAAGTTTTGATCAGTTGTTGGGATTACTTCACCTCGACGGGTGCGGCGCCGGGGTAGCGGTCCTCAAAGTCCAGACGGTATTTGTTGTCGTTGGTGCCCGCTACGTTGTCGCGCGCCAGCGGCGCCACGATCTCGTCCTTGTGGTTTGCGGGGCTGGAGTACTCAAGGCTGATCTCCCAAGCGTCGCAAATGACGCCGATGCGATTCTCCAGGTCGTCATAGAGCGTGATGATATCTTTCCACGAGCTGTAGTTCTGCGAGTCGATGGGAACGTCCAGGTCCTCGACCTCGTCCTTCAGGTCGTCGATCTGATCCTCGAGCGACTCAGCGGCATCGCTGGCAGATTGGCGCGAGCTGCGGTCATCCTTGAGATAGTACGTGTTAAACGTGGTGGCGCAGTCGCGAACCTGCTGATCAAGATCGGAGAGCCTGCTGTAGTAGGAGCTCAGCTGGTCGTAGACGTTCTGCTCGCTGATGGTGGCGGCATCGTGGACGTCATCGTCATCATCATCGTCAAGCTTGTTGGGGTCGCCCCTGACGGACGCGTCGTCGTTATCGTGGTCGATCTTGACCTTCTCGATCGTCGTGCCCTTGGTATCATCGGCGCCCTTGTCGAAAGGCTTGATCATAAAGAACACGACGAGCGCGATAATCACGACGATTAGCGCGGCGATGATGCCGATGAGCAGGGCGTTGTTGTTCTTGGGAGCAGCGGGGGCGCCGGCCTGCGGAGCGGCGGTCGGTATGGGCTGCTGCGGCGCGGAGCCGGCTGGCGCCGTCCATTGCTGCGTCGTGCCGACTTCGGGCTGGGGAGCGGGCACGGGCTGATGGGCGGACTGTACGGTCACGTCTGCCGGTTGGGGCTGAGTCGCCGTGGGCTGCTGCGCAGACTGCACCGTGGTCGCGGCGGTGTCGAAGGCGGCGTCGGGCGCGGCGGCATGTTCGGCTGCCTGCGCATTCTCTTGCGACTGAGAGGTCTGGCCATCATCGGTTACCGGCGTTCCGCAGCTGGTGCAAAAACGCTCGTCGTCATTCAGAAGTTTGCCGCAATGGGTACAAAACCGGGGCATGATGGTTCCTTCCATTCGATGTGTTGGCTAGATTATAAGGTGGTTCAGGTGCGGTTGGGCCGCGCCGACCCAACTGGTTATGTGAGGATGGTCGTGCCGCGCAAGCCCTGTCGCATGCGTCACAATGAGTGTGGCGTGCTGGGTGTCCGGTGCGGCCGTTTATCGACGGCTCGGTAGAATGCGATGGTGGGGAGTGAGTCTGTGTACTGCGGCGAGCAAGGTCGGGGTGGCGGCGACAGCGTAGAGGCGTTCCGGTTCCCGCCGGGGGATGCACCCCTCACTGCGCGCGATTGCTCGCGTCGAGTGTTTTGTGCCGGAATGTTGACCGGAGCGCTTGCCTCGGTGATGAGTCTCGGCGGTTGTGCCGCGCACCGCAACGAGGCTGAGGGCTCCGCTGCCCCTGTCAAACAAACGTCAAAGCGGTCATTCGCGACAAAAGCGACGGCCGCCCCTAAGTCTTCTTGGATCGCCGCCATTCGGCAAGATATCGAGGCCCTGGTCGAGCCGTATGGCGACTCCGTCTCGGTTTACGCTGTGGCGCTTGATCCTCAAACGTTCGCGTCGCTCGATGGTGAAGTCGCTGTGGCGTCGGACACGCGACGTGTGGCGGCAAGCATCATCAAGCTTCCCATTCTCGCTTGTGCGCTCGAGACCGCGACGGCGGGCGAGCTGTCCCTCGACGAGCAGATAACGGTAACGCAACAGGATATCGTGGGTGGCAGCGGCAACATTCAGTCGCGCGGCGCGGGCGTGTCGTACAGTATTGACGAGCTACTGCACGCTATGATCGCCCAGAGCGATAACGTGGCAGCGAACCTTGTTATCGGCAGACTTGGCATGGATACGGTCAACGAAACGTGTGCCGCATTGGGGCTGACCCAGACCGTGCTCGCTCGTTTGATGATGGATGCCGAGGCCCAGGCACAAGGTCGCGAGAACTATACGAGCGCCCGTGATGCTGCGGCCGTGTTGCAGCGGCTGGCGGCGGGGACAATCGCGACGCCCGAGCTGTGCGAGCGAGCGCGCGGATATCTGCTGGCGCAGGAAGACGCGCGCGGTATTGTCGAGGGCGTTCCCGGCGGCGTTTTGGTCGCGCACAAAACGGGCAGTCTGGCGAATGCTCAGCACGATGCCGCAATCATCTACGCCGAGCGCCCTTACGTGCTGGCAATCCTCACCCAAGACCTCGAACGCGAGCAGGCCCTAGCCCTTGAGCGCGACATTTCCTTCGCCATCAACGCCCGCGCCCACTCCTAACTTGCGGTGAAATAGGGATTGTATTTGCTGTTAGAAGGCGTATTCAGTCCCTATTTCACCGCAACTTATAGCCGTTGGGGACGTTCTTAAACGACTAGTCATTAAAAAACGTCCCCAATGACTAGGTGGGATTTGGGGTGCGCCGGACGCTGGGGTATCATGGCTTGGTTGCTATAACTTGCATTTTCGCGCCTTGTAGGAAGGGGCTGCGCCCATGGCTTTTGAGCCCGCTCAACATAGCTTTATCACGCTCGAGGGCGTCGACGGCGCCGGCAAGTCCACGCAGGCGCGCCTGCTTGCCCGTGCGCTCGAGCTCGCTGGCTACCAGGTTGTGAGCCTGCGCGAGCCGGGCGGCACTGCCATCAGCGAAAAGATTCGTGCCCTGCTGCTCGACCCCGCCAATACGGCGATGGGCGACACCTGCGAGCTGCTGCTCTACGAGGCCGCGCGTGCCCAGCTGGTGCACGAGGTCATAGCTCCCGCCCTCGCTGCCGGCAAGGTGGTTCTGTGCGACCGTTTCTACGATTCCACGACCTGCTACCAGGCGTTTGCCGATGGCCTCGATCACCAGATGGTACGAGATGCCAACAACCTGGCCGTCGCGGGAACGCACCCGGCGCTCACACTCGTCTATCACATCACGCCCGAGCAGGCGGCGCTGCGCATGGCGGCCCGCGGTGCGGCCGACCGCATGGAGGCCAAGGGCATGGCATTCCAAGAGCGTGTCTACCAGGGCTTTTGCGCAATTGCTGCCGAGGAACCCGCCCGCGTAAAGCTCATCGACGCCACCGCATCGATTGCAGACGTCTTCGCGCAGACGGTCGAGCTGGTTCGTGCGCACGGCCTCGACATCCCCCAGGATGCCGTCGCCGCCGCGCTTGCCCAGGAGGCTGAGTAACATGGCCCCCGCGCAGACGAGCCTGCTCGCCAAGCTCGACACCCAGGAGCGCGTGCGCGACTTCTTGACCAACGCCATCGCAAGCGGCCGCGCATCGCACGCCTACCTGTTCTTGGGCGCGCCCGGCGCCGGTAAGCTCGACGCCGCATGGGCGCTTGCCCAGGCATTCCTGTGCGAGCAGGACGGCTGTGGCTCATGCGATAGCTGCGTGCGCGTCGCCCGTCATACGCACCCCGACGTGCACTATTACACGCCCGAGAGCGCTACGGGCTACCTCATCGCCCAGACCCGCGAGCTGCTCGACGACGTGTCCCTGGCACCCATCCGCGCCAAGGCAAAGGTCTACATCATCGACCGTGCCGAGCAACTGCGCGCCAACACCGCCAACGCGCTGCTCAAAACGCTCGAGGAACCGCCCGAGGGCGTCATGTTCATCCTGTTGGGCACCTCGGCCGACGTGATGCTGCCCACCATCGTGAGCCGCTGCCAGTGCGTGCCGTTTCGGCTGGTGTCGCCTACTGTGGCCGCGCAGGCCGTGAGCCGCGCCACCGGTCAGGATCTCGCGCGCTGCCGCATGGCCGTCGCCGTGGCGGGAAGCCCCACGCGTGGTATCGAGCTCCTCAAGAGCGCCGAGCGCCAGGACGCCCGTCGCCAGATGGTCCGCGCCATCGACTCGCTCATCGCCGCCGACGAGGCCGATGTGCTCAGTCGCGCCAAGTCGCTTATCGTCGCCGTCAAGGCGCCGCTCGCCGAGGTCAAGTCCACGCAGGAAAAGGTGCTCGAGCAAAATGCCGACTACCTGTCGCGTGGAGCATTGAAGCAGCTTGAGGACCGCAACAAGCGCGAACTCAACGCGCGCGAGCGTTCGGGTATCATGGAAGCGCTGGCGAGCGCGCGGACGCTCATGCGCGACGTGCTGCTGACGCTTCAGGACGAGGCGGCAGACGTTGTGAACGAGGACGTGCGCGACATGATCGGGCGGCTTGCCGCGGCGACGAATGTTGCGGGTGCCACCCGGGCGCTCGAAGCAGTCGCAACCGCCGAGCGCAACATCGCCAGAAACGTTACTCCCCAGCTGGCCATCGAGGTCATGCTGTTCGATATCAGGAAGGCACTGAAATGCCGTTAGTCGTACCCGTTAAGTTTACCTACGCCTCGCGCGACCTGTGGTTCGACCCGCAGGATCTGGATATCCTCGAGGCCGATTATGCCATTTGCTCCACCGAGCGCGGAACCGAGATCGGCCTGGTCACAGCCGATCCCTTCGAGGTGCCGCTCGACGAAATCGGTCAGCCGCTCAAGCCCGTGTTGCGCGTAGCGAGCGACATCGACCTGCAGCTTGCCGACGACCTGGCTATCCAGGGTGACGAGGCCATGGTCGACTTCCGCCGTCTGGTCAAGGAACTCGACCTCGAGATGAAGCCGGTCGGCGTCGAGTACCTGTTTGGCGGCGAGAAGGCTGTGTTCTACTTTGCTGCCGAGGAGCGCGTCGATTTCCGTCAGCTCGTCAAGGACCTGTCCTCGACGCTGCACATTCGCGTCGACATGCGCCAGATCGGCGTGCGTGACGAGACCCGCCTGGTGGGCGGCTATGCCCAGTGCGGCCAGGAGCTCTGCTGCACGCGCTTTGGCGGACAGTTTGAGCCGGTTTCGATTCGCATGGCAAAAGAGCAGGACCTGCCGCTCAACTCGTCCAAAATTAGCGGCGTCTGCGGCCGCCTGATGTGCTGCCTGCGCTACGAGTTCGAGGCGTACAAGGACTTTAAGAGCCGCGCGCCCAAAAAGAAGACGCTTATCGATACGCCGCTTGGCAAGGCGCGCATCCAGGAATATGACACGCCGCGCGAGCAGCTGGTGTTGCGCCTGGAGAACGGCAAAGTCTTTAAGGTCAACCTGGCCGACATGACTTGCTCTGAGGGCTGCAAAAAGAAGGCCGCCGAGCAGGGCTGCAACTGCCGCCCCGACTGCGTGACGCGCGATGTGCTCGAGCGTATCGAATCGCCCGAGATGCGCCTGGCGCTTATGGAGCTCGACCGCGAGAACGGCGTCGACGTGGGCGATGGCCTGTCGAGCGCCGACCGTCTGGCCGGCACGTCGATGCCCAAGCGCCGCCGTCGCGATGCGGATGCCGATACCCGTGCCGGTCAGAGCCAGGGCGAGGGTCGCGGCCGCGGTAAGGGTCGCGGCAAGGCCGAGGCACCCGAGGCCGAGGAGGCTGCCGGTGGACGTCGCCGCCGCAAGCGCTCGGGTTCGGGCGATGCCGGCGAGGCCGCTCCCGCAGGCAAGAACTCCTCCCGCGAGCGCGAGGCCCAGCAGCCTCAGCAGCAAAACCGCGGCGGTGGCATGAATCCCACGCGCCGTCGCCGCCGCCATTTGTCGAGCGAGGAGCGCGAGGACGCCTTCCGCGCCGCAGCCGCTCGCGAAGCCGGTGCCGCCCCCCAGGGGGGGTCGGGTTCCGATATGCCTGCCGACAAGGGTGGCAAGCAGCGCAACGATGACGAGCGCGCCCCGCGTCCGCGTCGTCGCCATTCCTCGGGCACGCAGCAAAAGCCCTCGGTGCCCTCCGTGGCCGATCAGGTCTCGGATGGCGAGGTCAAGGTCACGCGCCGTCGCCCCGGAGATGGCGGAGGGGCGGCCGCCAAGGCCGCGCGCGGTGCTGCTCGCGACGAACGCGAGTTGCGCGAAGATCGTGGTGGCGAGGGTTCGGCCGACCAGGGCCAGAAGCGCCGTCGCCGCCGTCGTTCCCGCAAGCCGCGTCAAGATGGTGGCGAGGGCTCGACCCAAAACTCGTCCGCACCGCAACCGCCCACCGGCGAATAGCGCCCGCAAACGGATTTAACCTGCCTGACCCCAAACGCGTCGGGGTACCATAGCACTGAATCAACGACCCTCCCTGCGACCGAGCGTAGGGAGGGTTGTGTCGTGAAGAGACATTTGAATGTGTTGGGATGCCTGCAAGGTGCCGACATCCTACCGTTTGCGGATAAATTTCTACCGTTTGCCGAGCGGGCGGCGCACGAGGCGCTTGAGGCGTTGTCGCCCACGCGATGCGCCGGCTGCGAGCGCGCCGGTGCGCTTATTTGCCAAGACTGCCTGGCCGCGCTTGCGCTCATCGATCCACGTTATAGCTGCACCCGATGCGGTGCCCCGTATGGAGACTTGCTGTGCACCGAGTGCTCGGTCGAGGGTACGTCCTCGGCCATGGCCGAAGCACTCGACCGGTGCCTGGCATGTGCCGTTTACACGCACCCGCTGCCGCGGATCATTAAAGCGTACAAAGACGCGGGCGAGCGACGCCTAGCGCCGTATCTGGCAGAGCTGCTATACGATACCGCCTTACATGCCCAGGTCGCGGCACCCGATCGTTACGGTGGTGTGTTGTCCGGTGCCGATGCAGTGGTGTTTGTGCCCGCGACGGCGGCGGCGTTTCGGCGGCGAGGCTTCGATCATATGGAAGCCGTCGCGCGCCCATTTTGCGAGCTGTCGGGTGTTCCGCTGCTCGACGCCCTCGTTAAGTACGGTCATGGCGACCAGCGTGAACTCGGTCGTGAAGAACGCCGTGAACGCGCCCGAGGCATGTACGAGACCGTTGAGGACGTGCGGGACCGCCGCCTGCTGCTTATCGACGACGTTATCACCACGGGTGCGACGATGGCAGCGGCTTCGGCGGAACTCAAGCGCGCCGGTGCCGCGGCCGTTGATGGTCTCGCTATCGCACGCGTTTGGTAGGGGTGATTCATGTGGCGGTAACAATCAGGCAGTGTGACAAACCGACAAAAGAGCAGCTAGCGGCTTCCGTGATCCTGACGGGCGCCTCGGCGTTGCGTATGATGCGCGCCGAGCGCCGGCAGATGGGCTACATCGGCTGGAAGGACCTTGAGCCCGAGGAGGAACGCCGCGTGCTGTGTACGTCATCACCTTCGGCCGAGGATATCTGTCTTTCCGACCTGGTGCGAATCGGAGCCAAAAGCGGCGAGGTGCAAGAAGATCTGTGCTTGCTGGCGGGATCTGCGGCGCAGCGCCGCCGCATGCCTGGCGTGGGCTGGTCCGTATGTTCTGGGTTGCTTGCCGGCTCGATTCTAGAGGTGGAACCGGGGGTGTACAGCCTTTCTCCCGAGGCCCTTTGTGTTGCCGTCGCCCGCGAGGTCGGCTGTATCCAGGCGTTTGCCCTGGCCCAGGAACTGTGTTCCAAGATTTCACTGAGCGATCGCGGGAAGTATCTACCTCCCTATACCTCGCCTGTTGCGAATAGACTTGCAAAGGACAAGGACCACCCGGCAGACGTGGGCTACTTTGAAGTCGAGCCGGTGCTGACGCCCGATCGCCTGGCAGATTACCTTGCGGCATGCAAGGGGAATGTGGCCAAACAGCTGCTGCGCCTGTGTCCCTACCTGTCGGAAAACCTGCTCTCGCCCATGGAGTGCATCATGCTCGCTCTGTTTTCGCTTCCGTTTTCCTATGGCGGATTTGCCTGCGGTCCCTTTAAGACCGACTACAAGATCGAGTTCGATGACCGCGCGCAGGCAATCTCGGGGATGCCGCATGCAGTTTGCGATGCGTATCAGGAAGAAGCCCGGTTTGACCTGGAATACAACGGTGAGCTGGGCCATTCCTCCCGGAGGGGGCGTATCCATGATGAAAAACGCAACACGGGCTTGATTACTATGGGAATCGAGGTCGCGACGGTCAACAACGAAATGTTCTGCGACATGGAGGCGATGGAGGCGCTCGCATGGCGCATCCACCAGCGCATGGGTAAGCGATATCGCAACCGTGTTGACGCTCGCAGAAAGAAACAAGAGGCGCTATTTAACACGCTGCGGGCGTGTTTTGGGCTTAAGCCGGTCTAATTCGCGTCGAAAATAGGGGGTTAATCATATGCTCTGGCCAAAATATGGCAAATATGAGTACTGTCACTAAATCAGTAACAGCAAAATCAAGGAATTTAGGACTCGGAGGCGTCGTAAAGTAAGAAGATAATAAACAAATGTAGAATAACTAAGCATCAGGTTGGCGACACTGAGCGCAAAATCTGTCCGAGAGGCCAAAATTGTCTGCTACTAAATTGGTAACAGTACTCATATTTGCTATTTTTTGGCCACGGCACCCTGAGACGGGTGCCCCGGAGCTCCCCGTAGGGGGAGCTCCGGGCTTCATGGGGGGCACGAATAGTCCGCTCCGACCTGCAAAATCTGTGCTCACGGTGCGAATGACGCCCTTAACCTTAAACTTTAGCTTGAACTTAGCTATAATGCGCTACGTTCCTGCCAGGCTGTGGTTGCGGACGGACGAAATGTCCATCCTAGTCCAAGACAGACGCGGTCAAAGGGATCCACGTAAGCGACCGCGTGCGCGCGGCGCGATCATGGCGCGTCCTAGATGTAAGCCGCACCGTCCGTTCTACTTTCTTTGGGGCAATACCGCCTCGCGGGCGAGCGGGCCAGTCGTGAAGGTGGCTACGGCCTCCCGAGCAAACACCCCGGTGCGCAAGTGTGGGGTCAAATACCAGGTCAGCTGGTGGGAACAACCCGTTATTCCGCGCAATGCACGGATTGTATACGACACAGAAGGCAGGGTAGTGGACATGGTGAGGGGCAGCTTGATGCACGTGGCTCGGTTGGGTGCTGGGACCGCGGCGGTCATTGCCGTATTGGGCTTGAGCGGATGCGCATTCAACCCGCTGTCCACGTTCACGACACCCACGATTGACCAGATCGAGCGCGAGACCGTCACCCCTGCGGTGTCGGACGATGCCCTGGTCACTCCCGGCACCCTGACGGTTGCCCTCGATACCTCCGATGCCCCGCAGGCCATGCAGGGCGCCGATGGCAACCTCACGGGCTACGCGGTCGACGCTGCCCGCGCCCTTGCAAGCCGCATGGGCCTTAAGGTTGCCTTCGTCGATGCGTCTTCTGCCGATTCCGCGCTTGGTGACAAAAAGGCCGACATCTTCATTGGTGACATCAATTCCACGGATGGTGACATCAGCACGCTTGGTACTTGCCTGTACGACGCTGCGGCAGTGTTCGGAAAGACGAGCGACGGCGAGTCGCTGAGCGTTTCCACCGAAACGCTTAACACCGCTACCCTGGGCGTTCAGACCTCCTCGGCCTCGCAGGAAGCACTTGCCAAGCAGAGCATTACGGCCAACCAAAAGACCTTCTCCAACATCAACGAGTGCTTTGAGGCGCTCGAGTCCGGCGAGATCGACTACGTGATTTGCGACTCCACGGCCGGCGGCTACCTTGCGCGCCTGATGAGCCAGATCTCTTACGTCGGCGCGCTCGAGACGCCCTCGACGCTCGGCGTCGCGGGCCTCGCGGCCAACGATGAGCTATGCCGTGCCGTGAGCGATGCCCTCGACGGTATCACGGTCGATGGCACGCTCGAGGCGGTCCACTCCGTCTGGTACGGCACGATGCCCTATGACCTCACCACCAAGACGGTCTCGGGCGCCGACGTACAGTCGACCGACACCGGATCCAGTGAGTCCGCATCCTCCGATTCGAACAGCGAGGGTACAACCTCCGAGGATAAATCGTCCAGCCAGGAGGGCACTATCACCGACGACGACATTAACAAGCTCAATAGCTAGTTATTGCTAGGGGTGGCGTCTCCTATGCGCTAGGAGAGACGCCTCTTCACGGTTTCAACACGCATTGCCGGGCTTTCCCAACAGGGGAGCCCGGCTTTTTCGTTTCCATAAAACCAGCAGGTCAAAGACATTTTTTAGGTGCAAAACCAAAGTCGCCGTCGCCCTCCCATAGCGCACTTTGCCACAGAAAAGTGCGAGACTTCGGTATGCGGTATCAAGCAATCGTTATTCGGGTCTTTGGGAATCCGCGTGATTAAATGCACGGCAATGGGTACATAGCCAGTACAGTAAGTCCCCGAGGCAGATTGGAGCCACGTATGGATATCAAGGTTTCTGGACGCAAAACGACGGTAACCGATGCTCTGCGTGCGCATGTGGATGAGAAGATCGGCGAAGCGCTCAAGGTTTTCGATATCGAGCCCATGACGGTCGACGTCGTACTTCGTTATGAGAAGAACCCCTCGAACCCCAACCCGGCAATCGTCGAGGTTACGGTTCGTGCCCGCGGTTCGGTGATTCGCGTTGCCGAGCACGGTGCAGATATGTACGCCGCCATCGACCTCTCCGCCGATAAGGTCACCCGCCAGCTGCGCAAGTTCAAGACCAAGGTCGTGGACAACCGCCAGGGCGGTGCTAGCGCGGCGGATGTCGCACCGGTCGAGCGCGTCGAGGATCTGGCCGACCTGCTGCTGCCCGAGGAGGAGGACGACCTGCTCGTCCGCGAGAAGGTCATCGATGTCACCCCGATGACTGAGGAGCAGGCGCTGGTGCAGACCGATCTGCTCGGCCACGACTTCTACGTGTTCGAGAACGCGACGACTGGCCTCATCAATGTGGTGTATCACCGTAAGAATGGTGGATATGGCATCATCAAGCCCCGCATCGAAACACTTGACGAGTAAAATACGTTAACTTGCATGAGTTAACGGTTGGCGGCCATCCCATGCGGGTGGCCGCCTTTTTACGTAAGGAGTCGCTTTGATGGACAAGGCCGCATCCGCCGGTCATTCGGACCGTTGCCGCATCGTCGTCGATACCTGCTGCGACTTTAGCCCCGAGGTCGCCGCGAACCTCGATGTCGATATCCTGGGTTTCCCCTTCATTATCGATGGCGAGGAGCGCACGGATGACATCTGGTCGAGCATCACACCCAAGGAGTTCTACGACCGCATGCGCGCCGGCGCTCGCGTGTCTACCTCCGCCGTGTCGCTCGGTCGCTATATCGAGTTCTTTACCGAGTGCGCCAAAGAGGGCACGCCCACGGTCTACCTGTGCTTTACCTCGGCGCTGTCGTCGAGCTACAACTCCGCGTGCCAGGCGGCAGATGCCGTACGCGCCGAGTATCCCAACTTTGAGCTCTACGTGGTCGACAACGCTCTGCCCTGCGCGACCGGCGCGCTCTTGGCGCTCGAGGCCGTGCGCCAGCGCTCGGCGGGACTGACCGCCAAGCAGCTGGTTGATTGGGCAAACGAGGCAAAGACCTACGTCCACGGCTACTTTACGCTCGAGAGCTTCGACGCACTGGCTGCCGGTGGCCGCATTCCGCCCGCGGCGGCACAGCTCACGGCAAAGCTCGACGTCAAGCCCGAGCTCTCCTACGACCTTGCCGGCTCGCTGTCGCTGATCGGCGTCAACCGCGGCCGCAAGAAAGCGCTCAAGTCCATCCTCAAGTCGTTCCGCGAGAACTACGTGCCCGATCGCACCCTGCCCATCGCCATCATGACGGCCGATGCCGAGAAGGACGGTGATTGGCTCGAGGCCGCCATCCGCAAGGAGGGAGGCGGCGGAGCTTGTTT
>OAVX01000867.1_pt1 | contig 11715 bp, 9 predicted proteins | sample 1476471 | NCBI WGS metagenome assembly OAVX01 (sample SAMEA2580114, study PRJEB22360) | human gut metagenome | biome: human gut; feature: human-associated habitat; material: faeces | place: Denmark | collected 2008/2010
AGGACGTCCCAGACGAAATGGGTGAAGGCGGGATCCTTGGCGAAGCTTTGACCGACGAAGGTGTTCTTCAGGATGTCGGCCTGAGGACTCTTGCCCAGACTGGTGAGGAGGCGATCATAATGGGCCTTGCGGAAGACCGCCTTCTCGCACACGTCCAAGCCGAATACGATCTGTTCCTTGAAGGGCGCGCGGACAGTTATCTGGGCGGCTTCGGGGTCTATCCACCAGTTGAACTCCGCCGCCGGAGTCACGTTGCCGGGCTGGAAAAAAGCTCCCCCCATATAGACCACCCGCTTAACCAGAGGCACGATATCCGGGGCCATGCGGATGGCGGCGGCCAGATTTGTGCAGGGACCGATGGCGGCTATGGTCACTTCATGGGGGTGTGCCCGGATGGTGTCGATGATGAAATTGACGGCATGTGTCTTCAGCGGCTTGAACTGCGGTTCCTTGCCATAGTGCGTCTTGTAGAAGTCCTGCCAGCTTGCAGGTTCTGACCGCCCCAGCGAGCCCAGCCAGGCGTCGTGTCCCATGCCGAACTGGGCGCGCTCCATCTCGAAAAGTTCGTGCCTATGCGGGCGCAGGGGGTAGCGCATGCCTTCCACTACAGGAATATCGCGTTTTTCGATCTCCAGATGACGCAAGCTGTAGGCCACGCCCTCCTGTACCCAGCTGTTGCCGGTGACGCAGGTTACGCCAAGCAGATCTATGCCCGGCGCATTGGCCAGCATGATGAGGGCTACCCCGTCATCGAACATCTCGACCATGTCCGTATCCAGCAAGACTTTCTCTTTCTGCTGGGCCGCCTGAACACTTGTTCCGCAGAGCAGGCAAAACGCCGCCATGCTCAACAATATGTGACTAATGATTCTCATGATTGTACTCCTTGCTTGTTTTGTCCTGTCAGAGCTCGAAAGGGCTGCGACGTCATCTTGAAGGATAATCAAGGCTCAACATTACGTCATGGGGTCAGTGATGACTATGTGATAACCACAATCGTTCAAAAATTTTTCCGAATAGAGCTATGGAAGTAGTTTATGGTATGATTGCATGGCAACACTTCTAAAGTCCTTTGAAATATACGTCCACATAATCGACTACGGGGTCACAGGGGTTATCCATTTGCTGGAGCCGCCAGTACTTGCGGTTTTTCGTTACGCGAAATGTAAATTCTCCCGAGCGGGGACAGGGCTTTCCGCCGGCAATATGGCTCACCCGTGTGACAAGAACCCCCGTGACCACAAAATTTTTGTCATCTAGGATGCGCACGTCGCCGTTCAGGGTTACAAAATCACCTTTGTGTTCCTGCCTGGCATCAATACGCAGGCCGCCCGTTTCCGTGCGAGAAACAACAGCCTCGCCCATGGGGCCTTCTATCCACTGCAGGGAGAACATGTGCTTGCCCAGCAGCTTTTCTTCCATTGGGATCGACTTGGTGGCAGACGCGGTCGTTTGGGGTACAAGGAGTACATTCAGTTTGGTCAAAAGAACCTTTTTGTCCAAGGGGGCAAGCTTGTTGCCATTGGCTTTTACTTTTTTAAGAAATTCCGCGATGATGGCGGCCGTTTCCGTACCCGGATTCTCCAATGTCACACTCTCCAGCTCTTCCAACCATTCATTTTCCATCTTACCATTGTTGTAGTCAGGAAAGGCGGGCGTGTTGGGCAAGTCGCTGAATAAAATGTAGGTTGCAAATTCAAGGTAACGTTTTTTGCCTTCGATGAAATAAAAGCTGTCGGCGGGCACTGTTTTCAGGTATTGTTCCCACTGCGTAGCCCATGTTCCCATCTCTTTCACCGAATGACGGCAACCGCCATCGGAGAACAGTATTTGCGGCTGAGTGTCCAGCAGGTTCACATAAGCAGTATAGGCGCCAACGGGAGGATCAAAGATGACTTTTTTGCGCAAGGTGATCAGGTCTGCCATGAGGAAGGGGCTGCCCTCGACGATCCCTGGAATCAGGCAATAGCTGGCCAGTACATCAAAAATTTTCTGGTCATCAGTGCTTAAACTAGCTTGGGAGCCGACATATTGGGTTTTCGCCCAGCGGTCCAAGAGTTGTATCACACTGTCTTCTACCGCGTGGATATCCTTACTGGTAAAGGTGGCGTAGTCAGTCCCTGCAAGCACCTCTATTGCCGCCTTGTTGGACTCCATGCCTTCATATTTGCTGAGAACGGTATTACAATTTTGTACCCAGACATCCAAGGCCGTTTTTAATGCAGCTTCGTCCACAGCACCGTTGGAGGCTATATCCTCAGCCTTGGGTGCGGGCATAAGTTCCACACGCACGCCTTGTGCTGCCGTAGCATCAGAAGTGTTTCCGGTCGTCTTAAGAGGTGTTCCATTCTCATCCTCCACTTGGACCACGTCCGCAGCGCTGATGTACGCATCGGGAGTTCTGTACAGAAGGTGAGCATAGGCCATGCCATCTCCGATATGCTTCTGAACCTCCACCACCTTGATCCACTGCGGACTGGAACCGCTCCCGGTCATGTCGTTCACTATCCAGCCTTTTCGGGCTGTATCCAGCCGCCTGGCATCAGTGGATGCGTCCTCGCGTATGGGGGTATCACGTACAACTTGCCAGAAAGCGGCGTGGGCCGTGCCAACATACAAAGCCATCCCCAGAACGCCGCACAGTGCGATCCAGAATCTTTTCATGTTTGTCTCCTTTTGACGATGCTACCAGGTAGACATCGCAGGCTCTTCACTTTCCGAAGGCTGTTGTTGTGCCACTGAAGGGGTTACTGCTTCTGAAGATTGTAGTTGCTCTGGAGGAGTTACATCTTCCGAAGGCTGTGGTTGTACTGCTGGAGGAGTTACATCTTCCGGAGGCTGCGGTTGCGCCGGAGGAGCAACATCGAAATTGGCATCGTGGCTATTGTTCAGAGCAGAGACCGCAGGATCACGTACTTTTGCATACGTATCTGAATTATTGATGACATACCAGAATCCATCAGGATACTGCTTGACCCATACTCTTCGGTCCGAGTCTGCTCCGGACGAACGCAAAAACACGCGGATATAATCCTGTTGCTGGTCTTTTTTGGAAAAGACTAGCCTATAATCATCGGGTGACATACTGTATCCATTTTCAGGACTTGTTCCCGATGCGAAACTTCTGAATATATAGTGGTAGGAAGGCTCCTTCAGACGACGTATGAATGTTACATACCTCTGATTCCCTTCCCAGTTGGCATCGGCGTGCATAATATAGCGCAGCATCTTGGATGCTTCCGTCCGGCGATTGGGATCAAGGTAGCAGAATACGGCGTCAAAATACATTTTGACAGCCCCTTCAGGGGTGACGGCGACAGTATGGCAGCGCTCTTTAAAGTCTGCATAGGTTGATGGAAGACCTTTCGCTGAGGCAACAGTATTCTTTTCTTTTAATGGTTTGGCCGAGATGCAATACGGATCCAGGCACATGCCCATGATAAGCAGGGACATGATTAAAAAAAGTTGTGTTCTCATACGTTTTTCCTGCAAGTATGGCTATCAATCTGAGCACAGAAAGGAGCCAAAATTTTGTGAAACAGTATCTGACGACATGGAAACAGTTCCTTTTAGATCAAACAAGTGAGGTCCTAAGAAAGAGCCTCCATAAGGGAGCCTTATTTTACCACAGGTTCCTATCTTGGATCCGGATTTCATGGCAAAGACGGCAGGCACTTCGCTCATGGATAAAACCCCCCATTGGTCCAGATCGTCACCTGCAAAGGCATAGGCACCTTTTTGGCACCCCACACATTGAACCTTGTTGATCTGTGCCTTGATGGCCGAACCTCCTTTTATGACCACAAAACTGTCGGCCTGTGTCATAATGGTATATCCGGAAGTCATGAATTCTCTTTTTTTGTCAAAAATGTGTGCTCCATCAAACATTTTTTCGCATTTTTTTATGGGACTTCTGGTCTTTAGTATAATCCACTTTGATTGCTGATAATTGGGATCCTTGTGCTGGATGATCTTTCCGTCGAGACTGTCAGGAGTAAACGTAAAAACTCGTTTATTACACGACCAGCATCCCCATTCTATGACAGGGATAGTACGTTCTTCACCGGAATCACCTGCCAGGCTAACGCTTGAGTTGCCTATGATTAAACAAAGCAGCAGGGTTATTGCAGGCAATGCCATGTTGGCTTTCATGTTCATTCACTCCTGTAAGGGGGTATTATTCCATCGCATAAAAGCGGGATTTGTTTTTATGTCATCAAGTCTGGTGACGTGTCAGATAATCCGATTTCGGGATAGCGTGGTTTCACTATTCCCTGGAACTTTATTGCGAATGTCACTCTTGTCTGTGACACAGCCCCATGTTTCCTTTTTTCATGCCCGGACTGGTATCCATCACGATATCCTCGCCAGAATCGGTCATACGTCATGTGCCAAACAGTGCTATCTCCCCTGCATGCGGTGCTCGTATTCGGCCAGCCTCTGCAGGGAACTGCCGCGGAACTGCAGATCCGCCAGAGAGGTGGCGAATTGTGCCCCCCAAGCCTTTTCCAGTCCCAGCGCCACAGCGTAGGGCATGAAACGGTGGAATTCTTCCGGTGTCCGGTCCGGCGGATTAAAGGTGTTGAGACGCGATGCTTCTGCAGTCCCCAGATACAGGGCAAGACCTTCGATCTCCGCCAGAATCTGCGCGGCCTTGGGGGCAGGTCGCTTCATGAGAGGCATGAAGACCATAGGCAGAAGCAGAATGCCCATAAAGGCCAGATTGCCGCTGCCCATAAAACTGTTGGCCCAGAAGAGTGTCCCTCCCACCACAAAGAAAAGCAAAAGGAAGCCCAGAATCTTTAAGGGGACTAAGAATACTTCCGTAATGCTTCGGGTCAGCCAGAGGAGATAGCCCATCAATCCCAGCCAGAGCAGGGGGCGCAGCGCACTCCAGCTGTGCATGAACGGGTAAAGGGCAAAGTCCGACATGCTTTCGTCGAGGATGACGTCATACACCAGCATGACGGGCACGAGCAGTATATAGACTCCCAGAAGGAGCAGGTTGAGGTAACCCATTTCCTGCCAGCGGACCAGGATGCTGACTGCATACTGTGTGCTACGATGGGTCAAGAAGGTGAGGCCGAGCGTCAGGCTGAAGGCGGCCAGGACTGCAGGGATGTCCTCAGCACCAAAATTGAGCCAGAGGGCACCCTGAGCCAGGAGTGTCCCGCCATAACAAAGGATGAACATCAGGCTGACCAGGTTCCCGTTTATTTGCCACATGTCGCGGTACTGGGAAGCGAGGGCCTCGTAGGATGTGGAGCGGGCCTCGGCCACCTTCCAGGCGTTTTTCCTGCCCACTTCAAGAGGCTGGGGCGGGCGGGTGGGAAAGAGCTTCCGTAGGCAGCGTCGCTCTGCCATGTCGAAACCACGACCCCGCTTCAGGAGGTCTTCCCAGATGCGGCGTTTGTGCTGGCTGCTTTCATCTCCTTTTGGGCCGGTATTCCTGTTTTCGGTGCCGTAACTGTCTATGGAGGTCCGCTTCATGATCTCACTGCTTGTCCGCAGGACATAGGGATCCGTGCGACTGCCTGTGCCAGTCATATCCACCATTTTCTGGGTCGCCAAGTTCAGCAGGAGCGCGGAAAAACCGCGAGAGGTCAGCATGGCCGCCTCGCGGATATAGGCCACGGCTGCCGGAGAGAGCGTTTTGCCGTCCGGACCAAGGGGCGGATAGAAAAGCGGGATGGAGACCTTGGGGCGCGGGTTCTTGCCGAACTTGAACCAGATCCCGCCGCACAGGAGCAGGAGCAGGGCAAAGACGCCCCACAGGGTGCTTTTGACGGTGGAGAGCGTTTCTTCTGACCCATCGGAGGTGACGACGCCTTTGTTCCATTCCACGGAAACGACAAAGTGTTCAGTATCCATCATGGGCTCTTCACCTCGGAAGAAGGCCACCCCATCCTTGTTGAGCCATTGGGTGACGGGTCTGTGCCCCATGGTTGTATGCCCCAGCCGGGACCATTGCTTGCTGACGATCGCTCCTTTCGGCAGGGCTATGGCGCAGGAAAGCCTAAGGGGGCTACTATTGTGCCGACTTGTGCCCCAGATATCCCAGTCCAGTCTATCCACGTTGGAGAGAAAAAGAATCCTGTCTCTAGCCTTGTACTTCAGGGTATATTCGTGCACGGACAGGCTTTTGTCCTGGGCCATAAGACGCACGTGGCGGCTATTGTCTTTTTCCTTCACATACACGCTGGGAGTGACGGGCTTGCCATCGGCTGTGACTGACACCAGCTCCATATCCGATTCCTGTACGAAGGGGGCGAGACTGCCGTAGATCTTTGCCCCACTGCTCAGAGGACGTTCCACGGAAGGACCAAAGCCCTTCAGCCGCTCGATAATGGTTAACTCTCCGTCGGGAGCCACCTGGATAAGGGCAAAGCAGGAAGGCATGTCCGGGGATGGGGCGGAAGAGAGAGGAGTTTCCGCCCCGAGTGCTACGACTGCTGGGTGGAGCATCACCGCCCATAGAAGAAGCAAAATGACGCGACACATGTCTTAAAACTTCACTTCCGGCACAGTCGCTTCTGCGGGATCGGCCAGTTCAAAATATTCTATCTTGCCGAAGCCGAAGGCGCGAGCCACCCGATTGCCGGGGAACTGCAGAAATCGCCGATTCTGGTCGCGGGCTGTGCCGTTGTAGTAGCGGCGGGACAGCTGGATCTCATCTTCCAGCAGGGCAAGCTGTTCTTGGAGCTGCATGAAGTTTTCGCTGGCGCGCAGATCGGGATAGTTTTCCGATACGGCAAACAGGGAACGCAAGGCTCCCATCAGCTGATTTTCCGCATTGGCGATGGACGACAGCGAGCCGGAAGAAGAGGCGGAAACAGCCTGGGCGCGCAGCTCGGCGATTTTGGTGAGCGTATCCTGCTCGTGGGTCATGTAGCCCTTGACGGCACTGACCAGCGAGGGAATCAGGTCATGACGGCGCTTAAGCTGTACACCGATGCCGCTCCAGGCCTCATCCACCATATTTTTTCCATTCACCATGCCGTTATAGAGCAGAATGAGGCTTATGGCGATCGTTAGGGCAATACCTACTATGATGATGACAGTAATCATAATGTCTACTCCATTTCTTCATTCACGATGTTCACGGGATACAGGTGCAGAGAGCCGTCATTTCCGTTGTAATTCAGGGAAAAAACAGGGGTTGTACCATCCTCCGCTGCATAGGAAAACCCGATATTGGGTATGCTGCCTATCATTTCGACAAGAGCATAGAGGGGCTTGTCCGGACTGAACAGTGGCAGGGTATAAAGCATCTTTGTCTTTTTGAATCTGATGGTCGTATCATTGGGATCCTTGTTGGGCACATACTCAATGGCTATGATGCTGAAGTTCCTCAGAGTTTTTTGGGCTGCGACAAGCAGCTTGACAGTGTAGTCCTGATTGGAGGTGACGGTTAGCTCATACGCCCCAACGGTCAGCTTGTTCAGGAGATCCGGGGCTTCCCTTACAGACAGGGGCGCGGGCAGGCCGGTCTGTGATGTCGCATAGGTTCACAATTACATGCCCAAAGTGATCATGAGTGCCACAAGGGCAGGAATCAGGCTCGTTTTCATCATATTTCCCTCCTATTCTCCATAACGGTATTTCTTGCTCTGCATTACGTTTTCAAATAGCGCGAGGAGTTCCTTCTTAAAATGTATATATCCTTGATATTCAGTAGGATTAAACACAACATCAATAATCTCAATAGGTGTTGCATCTCCATAATTGTGAATATAGTATTCATTATCCGGTGCATCATCTTGCTCTGGATAATACTCCACATAAAAAGTCACGTAAGGGACGGCCGTTGCATCATTATCCATTTGTGCGGCCTTGGCCTTATCGTTCCAGAGGTTTGGCTTGTGCCGCTTGATTAGTCCATTCAGCTTTTGCAGAAAGAGGGGGGCAGTCTTGTAATATTCCTTGTTGCCAGCTATGTTCCCACGGCAGATCCGGACGTTTACCTGAGAAGATAAATCCTGGGCGCATAGCATCAGCCATGTGTTTTCGTTTTGTTCCAAGTGTTCATGAAATGAGAAAAAGCGGATCTTGTCAGAATGTATTTCCTTTGGAGGTTCATAGGGATAGCGCTGTACAGTCTTTTCCCACAAATCCATAAGATCCGAGATAAAAGCCTGGGAGCCTTGCGGCAGAGTCCGGCCTGAGATGGATAGCTTCTGTCCCGAATCCCACAGGACATTTAGTGAATAGGATCCTTCATCCAATGCATATATGCCATCGGGAAGTGGTTTGTCCCGATGATCGGTCCAGGCAATAATGTTGTGGTGTGCGGCAAGAATAGATAAGTGTTCCAGCACCCAGCCATTGGCTTCCCGGCGATATTTTTTTTCTTTGTAGTTCACCTGCATCATGACTTTGCCGTCTCTGGTCGTCCATACATGGAAAGATTGAGGTGCCATCATGCCGGAAACAATGTAAGAGAAGGAACGCACACTATCCAGATTTTTGGCTGAACAGGGCGTAGGCAGGAAAAGAAGAAAAAAGGCCGGCACCAGTGAGAACAGGGAGAGATGCATTCTTGCCTCTTGCTTAGAGTGTTATCGGGCTTTCAGCGCCATTCATGCCGATAGGGATTTGCCCATACACATTCCGGCGGCAGCCAGCCGCTGACGTTTCGCCCCGTCTTGGTGGTGCAGGAGACCTTGAGCCAAGCGCCGCGCACACTCAGAAGACGCAGGGGCGTATCCGTGGGCAGGATGGCCACCTTAGGGGCATTGTAATCGGGGTTGGCTTTCAGGCGGGCATCCCCATCCTCGGTTGCGCAGGCATAGGCACCCAGCACGCTTTTGTGCATCCAGCCTTGCTTGTCGCCATAGTAGAGAACCTTGAACCAACCTTTCCGCTCTTCCAGAAGTGTGACTACACGCCGCGTCAGCTTCTCATCATCGGGCAGCTCGTTATTGACCGGGAAGGGGATGGTAGCGATGATTTTGCCGGAGGGAGCATCGCGCACGTTGGTTCCCATCCTGTCGCTGTCCGTAATCAGAGCCTGTACAGACATGCTCTCGTACGGCATGGCGTTGCTGACAAGCGGGGCTTGAATGCCCGGAGCATTCGTGTCCATGAGCGCATTCTGCGTCTGCCCTTCAACGCTGGTGGAAGCGGGGTTGGGGGGGGCAATACCTGATGCAGCTTGTCCACCAGAACGTTCTCTCTTCGCCCGCTTTTGCCGCGCAGCATTGTCCCACAGCCAGCCCAGACCGGCATCCTTCAGCCAGGCTTCACGCTCGGGCCATAACCCTTCCCATGCACGCTGTCCCTGGCTGTCCCGGACTTCCGTATCTGCGCCTCTTTCCAGCAGGGCCTTGATAACTTGCGGGTTCTGGTTTCTGCGGACGGCCACCATGAAGGGAGTTTCCCCCATCATCTGGGGATTGGTCACGGCATCGACATCCAGACCTGCATCGATGAGGATATGGACAGCCTGAGGATCCCATCCCTGTTCAGCAACAATGTGCAGAATGTTCTGTCCTCCGGCCTCTTCGGGCAGTCCCTTCTTCGGATCTGCTCCGCCTTTTATCAGCGCGTGCAGTACCGATGCGTCCGGCTGGAACACGGCCGCCCACAGCAGGGGGGTGAAACCGTTCGGTAGTATTTTGTTCGTTCCGCCAAAGTTTATGGTGCTGCGCCATTCCTCCAAAGGAGCCTTGCGAACAGCCAGTCTGGCCAGATTCAGAGGCGGGCCGAGATACGCTTCCGCTTTTCCGGTGCCTGGGCGCGCACCAAGCTGGACCATAGACTGAACAGCACCAAGTTCCTGTGCGGAAGCACCTAACAGGGCATAATCAAGAACCGTGAGACCTGAGCTGTCCTCTTGATTCCATGCATCGCCTTCCCTGTGAGGAACTGGCTCATCGCTTTCCTGCATACCTTCATATACCCATTCCTGTTTGTCTGCCCAGGCCTGCGCATAGTCATTGAGGACCATGAACTCAGTGGTTGCCGCTGCGATGCCGGGCACGCCCGGAGCGAATGAAAACCCCGTCAGAACAAAACAGTAAGGGAACAGACGGATTGACATAAGGGAGCCTCCCATGTGGTCTGTCGGTTGTTTATTGAGATATGGTACGGACCTCGATGGGCTGAGGCACGGCAAAATCCATGCCGTACAGCCGTATGGTTTTGGGCGTAGAACCATCCAGTTCAGGGAAAAAGAATGTCAGCTTTTGTGCGGCCCGTTCCGGTACTGTCACAAGGCGTTCCCCGACGGGGTTTTGCTCGTAGACAAAATTTTCCTGATCCAGCAGAAGGATCTGCTGTTTCTCCGTAAGCCCGGTCAGGCGCACGGGGAACTCCTGCGGGTTTTTGACGGCCAGAATGATGCGCCAGGAGCGGTCTTCCTGTTGTTCAGCCTTGAGGACTCGCGTTTCAGTCAGGGTCGCGAGGTCTTTGCTGTTAGTGATGAGCCGCGTGCCGTCCGAGCCGTCGAGCTGGGCCTGCATATCGCGTGCGCCTTCCTGCATACCCTTCGTCATACCGCCGATGGCTTCCCCCATAATGGAGAACAGGCCACCGAATGCTTCCTGAAGGTTCAGTTCTACTTCTTCTTTGGAGGAAGATGAGGAGGGAGTGGGAGAGAAACTGTGCGTGCTCTCCGGGGAGCCTGAATGCGAAGCAATGGAAGATGATGATTCCGCGCTGGACGCGGTTTTCGCCGTGAAAAGCGGAGCGGCAAGGCTCAGCCCCACAAGACAGTACAGGCCCAGGAAAGTGCTCATAGTGCGCGTGTTGCCGTTCCCCTCTCGCCGTTCCGTTTCTACGCCCATTTGTGTACCGACCTCACGGAGGCCGAAGCGGTTATCTGCGGCCTTGCCGGGCAGGCAGAAAAAAATAAACAGGGGAATGAGGCCCACGATGGTCAGCCCCAGCAGCATCCACCAGCCGTTGAAGTTGATGTCGTGCAGACGCCGTACAGCAACGGCCAGAGCAGGCAAGAAAAGTGCCAGCTGAACGATGCCCATGGCATCATCTGCCGTTTCCGTGCCCATAAGCTGCTGAACGGCGGCGTAGATTGCCATGCATACAAGCGAATTGAACAGGGAAAACCACCAGTACTCCGCCCTCGTAGCGCGCCCACGGAATGTTGCGTATTTCCTGAGGCAGCGGACAACGGATTCCTTGAAGCCCAGCCTGTGCGGATTTGGAGTTATGCTATGTGCGCTGTTCATGGCTGTTCTCCTTTGTAGAGCCCGTCAGAATCTTCATGTTGCGGATGGCGGACGGGTTCGGCGTGGTCTCTGTTCTTCCTGGGTGCCTACTTACGAATGATGCGTTCGCCCTTGGGCTGAGGCAGAGGTAAATGCTTCCTCATGTATTCTTCCACCACCGTAATATCGATGGGTTCGGGCGAAGGAATCACCTTGCTATTCTTGAGCATTTCGTAAGCATCCCCGCCGCGTGCCAGATAATCGGTGATGATGATGCCATAGTGGGCTTTGGGGTCGAGGGAAGTGGCCGTGTCCTTTTCATCCAGGATTTCCGCCTTGACTACGCGGGAACCCGCCGGACGCGTACCGTCAACGACATAGCGCAGACCTGCGGTGTGCAGAAGGCGCGGGCCCTTGGCGCCTTCTTCAGAAACGCCATGTTCAAGGGCTGCCAATAATAGTTCTCCCGTGAGTTCGCGTATCACCAGAGTGTTGCCGAACGGGATGACGCTGAGCAGATCGCCCCGGGAAATGGATCCTGCAGGAA
>OAVX01000887.1_pt1 | contig 11430 bp, 5 predicted proteins | sample 1476471 | NCBI WGS metagenome assembly OAVX01 (sample SAMEA2580114, study PRJEB22360) | human gut metagenome | biome: human gut; feature: human-associated habitat; material: faeces | place: Denmark | collected 2008/2010
AAAGGTTTGGTTAGATGGGCATCCGCTCCGATATTAAGTCCTGCCGCTTGCTCTTGGTCTGATATTTTAGCAGAGATGATAATAAGCGAGATATGGCGGGTATATTTATTTTCTTTGATAAGCGAGATCAATTCTAATCCGTCCATATTAGGCATCATGATATCGGTGATGATAAGGGACGGAGTGTATTGTTTGAGGAATTCCAGAGCCTTTTCCGCATTATAAGCTTCTTGAACCTGATATTCGGAAGAGAGGGTTTCCGTGATTAACCAGACGATGTCTTTATGATCGTCGATAACGAGTATCATCGGTTTATCTTCCGTCTCTTTTTGTGCCGTATGTGAGATTTGCGGCTCTTGTATATCCGTGTTTGGGGAAGGAAGCGATACGGGAATCTCTTCGTCTATCGTGTTGTCTGAGGTCTCCTCTACGATGCCAAAAGGTAAGGTAACTGTAAATTCAGCATATTGGCCGACCTCACTCTCTATGTCGATTTTACCACCTAAGGATTGTACGAGGCTGTGACAGATAAATAAGCCGAGGCCATTCCGTGTCGTATTTTGCCTGTTATCATCGTTATCCATCGTGCCAAGGATACGATATCGGTCGAAAATATTTTGCATGTCTGCCTCCTCGATTCCTTTGCCGGTGTTGTAAACTTTAAGGACGAGGAAGTTCTCCTCCTCATGTAAGGAGATACGAACCGTGCCCCCGTCTTCCGTATACTTAAATGCGTTGGAAATCAGATTTGCTAGGATCTTCTTGAAATAGACGGAATCCGTATTCCAATAAAGCTCTTTGGGAGCATCGATCTTGAATTGGATTTGGTGTTGCTCGGATAGTGGGTAAAACCATTCGAATTGAGTTCGCAAAAGAGAGGATACGGATACTCTCCGGATGTGCGTATGACTGAATCCTGCGTCTTCCGCTTTTCGGAAATCAAGGATTTCTTGGATAAGTCCGTTCAGTTCCTCTACATTTTCCCGGAGGACTGAAGTGTATTTTTCTAATGTCTTGTCTTTTGAGGTGGCGGCATAGGCTTGGATATAATTCTCCACGCCATTGATCAAGGTAAGCGGGGTGCATAGCTCATGCGTAATGTGGGTAAAGAAATTCAGCTTGGACTCGTATAGCTTCTCTTTTTGCTCCTCCTTGATCTTGTCTGCGATCTGCTTCTGTTTCTTTAGTATTTGGTGATGGATACGATAGGTGGCGATGATGAGCAAAACTGTACCGATAAAAAGATACGTGAAAATGGCTAACGAGCTTAGATAAATAGGAGGTAATACCTTGATAGGTAGAGTGTATTCTTTTGCTGACGAATCAATGACATCGTTGCGATAACGGACTTTCAGCAAATATTCCCCGTACGGTAGGTTCATGAAAGTTACCTTGTTTGTCTTTTGCAATTTTTCCCAAGAGGAATTATAGTTGACCAACTGATACGAATACTCGTAATTCTCCCCGTTGATGTAATCCGGAGCGACGAACGCAATCGTTAACGATTGCACATCAGCCGGAACCGTTACACCGTTCCGGCTGATGTCCTTATATAATGGAAGGATTTGTTTATCCATTTGCAACTCGAAGAAACTTAATTCGGGTTGATAGGTATGCTCCGGCTCCGTTTGTTTATTTACCCAGACTAATCCGTTGATGCCTCCAAAGAATAAACGCTCGGAGTATGGGCATTTCCAATAAGCGTCATCAGAGAATTCCGTGACGCTAAAGTAAGGCTGATGATAATTATGGAAAAAGTTGTTCCGGGGATTATATTTGGTGAGACCTTTATTGGTACTAAGCCAGATACAGCTATCGTTCCCCTCATGGATACCATGGATCATGTCGTTTACGATCCCGTCGCTTTTATCGAATTGGCGTAAACGCATCTTTCCCCCTCTGAATTTAATCCGGGTGAGACCGGAGCTGGCGCCTGCATAAAACGTGGAATCTTCGGTCTGGCATACGGAAAGCACATCTCCAATGGCCGGGTTTCTTAAATTGTTGGTTTGCAGGAATTCATATCCTTGATTGAAAATATTGAAACGAATGACTCCGTAACCGCCACGGCTCCCGAGGAACAGGGTAGAGTCGTTGTCATATACCATCGATTGGATTTCTTTACAGATGTTCTTTCCGTTTTTTAACGGGAAGGTTTGTACCTTCCCGATTGTAGGTACGGCTTTATCTATATGTAAGGTAACCTTTTGCAATCCGTTACCCGTTGTCGCTAGCCATAATGTGGAATCATCTACCTCGCAAATAGAGTGGACATAGCGTAGAGGGGTGGTGTCTTCTCGTTGCGGTATCGTTTTTATTCGTTTCTCTTTATACGAATAATAGGTCAGTCCCGGGCCTTCCGTGCCAATCCAGATACATGGATGGTACTCGCTTTTTTGGAAGCAATACACACGGTTGCTGGATAGGCCGTCGGCGGTGGTAAAATGCGTGATAGCGCTTTGTGGGATCATCTTTTTGTTATGGTAAGTGTCATACGCTTGTATCCGGACAATACCGTCTCCTTTTGTCCCGAGCCAAAGGGATTGATCATCGTCTGTATATAAAGAACGTATGGGGTTCTGTATATTAATCGGTAAATCCTTGAGTAAGATAGAGCCGAAAAGATCGGGTTTGTCATAAAACATCCGTATACCTTGCCCGTCTGTTCCCAACCAGAGAATCTCCTGCCTTTTATCGTTCCTTAGGCAAAAGATACCGATGCCCATATTTATCGTGTTTTCCGGTTGGCTTAGGTCTAGAATATTGCCGTTACGGAAAACGATATACACATTGGATTGGAAGGTGCATATCTTGATGATGTTACCATATTGGTTTGTCATTTCAGGCAGATCGAACAGGAATTCTTTCCCCTTTCCGTCTACATGCTGTCGATATAATTTATTGTCGGTATCTACAATGAAAATATGATTATTCTCGTAAAATGCGGATAAGATCGGTTTATTATGGAATTGGCGTTCTTCCGATAGCAAATTAAAAGTAGTATCGGAGAAATCCGGAGTCAACTTTTTCAGTATGCCCGAGGCTAATAATAAATAAAAATGTCCGTCCGTCCCGGCGAATAAGGTACGTACGGTTTGAGGGCCTACTCCTTCTCTCGGCAGGTCCCGGAACCCATCGCTAGATGGGGTGTAGCAAGAGATCCTGTTTTCCTTACAAATAGCGAGCGTGATGCCGGATGAATCGGAGGCTAATAGATCGCATTCCATGTATCCGGGGAAAGACTCGGTGACTTTCCGTTCTTTTAGTGAGAATTTATTGATACCTAAAGAGGTTGATATCCATAAAAAGCCGGGTTCTGCGTCGGATATTTTGTGAATGATATTACTACAAAGAGAGTTTTTGTTATTTAATTCGAAACGATATACATACGTATCTTTTCCGTTGTATAAGTTAAGTCCGTCGTAAGTCCCGATCCACAAATAGCCATCCGGATCTTGATGCATGCAAATAATAGCGTTATTTGAGAGATCAACCATAGAAGTTTTATGCAATACGGTTGAGGCAAATAGGTCTGTTTGCGTGATCAATATAAGGAAACTGGTTAACGCTAGAATAAGCCTTGTGAATCTCATGTATTTAAGATTTAGTGTTTGTTTTCAGCGCAAAGATAATATCTTTATGAACGAACAGAAAAGAATTCACTTTTTTGTTTACTTTTGCAAAAAGCAGGGCTTTCGTATAAATTAGAATGTCTGACGTATGATAATACGAAATAAAGTAAGTGACAGATGGAACAATGTGAAGAGAATTCTCAAGAAAATGACGATGTGATAATAGAGAAAGAAATTTCTAAATTAATAGAAGAACAGCGTTTATTTACGGAGAGTATATATGCTTGTCTGCCGGTGGGTATTGAAATTTATGACGCACATGGTGTGCTGCGTAGTATAAACGACCATGCGTTGAGGATGTATGGTGTGGACGACCGGACATCGGTGGTGAATATAGTCAATCTTTACAAAAGTCCATTTGTTGATTCAGAACTTTTAGCTCGGATACAATCGGGTGAAGATATTTCCTTGGAGTTTGAGTATGATTTTGATCGGGTTAATAAGGATGCATATTATTCTTCCCATAATAAAGACACGATGATCTATGGGGTTAAAGTTATCCCGATATGGAGTAGAAAAAAACATCTTATCGGACATATATTACTCGCAAATGATATGACTTCCGTGAAAGAGGTGGAATTCCGTACGGAAGAAAGCAAGAAAAATCTGGAGATGGCCATGAAAGCGGCTAATATGGCTTCTTGGGTATATGATGTGAATAAAAAGTTTTTTAATCCATTATATGGACTAACCGTAGCCAAAAAAAATATGCCAATGGAGGCGGTACTGGATATTTTGCATCCCCAAGATCGAGCTCCGTTAATCCGGCTCTTCTCTCAATTGATAGGAAATGAGATAGAACAAGGACAAATGACTTTGCGTTTCTATAACGAGCAAGAAGAGATGTATCGTTATTATGAGAGCCGGATGCGCCTATCGACAGAACATCGTGGAAAATTGCAGATCATCGGGACACAAATGGATATAACCGAAAGGTTGCAAATGGCCAAGAAAGCGCAGGATCTGATCGCAAAACGTGATCTGGCCATGAAAGTCAGTAATATTGTTCATTGGGATTTTGATGTAAATTCCCAGAAATTCGAATCTTATAATGATCCGATCAACGATTACGTTTCAGATCGGTTATTGACCGTTTCGGAGTATATGGATGTTATATACCCCGAGGACCGGTCTGTTTTTTACGACGCAATGCAATCCCTGATAGCTGGAGAGAATGTCACCATCAATTTTACCTGTCGCATACAAACCAAGTATGATGAGACTTGGCAGTATTGTGATTTTATGGGTGTCCCTTTCGATCAAGATGAAAATGGAGATATAATACGCTATACGGGATTCAGGCAAAACATTCCTAAGATCCAGCAATTGAATCGGGAACTTAAAGAAAGAAATTACAAGATAGAGCTTTCTTTCAAGACGGTTGGTATGTCGTATTGGGATTTTGATGTAAAAAGCCTGAAATTCAGTGCTTTTAATGATCCTATCAATGATTTTTATTCGGAAAAGACAATCACTCCCGAGGATTATTTGAACGCTACACATCCGGATGATGTGGTTTTTGTGCGGAAATATATGGAGCATATGTTCCGGGGCATAGATAAAGATTTCAACGTTAAATATCGTTCCAAAACCAAATGGGATGACGAGTGGCAGACCTTATTGGTTACTGGAATCCAGGTTGAAAGAGATAAAGAAGGCCATGTGACTCATTATACCGGTATTACGATCAATAATACGAAGTGGGAGAAGATGATTCAGCAATTGAAGGAATTAAAGGAGAAAGCGGAACTTTCGGATCGTCTCAAGTCTGCGTTTCTCGCTAATATGAGTCACGAGATACGTACCCCGTTAAACGCTATTGTTGGTTTTTCAGAGTTAATGGTAACTTGTGATGATCCGGAAGAAAAAAAAGAATATATAAATATCATCCAATCCAATAATGAGTTGTTATTGCGATTGATCAACGATATCCTTGATCTTTCCAAGATAGAGTCAGGCATAATTGAACGTAGGAAGGAGAATTTCAATCTGGCTAAGGTTTGTAATGAGTTATTTGTTACGATTCAGGCGAAGATGACAAATCCGAATGTCGAGTTACGTTTAGATGGTCCCAACTCGGAGTGCTGGGTACTTCTGGATAGAAACCGGCTTAAGCAAGTATGGATGAATTTCCTCACTAATGCGGTAAAATGCACCAAATCCGGATATATTAAAATGGGATATGGCATTGAAAGGGAAGGTCTTCGTATCTATGTTGAGGATACGGGAATCGGTATACCGGATGATTTGCATGACAAAGTATTTACCCGTTTTGAGAAATTGAATGAGTTCTCGCAGGGTACCGGACTTGGCTTGACGATCTCCAGAGCTATCGTAGAAGCGGCAGGGGGAGAAGTGGGCTTCACTTCAAAACTTGGTATCGGATCTACTTTTTGGGCATGGTTGCCTCTTCGCCCTTAGGGCTGACTCCCCATTTATTGGTAATGTCCTTTTAAAATAGTGAAGGATGAGAAGCTTTTTTATCGCAATTTATAGGGATTTTAGAACTGGTGTAGCATATGTGACAGAAATATGACGATAATTCTCCTACCTTTGCGGCGGTAAAAATGTGGTATTAGATAAGATTGTTTATGAAATTTGAGAATGAGTGCTGGGATCACTTTAAGGGTGAGACCTGGAAAAGAGAGATCAATGTAAGAGATTTTATCCAGAGTAACTATACGCCTTATGAAGGGGATGATTCCTTTTTAGTCGCTTCTTCCGAGAAGACTCGTAAGGTCTGGAACAAGTTGACCGAGATGTTTAAGGTCGAGAGGGAAAAGGGAGTTTATGACGCCGAGACAAAATTACCTCAAGGGATCGATGTATATGGTCCGGGCTATATTGATAAGGAGAATGAGGTTATCGTTGGGTTACAAACCGATGCTCCGCTGAAACGTGGTATCTTCCCGAAGGGTGGTATCCGTATGGTCGAGAATAGCTTGGAAGCCTACGGTTATCATTTAGACCCGATGACGAAAGAGATCTTCACGAAGTATCGTAAGACGCATAACGAGGGCGTTTTCTCCGCATATACGGAAGAGATGATTGCCGCACGTCGTTCGGCTATTATCACCGGTCTGCCCGACGCGTATGGTAGAGGACGTATTATTGGTGACTATCGTCGTGTCGCTTTATATGGTACGGCAATCTTGATCGAGGAGAAAAAGCGTTTCTTGAATCGTTTGGATATCCAAGAGATCACGGAAGAGATCATCCAGAGCCGTGAGGAGATTTCCGAACAGATCAAGGCTTTGAAAGCGTTCGAGAAAATGTGCGCTAGCTATGGCTTTGATGTGACTCGTCCGGCACAAAACGCTCGTGAGGCGGTTCAGTTTGTGTACTTAGCTTATCTGGCGGCGGTAAAAGACCAAGATGGCGCGGCGATGTCTATCGGACGTACTTCTACGTTTTTGGATATTTATATCGAGAAAGACATCCGTGAGGGTAAGTTGACCGAAGAGGAGACGCAAGAATTGGTAGACCAGCTGATCATCAAGTTGCGTATCGTTCGTTTCTTACGTACGCCGGAATACAATGATTTGTTCTCCGGTGATCCGGTTTGGGTAACAGAGTCCTTGGGCGGCCAAGGAGTGGATGGCCGTTCTTTGGTAACAAGAACTTCCTATCGTTATCTCCATACATTATATAATCTAGGTCCGGCACCAGAACCCAATTTGACAGTTCTGTGGTTTAAGAACGCTCCCGAGAACTGGAAACGCTTCTGTGCCAAGGTCTCTATCGATACATCGGCTATCCAATATGAGAACGACGATTTGATGCGTCCGGATTATGGAGATGATTATGGTATCGCTTGTTGCGTTTCTCCTATGAAGATCGGTAAGCAGATGCAGTTCTTCGGAGCCCGTGCGAATTTGGCGAAATGTTTATTATATGCGATCAGCGCAGCGGCGTACAGGTAGCCCCGATGTTCGAGCCGGTTCGCGGCGAGTATCTGGAATACGATGAGGTGATGGCTAAGTATGAGCAAATGATGCGCTGGTTGGCGAAAGTGTATGTGAACGCCTTGAAGATAATCCATTATATGCATGATAAATACGCATATGAGGCATTCGAGATGTCGCTTCACGATGGAGATGTAGAGCGTATCCGTGCGACAGGTATCGCCGGTCTTTCTATCGTTGCCGATTCGTTGGCTGCTATCCGTGATACGAAAGTACGTGTGATCCGTGACGAGCGTGGCTTGGCGGTTGATTTCGAACGTGAGGGCGAATATGTTCCTTTCGGTAATAACGACGATCGTACGGATAGTATCGCTGTAGAGATCACCGAGAAGTTCATGGAATATTTGCGTCAGCACGAGACCTATCGCCATGCGAAACCTACGCAGTCCATCCTTACGATCACCTCTAATGTGGTATATGGTAAGAAGACTGGTACGACACCGGATGGCCGTATCGGTGGAACTCCTTTCGCTCCGGGCGCGAACCCTATGAACGGTCGTGATACGAAAGGTGCTATCGCTGCGCTAGCTTCGGTAGCGAAGCTTCCATTCCAGCATGCGCACGACGGTATCTCTTATACTTTCGCTGTTTCTCCGGCTACGTTGGGAAAGGAGCGTGAAGTGCAGATCAATAATCTGGTTAGCTTATTGGATGGCTATTTTACTCCGGATGGAGGTCAGCATCTGAATGTTAACGTATTTGATAAGGATTTGTTGATCGACGCTATGGAACATCCTGAGAAATATCCGCAACTTACGATCCGTGTATCCGGATATGCGGTAAACTTCGTGAAACTGACTCGTGAACAACAGTTGGATGTTATTTCAAGAACCATTAACCATTCACTGTAAGTGATAAAAGGTAAGATACATTCATTAGAGAGTTTCGGGACCGTTGACGGTCCCGGAATTCGCTTTGTCGTTTTTATGCAGGGCTGCCCGTTGCGTTGCCTGTATTGCCATAACCCGGATACTTGGAACCCGAAAGGGAAGGTGAAATATCAGATGACTCCCGGCGAGCTATTGACGGAAGTCTTACGGTATAAGAGTTTTATCGCCCGTGGGGGGGTGACTGTTACCGGTGGGGAACCTTTATTGCAACCTGAGTTTCTGAAAGAGTTTTTCCGTTTGTGCCAAGAGCAAGGTCTTCACACAGCTTTGGACACATCTGGTTTCGTATGTACCTCAAAAGCTTGGGAAGTCTTGGATTATGCGGACTTAGTGTTATTGGACATCAAAACCTTAAACCCGGATTTACATCCGTTACTGGCGGGTGTCAAGCAGGATAATACGCTTCTGTTCTTGGATGAATTGGAGAGACGTGGCATAGATACTTGGATTCGCCATGTTATTGTCCCCGGATATACGGATAATGACGAGTGGCTGGAGGCGTTAGCTCGGTATGTCAGTTCATATAAAGTGGTTCGCAAAGTGGAATTATTGCCTTATCATACGATGGGAACCTATAAATATGAGCAATTAGGTCTCGATTATCCGTTAAAGGGGGTGGAACCCTTATCAAAAGAACGTTTAGATAATGCGAAAGCGATATTCTCTCGCTACAAACCAGAAAATAACAAGGCCTGATCTCTCGATCAAGCCTTGCGATTATGCAACAGCTAATCAGGGAAAACAATCTAATCCGATTAGCTTTTAAACGATAGTAATAATTTTTTGCCTAGACTAACCTTGACTATTTAATATGTGTTTGTTTTGTTATATGCAACAAATATCTATTTTTGTAAGGAGATAAAAAATGATATAGATCAGAAAATGATGAATAGTATGAAGACACCACAAGAAATAGCCGAAATGATATCCAAACGTTTTTATCCATTACCCGATGCGGATTTGGATTCTCTGGCCTCGATCATAGAATCAAGTAAGGCTGCGAAAGGAGAATTATTGTTGGATAACGGACAAATATCTAAATATTTATATTATGTGGAATCGGGATTATTACGCCAGTTTTACTATAAGAATAAACGTGATATTACCGAGCATTTCTCCTGTGAGGGAAATATCGTTATTTGTATAGCCAGCACATTCCAAAGAGAACCGACGCGTTTATTAATCGAGGCATTGGAACCGACGGTTTATCACCGGATCTCTTTTTCGGAATTTAGCGATTTATTGAAAACATCTTTAGCTATTAATAGATTGTACCAGAAAATACTGGAGTGGGCTTTGATGCTTTCGCAAGAGAAAGCGGACTCTTGGCGTTTTGAGTCGGCAAGAAAACGTTATCTGCGTTTTCAACAGGAATATCCGGAAGCAGCGAAACGTGCTTCTGTCAATCATATCGCCTCGTATTTATTGATGACACCCGAATCTTTGAGCCGGGTGCGGGCGGGAGTGTTGTAGTCTCTACCTACATTCAGGTATTATTGAGGTGAAAATAGCAATTTGTGGTGATTTCACGGTTCAAGTAATCCATCTATATTTGCGTCAGTTTAAAAAACGTAGAAGCAATGAAAATAGAAAAGATTACAGGACGTGAGATCCTAGATTCAAGAGGTAACCCGACAGTAGAGGTTGATATTTTACTAGAGTCCGGCGTTATGGGCCGTGCGTCTGTGCCTTCCGGTGCGTCCACCGGCGAGAACGAGGCTTTGGAGTTGCGTGATGGCGATAAGAAGCGTTATGGTGGTAAAGGCGTATTGAAAGCGGTTGAGAATATCAATACGATTATCGCTCCGGCATTGAAGGGGATGTCTGCCTTGGATCAGATAGGTATCGATCATGCGATGTTGGCTTTGGACGGTACGAAAACTAAATCGAAACTAGGTGCGAACGCTATCCTTGGCGTTTCTTTAGCTGTAGCGAAAGCTGCCGCAAATTATTTGGATATTCCTTTATATAGATATATTGGTGGAACGAATACCTACGTGATGCCTGTTCCGATGATGAATATAATCAATGGCGGTTCGCATAGCGACGCTCCGATCGCTTTCCAAGAGTTTATGATTCGTCCGGTAGGTGCCGCTTCTTTCAAGGAAGGCTTACGTATGGGCGCTGAGGTATTCCATGCGTTGAAAAAGGTATTGCACGATCGTGGGTTAAGTACCGCTGTTGGTGATGAGGGTGGTTTCGCCCCGAATTTGGAAGGTACGGAAGATGCCTTGAACTCAATTATCGCCGCTATCAAGGCGGCTGGTTATGAACCGGGCAAGGATGTGATGATCGGTATGGATTGCGCTTCTTCTGAGTTTTATAAGGATGGAATCTACGATTACACGAAGTTTGAAGGAGAAAAAGGAGTGAAACGTACTTCCGACGAACAAGTGGATTATCTGGAAAAGCTGATCAACGAATACCCGATCGATTCCATTGAGGATGGTATGAGTGAGAATGATTGGGCTGGTTGGAAGAAACTGACAGATCGTATTGGTAACCATTGCCAATTAGTCGGAGATGATTTGTTCGTGACAAATGTAGAGTTCCTTTCAAGGGGTATTAAAGAAGGTTGCGGTAACTCAATCTTGATCAAGGTAAATCAGATCGGTTCCTTGACGGAGACACTGAACGCTATCGAGATGGCTCACCGTCATGGATACACGACCGTTACTTCACACCGTTCCGGTGAGACGGAAGACGCTACGATCGCCGATATCGCTGTCAATAGCGGACAGATCAAGACGGGATCATTAAGTCGTTCGGACCGTATGGCTAAATATAACCAGCTGCTTCGTATCGAGGAGGAATTGGGAGACCGTGCCGTATACGGATACAAAAGAATCAATTAAGTATATAAAGTAAATTATAATCGCTAATTATGTAGTAATCCAAAACCCAAGATATTGAAGGGCTTATCCGTGAGGATAGGCCCTTTTT
>OAVX01000905.1_pt1 | contig 11161 bp, 9 predicted proteins | sample 1476471 | NCBI WGS metagenome assembly OAVX01 (sample SAMEA2580114, study PRJEB22360) | human gut metagenome | biome: human gut; feature: human-associated habitat; material: faeces | place: Denmark | collected 2008/2010
CCGCCATACATTAAATAGTGGTATGACGGAAATAAGCCAACATAATCGGGCCCTTGTCCATGTAAATAGAGGAACGGTTCGTCTGGGAATGGATTATACGTTCGCGAATGAGGATAAACTCTCTTTGGCATATTATCTGAAGGGAGATAAAGTCTTATCGGACCGTGATGCCTTTACCTCATATCTGGATCTGTCGAAGCCGGAAAATAAAAGTGAGAGTACGAGCTTGGTCCGTGATGACGGGCACTCCGCTATTCATAATATACGTTTACAATATGACGGACATGCCGGGATATCGGCAGGAGCGGATTTCACCCGTTATCATTCGCCCTCGGTACTTGATTACCAGGATACGAATACGAATGGTTCCCGGACTGATATGATAAATAATACGAGACAGGATGTATCCCGCTGGTCCGTATTCCTAAATAAGACACATAGTTTCGCTTCCGGGTGGGGATTGAATTACGGCGTGCATGGAGGTTACGCCTCGTCGAAAAACTATTCGGAGTATTTATATGAGCAAGGTGCTGGCTATGAGATGGACGAGGAAGCGTTGGAGGATAATACACAAAAGGAATACATCGCTGATATTTTCGCCGAGGTATCGAAAAGCTTCGGAGAGCGTTTCTCTGCTACGGTCGGGCTGAAAGGGGAGTATTTTAAGTCTGACTACGCCTCTAGCCGGGAAAATATGAACCTATGGAATGAGGGGGCGTTGTTTCCCACCGTATCCCTGAGCTATACGTTTTCTCCCCGACATATTTTACAATTCGATATAAGTAGCGATAAGACCTATCCCGGTTATTGGCAAGTCTCCCCGCAAGTAACGCCTCTAAACTCTTACTCGGAGGTGGCGGGAAATCCCTTGTTGAAACCTTATCGCACGTATGAGGGGCAGATGGTCTATATCTTCCGCCAAAAGTATATGCTGGTAGCGTTCTGTGAATACACGCCGGATTATTTCGCCCAACTTCCTTATCAAAGCGATACGGAACTGAAGACCGTTTTTCGTTTCGAGAATATGGATTATAGTCTGGAAGCGGGATTGGCGGTGATCATTCCTTTTAATGTGGGTCGTTTTTGGAATAGCCGCATCACACTGCGAGGTTGGAGGATGCAAGAGAAGAATGATAACTTCCACGGCATCTCATATAACCGTGAGGCTTATCTAGGGTTAGCGCATATGAGTAACACATTTAACCTATGTGATAAACCGAATTTAAAAATGACGATAGACGGCCAATACGTGACTCCCGGTGCCATCCAAGGTATATACGACTTGGGTTCCATGTATGAGATATCCGCTGGATTAAAATGGACTTTCTTGAATGACCGTGCCAGCTTGACACTTAAAGGAGACGATATTTTCGCCAGCAGCATTCCACGTACCATCAAGATAAACCAAGGCAATCAATGGAGCCGGATGAGGAAATTGAATGATGAGAGATGTCTGAAATTATCTTTTGTCTGGAAGTTTGGTGGTTACAAGGAGAAGGAACATGATTCGATAGACACATCCCGTTTCGGAAAATAATAGATGCCTTGTAGTTTCATCCTAATGAACTCTTTGTTTCAATAGGATGAAACTGGATGCTCTTTTAAAGGAAATCCTATATTGCTTTCGTACTCGCTTCTATCTGTTCCATTAGCAGGGTGATATTGCTCATGAATAATTTTACGGATATCGCCAATAAAATGATACCGAAGAATTTACGGATCAAGTAAATACCGCCTTTTCCTAAAACCCTTTCCACCTTCCGTGTCATACGAACCACGAAATATACCCATAGCATATTCAGTATTAACGCCACGATAATATTCACGCTGGCATATTCCGCACGGAGCGATAATAAAGTGGTGAACGATCCCGCTCCGGCTAGCAACGGGAATACCAGCGGCACCAACGTAGCCTCCTTGATTGGCCCTTGATTCTTGAAAATCTCTATGTCGAGAATCATCTCTAAAGATAGGAGGAAGATCACAAAAGCGCCGGCCACGGCAAACGACTCGATGTCCACATGGAAAAGCCTGAGTAATATATCCCCGGCGTAGAAGAACCCTAATAACAATAGAAAAGAGATTAGGGTTGCCTTCAACGCATTGACATCCTTGCCTTTATCCTTTAGGTCTATGATGATGGGAATAGCTCCGATTATATCGATAACAGCGAATAATACGATAAAGGCGCTAAGTATTTGCTGGAAATTGAAATTTGTGAACATGATGTTATCCTCCTGTGTTTTTTTATCCTCGTAAAGATACATATTTTCTTTGAATTGGTCAATATGACGAAATTATTGGTGTGTGTAACTAATTTTAGCAGGCCTGAACTATCAACGTGTCAGAATTGTTCTTATATTAGAAGCAATAATCATTAAATCGAAAGGCCATGGGAGCAAAGAAGAATTTTGTGTTGGACACGAATGTCATATTACATGACTATAAGTGCATCGAGAACTTTCAGGAAAATGATATCTATCTACCCATCGTGGTATTAGAAGAGTTGGACAAGTTCAAGAAGGGGAGTGAGCAGATCAATTATAATGCCCGTGAGTTTGTTCGGGAGCTAGACTTATTGACCAGTAATGACCTGTTCTTGAAAGGCGCCTCACTAGGACCGGGAAAAGGTACACTCTATATCGTGACCGGTGATAAGTACCAGGAGAAAATAGCGCATTCTTTTCCGGATAAAACGCCAGATCACCGTATTTTGTCTTGTGCGTTGACGATCGCCGAGAAGAATCCGAAGATCAAGACAACCTTGGTCAGCAAGGATGTGAACCTTCGTATGAAGGCTCGTTCTTTGGGTATTCCCGTTGAGGATTATATCACGGATAAGGTCGTGAATGTAGATATTTTCGAGCGTGCGCAAGAGACCTATGAGAATATAGACCCCGATTTGATCGACAAGATCTACAGCTCTCCGGAAGGCGTGGACGCAGATTCGTTGGATATCAAGTCTAAGCTCGACCCGAACGAATGCTTTATCTTGAAAAGCGTACGTAATAGTGTATTGGCTCGCTACAATCCGTTTACGGATAAGATCAAGAAGGTGGATAAAGGCACGAACTTTGGTATCCAGCCCCGTAATGCCGAGCAGAGTTTCGCTTTCGAGGTGTTGAACGATCCGAATATCAAGCTGGTGGGGCTGACCGGAAAGGCCGGTACCGGAAAGACGTTGTTGGCGTTGGCCTCTGCCTTGAAACAAGCCGGCACGTATAAACAGATACTTTTGGCCCGTCCGATCGTCGCTTTGGCGAATAAGGATCTCGGTTTCCTTCCGGGTGACGAGAAGCAAAAGGTCGCTCCTTATATGCAACCTCTATTCGATAACCTGAACGTGATCAAGACTCAGTTTGCCCCGGGTAATCCCGATGTTCGTAAGATTGACGATATGCAGAAGAACAATCAGTTGGTGATCGAGGCGTTGGCCTTTATCCGGGGGCGTAGCTTGTCCGAGACTTATTGTATCATCGATGAGGCCCAGAACCTCACGCCGCATGAGATCAAGACGATTATCACCCGTGCGGGAGAGGGAACGAAGATGGTCTTCACGGGAGATATCCAACAGATTGACTCCCCGTATCTAGACGCCCAAAGTAATGGCTTGGCCTATATGATCGACAAGATGAAAGGACAGGACTTGTTCGCCCATATCAACTTGATAAAAGGCGAGCGAAGCGAATTATCTGAGTTAGCGTCAGATCTTTTGTAATTAATATAGGGAATTGAAGATTGAAAATAAACGCTTATGTGAAGCTTGATTTTTAATCTTCAATTCTTAATGATTAGTCATTTACACTCGGGCAGACATAAATCTTCCGGAAACTACCTTTACAGGAAGGGTCTCCCATATCTTTGATCTCATTCAGATGTTGTTTAAGATGGGCGGTTTCGCCGTGCTTTTGTAATTCCCCGTCGTTTTTCCAAGTCTCGGCGATAAAGAATTCGGTGCTATCGGTGAGGGACTGGTACATGCCGTAGTCGATACATCCCGGTTCTAGCAACGTGCTTTCCTTGCATTTCAAGAATGATTCCTTTAAGGCGGAGACACATTCGGGTTTTACTTTCCGTTTGATATTCAGTACGACTTCCATGTATTCTTTATTGCTTCCTCCATTCGTGCAACCGGATAGAGCGATTAATACGCAGGCCATTGAGATAAACACTTTCTTCATGATAGATTGTTTTTAAGTATTTGATACGACAAAAGTAGTGAATTTTTGATCTAAACACAGGAATCGAACATCTGATATTAAATTATTGTTGTTAGTGGAAGTTGGAATGGATATATTTGTGATAATATTAATAGCTATTTATGTTAAATTTAAAACAAGAGTCATGAGAAAGAGTTTGTTGTATGTATTTGCCGTGATTTGCACGATGGGTTTTTTTACGGCATGTGGTGATGATGACGATTCAAGTTCTTCCGGTAACTGGCAAGATCTGTCGAAAACGTACGAGGGTAAGAGCGTTTATCTGGTAATGGGTGAAGTGACAATCCCTGTTGACGGTAAATCGGTCGTGATTGCCGCTTCCTCTGCGGAGAAGGCATCCGTAACCTTGAACAATATCATCCCCGAAAATAAGTCGGTCGCTATCGATGCCGCATTGAAGGAAGCGGACGGCACTTATACGTTTACCGGCGAGAGTACGGTTGGCGATTGCGTGGTATCGGTAAATGGTACGGTGAAAGGGGGCGTAGCTTCTGTTGTTTATACTCGTAAATTAACTTCTTCTATCGTAGGTAATTGGAGCTTGAAAGCGGGTGCGGGAGCTATTTATGCGAATATAGTTACCGGGAATTCTACTATCGATAATCTCGTGCCTATGATAAAACCTGCTATCGGTAACTTGATTTGGGGCAAAGTAAGCGCTGTAAATGTTAACTTACCGGAAGATGGAATCTTCGATGTTTCTTGGAGACCTATAGGGGCTTCTGAGGATAAAGGAATCGGTGAGATCACGAAAATGGCAAGTATCCAATATTGTGTGGTAGACGGGAAATTTATGGTGGCTGTGGATAAAAATTATGTGACAGTCTTGACTACTTTATTACAACAGGCTGCTGGTGACAAATTGGAGGCCGCTGGTATCTCTATTGACGAGATCATGAAGCTTTTGGTTGATTTAGGAGGTTATTATGGTCTACCTCTTAACATGAAGGTGGATGGAAGTGAGGCTACTTTTTATGCGGATAAGGATTTAATCGTACCGGTTTTGACCATGATAGCTCCTATCTTGAAACCGATGGTTCCGGAGAATTATCAGCAAATGGTAGATATGGTATTGCAACTACTTCCGAACGCAAAAACGTTAGAGTTTGGACTTAATTTCACGAAATAATTGAAAATCCTAGGTTGTAGAGACGGGGCACGCCCCGTCTCTACAACTGGATGAAATTTGGCAGAGTTATACCAATATAGGAGTTAATCAATTACCTTGGTGCTTTCTGATATAAGAATATCGCTATAAATGTATAAACTATATTCGGTATCCAGGCCGCTACGGCAGGACTCACATAACCATTAATAGCGAAGGTGGAAGTAACCGTCATAAACAGGATGTAAGAAAAACTCAACGCCAATCCGATACCAATATTCATACCCATACCTCCCTTTATTTTTCGGGAAGACAACGACGCTCCGATAGAAGTCAAGATAAACGCCGCCATAATCGTGGCGAAGCGCTTATGATACTCGATCTGGAAGGTCTGTATATTCCCGATACCTCTTTTTTTCTGCCGGTTGATATACGTATTCAGTTCGGGCGTTGTCATCGTCTCGCAATCATTCACGGAAATCAGGAAGTCCGAGGGCACGATGGTCAAGGTCGTATCCTTACGGGAGCCTTGGGAAATATGTTCCCGCATGCCATCGAAATCACGGATCATATAATCGATAACGGTCCATTGATAAAGCGAGTCGTATTTGATCGACTTGGCGGTCAGGCGGGAGATCAATTTCTTATCCTCGAAATGCTCCAAAGAGAAACGGTATCCCATGTTCGAGCGAGCGTCATAGCTATCGAAATAAGCGATAACACCCGGCTCGATCTCCAATTGGGCGTTCTTTACGTAATCCACCTTCTTGTTACGGATATATTTGTTCTGGAAATCGATACGAGTCTCATTCGCCGGGGGAATGATGTAAGCGTTCAGGATAAACGTCACGATAGCGATAATCGTAGCCGAGACCGCATAAGGAAGCATTAACCTACGGAAACTCATACCGCTGGCAAGCATCGCTATGATCTCCGAACGATCCGCTAGCTTCGACGTGAAAAAGATCACGGCGATAAATGTGAACAACGGACTGAACAAATTGGCGAAATAGGGGATAAAGTTCAAGTAATAATCCACGATGATCGCCTTCAAGGGGACATCCGGATTCAAGAACTTATCGATCTTCTCGTTTATATCGAAAACGACGGAGATAGAGATAATCAAGGCGATAGCGAACACGTACGTGCCCAGAAACTGCTTAATGATATACCAATCGATCCGTTTTAGTTTAAATTTCATCTGTCTCGTTTTTTATAACCGGTTCGCTAATTGACGGACCATACCACTTTTCCATGTAGTAAAATCGCCAGCGATGATGTGTGCCCTCGCTTCTTTCACCAGCCTTAGGTAGAAAGCGAGGTTATGGATAGAAGCGATCTGTAAGCCAAGCATTTCTTTCGCCTTGATTAAGTGGTGCAGATAAGCCTTGCTATATAAGGTATCCACGTAGGAATGTCCGTCCGGATCGACCGGCGAGAAATCGTTCTCCCATTTCTTGTTACGCATATTGATAGTACCGAAGCGGGTGAAGAGTTGGCCGTTGCGTCCGTTACGGGTCGGCATGATACAGTCGAACATATCGATGCCCCGTTCGATCCCTTCCAGCAGATTGATCGGGGTACCTACGCCCATCAAGTAACGAGGTTTATCTTTCGGTAAGATATCGTTTACGACCTCGATCATCTCATACATCTTATCGGTAGGCTCACCAACGGCCAGTCCCCCGATAGCGTTTCCATCGGCGCCTTTTCGGGCCACGTTCTCCGCCGCCCTCTGCCGCAAGTCTGTATAGACGCATCCCTGTACGATCGGGAAGAGACTTTGCCGGTAGCCGTATTTCGGCTCCGTGCTGTTGAAGCGGGCGAAACAACGATCCAGCCAACGCTCGGTTAGACCCAGTGATTGCTTGGCGTAATTGTAGTCGGCATCTCCCGGGCAACACTCATCGAAGGCCATGATGATATCCGCACCGATAGAGCGTTCGATATCCATCACCTTCTCCGGCGTGAACATATGCTTGGAGCCGTCGAGATGCGAGCGGAACTCGGCTCCCTCTTCATGCAGCTTACGATTGTCGGAAAGGGAGAATACCTGAAACCCCCCGCTATCGGTCAATATCGGGCGATCCCATGTATTAAACTTATGCAAGCCTCCGGCCTGCTCCAAGATCTGGATACCGGGACGAAGATACAGATGGTACGTATTCCCCAAGATGATTTGTGCTTTGGTATCTTCCTTTAGCTCGGTCATATGTACACCCTTTACCGTACCTTGCGTACCCACGGGCATAAAAATAGGCGTTTCGATTACCCCGTGATCGGTGGTAATCAAGCCCGCCCTAGCGTTCGATTTCGTATCGTTATACTGTAATTCAAATGTCATGTATCAAAAATTTGTGACAAAGGTAGCATTTTTCTCTTAGAATCCGAAGTCATCTATTTCTACCTTTTTCACCTCTTCCTCTTTGGGCTTCTCCACGAACTTGTGTACCTCGTTTGCCTTGATGATGATCGCTCTCATCGGGCGTACGGGACAGATCGATTCGCAGCCGCCACAACCGATGCAAAGATCGGGGTTTACTTGCGGGATGGTAAGCGTGCCCTCGTAAGGAACCATATGCACGGCTTGGGTAGGGCAGTGTTCCGAGCAGGCCCCGCAGTCCGTCCCCTCCGTCTTTACGATACAGCGGTTGATGAAGAAGGTGGCGATGCCCACTTGCGTAGTCGCTTTCTCTTCCTTGGTAAGCGGCTTTATAGCGTGCGTGGGGCAAACCTCCGAGCAGACCGTGCATTCGTAGTTGCAATAACTGTCGATGTAAGCGATACGGGGTTTCAACATATAATCAAAGCCGTACTCCAGTCCCGTGGGACGTAGTACATGACTCGGGCATTGGGTCACGCAAATCTGGCATCCGGTACATACATCCTTGAAACGCTCTAAGCTGATCGCTCCCGGCGGTACGATAGGGGGCCATTTCTTGCCGTGCTTACCTTGCCCGTGCTGCCCTTTGCCATGCCCTTTTTCAATTCCTTGGGCAATGGTGGATACGATCGGGAGGGAGACCGCGACGGTAGGCCCTGCCGAGAGGAATGTACGGCGGATCTCCTAGCCTGTTGGATCACGTCCGTTTGTATGCGAGCTGTTTCGGCTTCTTTCTTGAAGGAAGGCTTGAAACGATATTGCAATCCTCCTTTAGCGCACGAGGATACGCAGTTGAAGCAATCTACGCAACGGGAGGTATCTACGGTGAGGTTCTTGCTGTCGATCGCCTCCGCCTTACAAGTATGCTCGCAATTACCACAATGCGTACAGGCTTCTTTGTCAAAGGAGATCCGGAAAAACGAATACCGGGAGATCAGGCTCAACAGCGTTCCTACCGGGCAAAGCGTATTGCAGAACAACCTTCCCCGGAATACGACCATGATGATGAATACGAGTAGCGCAACCAAAGCGGATATCACGCCGAATACCGTCACGTTGCTAATCGTGACGTGATAAAGCGTATAGTTATCCATCCGTGCCAATCCGTCGGCCAGCAGGTTATTGACCCACATGACGACCGGACGGAACAGGTTGTTCGCTATACGGCCGAAGTTACTGTACGGATCTAGCAACGTACATAATTCGATCATCCCGAAAACAGCCAATACGAATGTAAGCCCGAGAATAGAGTACCGTAAGATATTCATAGGCTTATGATAGCTGAACCTGCGTACTCCTTTCTTTTTCTTCTTTCCGATACAGAAAACCCGGTTGATAATATCTTGCAATACGCCCGCCGGGCAAATGACCGAGCAATAGATCCGGCCGAACAATAAAGCCAATACGAATTGGAAGACCACCAACCCCGCCATTCCCCCTAAAATAGCGGGCATGATCTGGAGATGCAACAACGTGTGCAGGTTGTCCGGCAATACATCGGCGAAATCAACGAAGAATAAAAGTATGGGTGCGAAAATGAGGATTGCGAGTACGACCCGCAATCCTTTTAGGTAATTAGGCTTCTTCATCCTCGATTATATCTTAATACGTTTGATCGTGACATTATCCAGATTCGTCGTACCCAGCTTTAAAGCCTCGCCTTTACCGATATGACCTACGGCGGCCATATCCAGCTTCTTCACTTGGTTGAACAGGCGAAGGGCAGCGGTGTCGATAGCGACGATATTGGTGGAGGCGATCAAGGATTTCAAGGTAGCCACATCGGCTGCGCTCTTTCCTTGCGGGCCGTTTTGGTGCATGATACGATAAGCGTCCACGATGTTCAATACCGGTTTCTTTTGCCAAGTGCAAATATCGGCGATGCATTGTTGCAAATCATTTTGATGGAAGAAACGGCGATCCCATACGATTCCCATATAGTTCTTCATGGCGCAAGTCATCTTCGCCCCACCATGGTTCTTCAATACGGGGACGTTGATCCATGCGTCAGCCTCGATCAGGGCCTCATGGATCTTAGCGCTTTTCAGGTTCACGCCACCCGGGATGGATACTTCCTTGAAATATTTCTCATCGTTGGCAGGCATGATGATACCTCCGGCCTCTTTTACGGCCTCGGCGATCCCGCTCGTCTCGTAGCATTTCTGCCAGTTATCGCAGGTGTGGTCGAATACGGTCACTTTAGAGGCGCCGGCCTCCAAGCATTTCTTGACCAAGGCTTTCACTAATTGGGGGTTCGTATTACCGGCCAATTCAGGAGAGCGGTCCCAACCGATATTCGGCTTGATCACGATCTTTTGTCCTTTCTTTACGAAGTTTCCGATACCGCCAAGGGCTTCCAAGGCTTTATCTAGCATCACCTCCGGCTCTCCACCCATAACGGCTACCATATCGGGAGCCTTCTCTACGGCTACGGTGTTCGTGGAAAGGGCCGCTTGCAGACCTTCAAAATTTAAGGATAGAGCCGCGCTAGCGATGACACTGGTCTTTAAAAAATCACGACGTTTCATAATTGTATACTATATTGGTTTATACTTGATTTACGGTACGGTCTTTTTTACTCGCTTGTTATTCCGAACAAAGATAATGATTATTTTGATATGCGAGTCAACTCCTTTTACAAAGTAGAACTGCTTTTTACTGCAACCCGGGTTGCAGTGATCTTGCGTAATAAGATAAATTCTTGTCGGAAGGCATATCGGTTCTGATAATATTTTTCTACCTTGCGAGGCAAAAAACAGATTGTATGGTTTTATATTGTAGAGTATCATTGAACACTTTTGTCGAAAGCTTTCGGACTACCTCGGGGCCTGATTCCTTTTTCACGCTTCCGGCGAAGGGGTTGATGCATATCGTGCCGCAAGAGGAGATCGAGTATGGGCTTTCCTTGCTTAGGGAGTCTATCGGCTTGTATGAGGAACGCAAAGGGATACCTGTGGAAAAGAGCAAGAAAGCGATGCCCTTTTTCAGACAGGACAGCCGGATGCTGGTGGGGCCGGAGATAGGCATGTACGTGATCCCTTTGTATGAGGAACCCGGTGAGCCGGCCCAGTCTGCCGAGCCTTCTCTGGTCCTTGAGCTGGACTATCAGTCGTTGGGCGAGCTTTGCCTGTTCGAGAATTATTCCCTGTTGTCCTGCAAGTATGAGAAGGAGCCTATCTTGAACCATTTTACGGCACAATTGGAAAAGGAATACGATACCTTCTTTTTTGATGAGGAGCACACGGGCTTTACGCCTGATTCCCGCTTTTTCTCGATGCTGTGTAACGCCTGTCTGGAGGTGAAGCAGCCTTCCTCGGTGGGGGATAAGGAATGGCGGTTGGCCTCGCTGCAAGCTACGGATGAGGTGCTCTATCGTTATGAGCATGGAAACTTGATCCCATACATTCCGGTATCGCTGCCGGTAGACTGCCTGAAACGGGTTTATCTGGAAGA
>OAVX01000921.1_pt1 | contig 10977 bp, 9 predicted proteins | sample 1476471 | NCBI WGS metagenome assembly OAVX01 (sample SAMEA2580114, study PRJEB22360) | human gut metagenome | biome: human gut; feature: human-associated habitat; material: faeces | place: Denmark | collected 2008/2010
GGCGGCGTATGCGGCGGGAGCCGCAAAGAAAAGGAGGGCCAGGGTGAGCAGGAGGGTAAGGCGTTTTTTCACGGGAATCATCCTTTCTTGTTTTTACTACCGATGTAGCTGTTTATTCTTTCGTTGGCCAGATTTTTCGGAAGCAAATAGGCCTGTCCGGCGTCTTTGTAAAAGATGTAGAGGAAGTTTTCGTTTGCGATGAGGTCGCGGCTGTCGTCGTAGGCGAAGGCCACGTCGCCGTCTGCGATGCCCGAATCGGTGATCGCCACCCGGTGTTCGCCGATGGGCAGGTCTTTTTCCATTTTGCGGATCAGCTTTCTGAGCTTTTTCTTCATGCTGCGGTAAAAAAAGGTGCGGTAGAGAAAGGGCCAGAGGACCATGGCGACGGCCAGGGGATAGAGGCCCTTCACGGGTTTTTTCGTGGCCATGTAAAAGATCGCGATGGCGAGAAAGACGGCGATGGGCGCGAGCATTTGAATGGTCATGCTGCGCTTGGCCGTGGGATTGTGCTTAAATAAATGCCATTGGTAGGCAAAGTAGTCGTCTTCGGTAATGGTAAATACTTCGTTCATGAAGCCTCCTTTCGGTCGCTGGTTTATAAATGTATTGTACTGAAGGAAATGGAGCCTTGCAAGGTGTTTCGCGGCTTTAAACGTGGTAAGATAGTCATAAGCAAAGGAGGGGATTTCATGGCCTATGTAGAATTTATCGAATCGACGAAAACCTACGGCACGGGATCGGCAAAGACCGTGGCCAACGACAGGATTTCTTTTTCCATCGAAAAAGGGGAATTTGTCGTCATCGTCGGCCCGTCGGGAGCGGGCAAGTCCACGATTTTAAATATTTTGGGCGGCATGGACACCAACGATTCCGGTCAGGTCTTGGTGGATGGCAAAGACATTGCGGCCTTTTCCGACAGGGAGCTTACCACCTACCGGCGAAAGGACGTGGGCTTTGTCTTTCAATTTTATAATTTAATCCCCAACTTAACGGCGCTGGAAAATGTGGAGCTGGCCAATGCCATCGTCGACGACGCCCTGGATGCGGAAATGATTCTGGAGCGTGTGGGCCTGGGCGAGCGAATGAATAATTTCCCGAGCCAACTTTCCGGCGGGGAACAGCAGCGGGTGGCCATCGCCCGTGCCCTGGGGAAAAACCCCAAGCTCCTTCTCTGCGACGAGCCCACCGGGGCGTTGGATTACAAGACCGGGAAGAAGGTGCTCCTTCTTTTGGAGGAAAGCTGCCGCAAACACGACCACACCCTCATCGTCATTACCCACAACCCGGCCATCGCCGATGCGGCGGACCGTGTCATCGAAATCAGCGACGCCAAGGTGCGGGCCATGTATTTAAACGAGCAGCCCGTGCCCATTGAAGAAATCGAGTGGTAGTATGAACGCGAGACAAAAAGATTTCATACGGGAGATAACCGGCCACAAGATGCGCTTTATCTCCCTCTTGGCCCTGGTGCTTTTAGGGGTCTTCGTTCTCGTGGGCCTCACGGTGACGGGCCCCATCATGCGCCGCACCGTGGCCGACACCCTGAAAAAATCCAATGCCTACGATTTGCGCCTCGCCGCCTCCGACGGCTTGGAAGAGGAAGATTTGCGCCTCATCGCGGATATGGAAGGGGGGGGGGGAAAGGGGGACTTTCACACGGGCTATTTGACGACGAAGGAATTAAAGACCCTCTACCTCTCTTCCCTTCCGAAGCGGATCAGCCGCCCGATTTTAAAGGAAGGCCGCCTGCCCCGTGAAGCGGATGAGATTCTCCTGGATCCCACCCTGAAAGGCACCTACAAGATCGGGGACACCGTGGTCTTTGAAAAAGAAGAGGATCTTCTCGACGAAGACGCCCCGCCCATGATGGAAGGTTATTCCTATAAAGTGGTGGGCTTTGCCACGAGTCCGATTTTCTTGGACAAAGCGGACAAGGGCACCACGCCCAATGGCGACAAGATCGACGGCGTCGGCTACGTCGCGCCCTTGGCTTTTAAGGATCCCACCATTACGGAAGTGCATTTTCTCTTCGACGATCTGAAGAATCTCGCCGTTTACAGCGAAGAGTACAAATCTTTGAATACCGCTCACCGAAAGGAATTTCGCCACCGCTTCAAGGACCGGGGCGACGCGCGGCTGGATGAATTGTTGGCGGACCAGCGAAGGGACATCGACGAAGGGGAATCGGACATTAAAGAAGGCTACGACGAATTGGATCGGGGCCTGGAAAAAATCGACGAAGGGGAGCGGAAGCTGGATCGCGGCGCCCGCGCCCTCAGGGACAATCGGGCGAAGTTTGCCCGCGGCCTCTCTCAAGGGGAAAGGAAATTGGCCGAATCCCGGGACAAGCTGAATCAGGCGCGAAAGAGCATTCTCTTTCAGGAAGATCAGTTGAGTAGCGGCGAAAAGGCCCTTCTCGACGGAAAAAATGCCGTGGCCGCCGCTATGAGCGACATTCAGGGAAAGGAAAGCGAGGCCCGCGGGGGCATCGCCCGGGCAGACACGGCCAAGGATCAGATTTTAAAGGAAGAGGCGGCGCTGAACGAGGCGAAGCAGAAGCTCGAGGCGGGGATGATCCCCGATGTGCAGTTTCCCGATTTGCCGGAGCTGCCCTTTTCTGCCGAAGAAATCGCCAAGGCCCAAGAAAATGTGGCCGTCGCCAAGGCCGCCCGCCCGACGAAAGAAGCTGCGGTCAATGAAAAGACCGCCGCGGTGCAAGACGCGCAAAAAGCTTACGATGCCGCCCAAGGTGCTGTGAAGGCCTATAATATGGACAGCGTGCAGGGGAAGATCACTGCACTGGATAAGAAGATCAGCGAACTCACCGCGCAATTGAATCAAGAGGGCGCGGACACCGATGTCATTAAGGGGCAAATCACCGAAGCCGAGAATCAAAAGGCCGACTTGAAACAACAACTGAAAAATTCGGACTATCTTGCGGCAAAGGCCCAAGCGGACAGGGCGAAGCTGGCCCGGGACGCCGCTTCGGGGGAATTGGCGAAGGCTCAGGGCGCCCTCGCCGAAACCGACGGCATCATCGCCAAGGGAACGGAAATGATTCAGGGCCAAATGAAGGCCCGGGCCGCCCGCGAGATGATGGCGGAAAAAATCCGCGCCCAACAGGAAGAACTGCGCAAGAAAAAAGAAGAATTGGAGGCCGCCAAGCGGGACCTCGCTGAAAAAGAAGCCTTCCTTATGGAAAAGAAGCGGGAAACTGCGGCAGGCCGCGCCAAGGCCGAAGAAGCCCTCTCAGCCATTGAAGCGGGCAAGGCGGAGCTTCGCCAAAAAGAAGGGAAAAATCCCTCCTTCAAGGCAAGGCCGCCATTCTCGCCGCGAAAGATCAGCTTAGCGAAGGGGAAGATCAATACAGCAAGGGCAAATCGGATTACGCCCGTGAAAAAGCCCAAGGGCAGAAAAAGCTGGACGCCGCGGAAAGAGAACTCTTAAGCGGCAGAAGCGACCTGGCCTCGGCCCGCGCCACCTATGAAAAGAAGCGCACCGACGCCCTAAAAGATTTGGTGAAGGGGCAGGAAGACGTGGATCGGGCCAAGGAACTGCTCACCATTTTAAAGAAGCCCGATTATAAAATCACGCCTCTAAACGAAGAGATGCGCACCTTTGTCTTCCTGGACTACGCCCATCGGGTGGACAAGCTTTCCGCCGTGTTCCCCGTCTTTCTCTTTGCCATCGCCATGCTCCTCGCCTCCACGGTTATGAACCGCATGGTGGACGACGACCGCACGGTCATCGGCACCTACAAGGCCCTGGGCTACAACAACGGCGCCATCGCCGACAAATACGTGCGCTTCGGCACCCTCGCCGCCCTCCTCGGCGGCATCCCCGGCGCCTTCTTGGGCAATTTCTTGCTGAGTAAGGTCATCACCGAGGCCTATTTGGCCAGCGGCATCTTCGATCAGCTCTCCGTGGCCCTCTATCTCGGGCGAATCATTCTCGCCATTCTCATCGGCATGGTGGCCACGGGCCTCGTGGCCTATGTGAGCGTGCACCGCAGCCTGAAGCTTAAAACCGCCGCCCTCCTCATGCCAAAGCCCCCGGCCAAGGGCACGCGCATCTTCTTGGAGCGCATGAAATGGCTGTGGAGCCGCCTGTCTTTCTTCCAAAAAGTGACGGCACGCAATCTCTTCCGCGACAAAAAGCGCATGGCCATGACCATCGTCGGCGTCATGGGCTGCGTGGCCCTCTTGGTGTTGGGCTTCGGCATTCGCACCTCCGTGGACGGCTTGGTGGAAAAGCAGTTCGATCAGCTGAATCGCTACGACCACATGATTTTCTACGAGCCCCTCTTGGATAAAGAAGCCCACGAAGCCTACAAGGCGAAAATCGCGGAAGACAAACACATTCGCGCCAAGTGCTCCGCCTATGTGGAAACCATGGCCGTGGCCGATGAAGGCTACATCGACCAGCCCGTGACCATGATCGTTCCCGAAAACGAAAAAGATCTGAAACGGGTCGTGACCCTGAGAAACCGAAAGACCGGCGCGCCGATTCCCTTAAAAGGCGCCGTGATTACGGAAAAACTCGCTGCCATAAAAGGCGTGGAGGCCGGGGGCGTCATCGAAATAAAAAATGACGACGACGTTCTCTACGACGTGCCCGTGGCCGCCATCACCGAAGGCTACGCCGGCCACTATTTGTATATGGATCCGGACACCTACGAAGAAATCTTTAAGAAGAGCTACAAGACCAATGGGGACCTTATCGACGCCGCCGGGGCGGATGTGTCTTACTACAAGGATTACGATTCCGTCGTGGCCCTCACAGGCATCGGGGACATGCGCCACATGGTCGATGAAATCGCGGGGAACATTAACTTCATCGTCTTCGTCATCCTGGCGGCCTCCTCCACATTGGCCGTGGTGGTCCTCTCCACCTTGACCAATATTAATATCGAAGAACGGCGCCGGGAAATTTCCACCATTCGCGTTTCGGGCTTCTACCCGAAAGAAGTCACCCGCTACATTTACAGGGAGACGGGAACCCTGACGGCGGTGGGAATCCTCCTGGGCTTTGTTGTAGGCAAGGGACTGCACCTTTTGGTCATTCGCGTGGTGGTGCCGGACTTCGCCATGTTGGATCCCAAGCTGGGCCTTTTAAATTATCTTTTGCCCGCCGCGATTACCGTGGTGATCTCCCTGCTCCTCATGGGCTACTTCCACAACAAACTCAAGACCATCGACATGGTGGAAGCCTTAAAGAGTGTGGAATAACTTGACTCGGCCTATGTGTAGTGATAGCATAATGGAATGGAAAAAGGGCCGAGGCGCCCTTTTTCATTTGTCAGAAAACTACAGGAGGTGAAAGAATGGAAGAAAACAGAATGGGTTACGAGCCCATACCGAAGCTTTTGATGAGCATTTCTCTGCCCATCGCCTTGTCCATGCTCGTACAGGCCCTGTACAATATCGTGGACAGTATCTGGGTTTCCCGCTTAGGAGAGAAAGCCCTGGCGGCGGTGAGCATGGCCTTTCCCATGCAAATGCTCATTAACGCCTTTTCCATCGGCGTCGGCGTGGGCATGAATGCCCTTTTGAGTCGCCACTTGGGTGCGAAAAATCAGCGGGAAGCCAATCTCTGCGCCCAACACGGCATTCTGCTAAATATGATCGTCGCTATTCTTTTTGCCGTCTTCGGGACCATGGCCTCGCCGAAATTAATCGGCATGCAAACTGCCGATCCTGAAATCATAAAAGACGGGGTGCGCTATTTAAACATCTGCTTTATGTTCAGCGTGGGCCTTTGCGGCCAGATCTGCATGGAGCGGCTTTTGCAGTCCACGGGCCTTGCCGTCTACAGCATGTACACCCAGCTCTTCGGCGCGGTGTTGAACATTATCCTCGACCCCTTCTTTATTTTCGGCCGGGCCTTCTTCCCGAAACTGGGCGTCGTCGGGGCGGCGGTGGCCACGGTAACGAGCCAAATCATCGCCTTTCTATTCGGCCTCTATTTGAATTTCAAGCGGAACAAGGAAATCAACCTCCTTCAAGATCACTTCCATGTCAACGGCGACATCATTAAGGGTATTTTGGCCGTGGGCATCCCTTCGGCCATTATGATTTCCGTAAATTCTCTGTCCGTTTTTTTGATCAACGCCATTCTCGCCGCATTCGGTGCCGCCGCCGTGGTGGCCCTCGGGATCTACTTTAAAGTGCAAAGCTTCATCTTCATGCCCATTTTCGGCATGAACAACGGCCTGATCCCCATCATCGCCTACAACTACGGCGCCGGGCACAGGGATCGAATCTACGAAGTGATGAAGCTGGCCTACAAAGTGGCCCTGGTGGTGATGAGCGTGGGCTTTATCATCTTCCAACTCTTTCCGGCGCAACTCATGGGCTTTTTCGACCCTTCGCCGGAACTCCTCTCCATCGGCGTCGTGGCCCTGAGGATCATCTCCTTCAGCTTTATCTTCGCCGCCGTGAGCATTATCAGCTCCGGGATCTTCCAATCCTTCGGCAACGGCCTCTTGAGCATGATCGTGAATTTGGTTCGCCAATTGATCTTTATCGTGCCCTTGGCCTACCTCTTCTCGAGAACCGGCGTCCTGACCTATGTGTGGCTCGCCTACCCCATTGCGGAACTCATGGCTATGCTTATCGCCATTACCTTTATGAAAAAAGTAAACGAGAAAGAAATCAAGCTTATCGTGGAAAGAGATTGATCGGTGCACCTCACGGTGCACTTTTTTATTTGCCCGACTTGAAGGGCGGATCATGCCGTTTTATAATAATGAGAGAAAGATTGCAGAGGACAAAGGAGGTAGCACATGCCCATCGTTCACGTCGAATTAATCGAAGGCCGCTCCGATGAAGTGAAGGCAAAGATCGCCAAGGAAATCACGGACACGATCCACGAATTGGCGGACACGCCCCGGGAACACGTCCACGTGGTATTCCAAGACATGAAGCGCAACGACTATTACAACGAAGGCCACTAAGGTTTTTATTGCTTTTGAGAAAATCGGGTAAGCTCGGGCTTGCTCGATTTTTTTGTGGAAATTTTGCAAGAAAAAAACGCCCCGAAAGGCGTTTGTTCGCAAATTTACTTGTCTTCGTTATGTTCTCTTTCTTTTCGTTCTTTTCTGTCCCGTTCGTCGGCCAAAAGGCGGCGAATTAAAAGGATGATGAGAACGAAAGCGGCGATGGCAAAGGCGAATTTGCCGATGAACACGAGTAAGGCGAGCCCTTGTAACATGGTTATACCTCCTTGAATCGAATTTGTTGCCGGATCGAGGTTTGTCAGTCTCGATCTCTATTTCCTCGATCTTTTCTATCTTTTTCATCGGCTGAAAGCCGGCGGATTAAAAGGATCACAAGAAGAACGACGAGGACGAGGACGAAAAAACCCGTTAACAAAGCGATAATTTTCATAACAGCCTCCTTGTCATGTCATTTATTTTCTCGAATCGTTTCTTTATTCATTATACATTATTTTTTTCGGGGGGGGGGGCAAGAACAAAGATGCCTCGATAAGGTGGCTCTCTTCATAAGGATGATTTATTCTCGGCTAATTCAACGGTAAATAAGACAGGCTTTTGTGCACCTGTCTTTTGCGTTGGCTTTATCGGCTCAGTCCCAGGGCGCCGACGAGTATGCCTCCGCTCGGGCTGTCTTCGTCCCGGATGGTGGGGCCGGTGTAGACCTGAATGTTCATCTTTCTGTACATGGGGGAGAGCATATTGTCTCGATGGCCCGGGCTCTTTTCCCAGGCCTTGAAACATTCCTCGGCCAGAACCTCGGGATCCGTGAGAAGGACGGCACCTCCGCCGGCACCCGTCTTCGGCAGGGGATACTGAATGAGGTTTTCGCCGATGAAGTAGGCGGGCTTTTTGTGGCTCAAATAATCGTAGGCCGTGTAGTAGGGCCTTTTGTCCGGCCGCACGTGGCGCTCGCCCTCGATTCGCATATTGCCGTAAAGGGCGAGCTCTTTGGCCCGGGCGTAGGCGCCGGCTTCCAGGCTTTTGTCGAGAACCAAGGGCCGCAGGTGATTTTTCCTGCGGGCATCGTTGAGGCGATTTAAAAAAGCTTCTTGAAAGGCCACGTGATCGAAGGTGCGGCGGCGATTAAACCCGTCGGTTAAGTAGAGGAAGCGGGCGATTTCCGTATCGTAATCGGGATTCGTGTAGAGAATGTCGTAGAGGGTGAGAAAGACGGCTTCGCGAGTGGCCGGCGCGTTGTAGGGGCAATCGGCCACGGGAAGGGAAAAGGCCATGGCCCGGTAGATCCAGCTGTCGGGCCAACCGAAGGAGGCGGCTTCCTCGGCGGTAAGGGATTTGTCGGCGAGGATCACGGCGATTTTCGACGCTTCGGCGCCGCTTACGGGCTTCTCCGGCAAGAAGCTGCCGTCTTTGTAGCCTTGAATCAAAGGAAGGGGCCGATCCCCTTGAGCGAAGGTGAGGGCGTGGATATAGCCCTTGGCCCAGTGGGTTTCTGCCACGTCTTTAAAGGGCGAGGCTTCTTTTTCAAGGGCCGCCGCATCCTCTTGAAGATTCAAAGCGCAGGCCAGGACCTTGGAAAATTCGGCGCGGGTAATGGGGCGGCCCAAGGCGAGATCGCCTTTTTCATCGCCGACGATGAGGCCCGCTTCGCAGAGCGTCTGAATTTTTTCCGCGGGGGGCGGGTCCTTTTTCGGCTCTTCTTCGGCGAAACCGGCTCGGGGGAGGACGAGAAGGGCCGATAAAATCAGCGCCGCAAATGCTTTTTTCTTCATGCAGGCCTCCTTTTATTTCTCCTCAGTTTTCTCCGCCTTTCGATCCAAGAGTTGAATTTCCACCCGGGCGATGCGCTTGTCCGTCACGCCCAAAGTGGTAAGCTTTACGGAATTGCCGTAGAGGACCTTGTGTTTCTTCGTGTCCCCGGCTTCCGGAATAAAGCCCAAAAGCTCAATGGTCAGGCCGGAGATGGTTTCGTGGTTTTCGCTTTCCAGCTCCAGATCCAGCTGTTCGTTAATCGTATCCAATTCCGCCATGCCGTCGGCCACATAGGTGTAGTCGTTAATCTTTAAAATCTGCTTCAGATCGTGGTCGTATTCGTCTTCGATTTCGCCGACGATCTCTTCCACGATGTCTTCGATGGTGACCATGCCCGACAAGCCGCCGTATTCGTCGATTAAAATGGCCAGGTAATTTTTCGTGGACTGCAGTTCCTGCAAGAGGCGGTCGATGTTTTTCGTTTCGGGAACGAAGTAGGGCTTTTTCATCACCGACTCGATGTCGATGGAGCGGTAGCTGCGCTTGGCGTATTCCACGAAGAGGTCTTTAATGTTCCGCGTGGGCACGATGTGGTCGGGGCTGTCCCGATAGACGGGCACGCGGCTGTAGCCGGACTCGAGCATTTCCCGAATTTTTCCCGTATCGAATTCGTCGTAATCCAGCATGTAGAGGGCCGTGCGGGGCGTCATGATTTCGTAGGCCAGTTTGTCGTCGAAGTCCATAATGTTCACCATCATCACTTCGCCGGACTCGTTAATCACCCCGTGTTGTTGGCCCACGCGGAGGTAGGATTTGATTTCCTCTTCGCTGATGTTTTTCTCAACGTCTTTGGAGTAATTGCCCGAGGCCTTTAGGATCAAAGTGGTGGTAAAGGCGATGAGCTTCACAAAAGGCGCCATGAGTTTGGAAAATACCGTGGCGGCCCCGGCGTTTTTCAGGGCCGTTTGCTCGGCCTTTTGCAGGGCGATGCGCTTGGGCACCAAGACGCCGAAGACCAGGCTGATGTAGGAGAGGATAAAGATCACGAGAACAAAGGCCAAGGTGTCGGAAAAAGAAATCTCGGCGGACAAAAAGAGCATGGAAAGAAGAGGTACAAAGGCCTTGGCGCCCAGTGCCGCGGCGAAAAAGCTCGCCAATGTCGTTCCCGTTTGCACCGTGGAGAGGAAGCGGGATTGATTTTTCGTAAGGGCCAAAATTTTTTGCGCCCGCCTGTCGCCTTCTTCCGCCAAATTGCTTATGCGCTCCCGATTGGCGGAGACCAGGGCGATTTCCGTGGCGGTGAAAAAAGCGTTAGCCGCTGTGAGTAGGACAATGAGAAGTAATTCGGGCAGGATCTGCCCAGCGGAATCCATAAAATACATGCCTCCTTTTCTAATAAGTATATACCCCGGAGAAGAAGAAAGATACAAGGGATAACATGAATTCTGTTATACTAATAGGAGTGAATTGTACTGAAAGGAGCAGTTATGAATATTAAGGATTTACAGTCTTTCGTGGATTTAAGCCCCACTTCCTATCAAGTGGTGGAGCATATACAAATGGCGGCGGCGGGCTTTGTGCGCCTCGATCGCGAAGATGCCTGGGATTTAAAAGAAGGCGGCAAGTATTACGTGGTAAACGAAGACGGAGCCATCCTCCTCTTTTCCATGGGCAAGCGCGATCCCGAGACCATGGCTTTTCGCACAGTGATCAGCCACACGGACAGCCCGGCTCTGCGCCTTTTGCCCGGCGGCGTGCGCGGCGAAAAGGACTGTGTACGAATGGATGTGGAACCCTACGGCGCCATCATTAATGCCGACTGGTTCGATCGACCCCTGTCTTTGGCGGGCCGTGTCATCGTGGATTCGGAGGCCGGCGTAAAGAGCATTCCCGTAGACTTTCGTGATCCCGTGGCCACCATTCCCCACCTGGCGCCCCACCTGCACAAGGATGTGAACAACGGCCACGTCTTTAAGGCGGGAAAAGATCTGGTGCCCCTGGCGGCAAAATCTTGGGACGAAGGCGGCTTTTTAAAGGATTTGGCCGAACTCGTCGATGCGGATCCCGAAGAGATCTTGGACTACGATTTGTACTTTTATCCCTGGGGGGACAGTACCCTCGTGGGTGCCGACAAAAAATGGCTCTCTTCGCCGCGACTGGATAATTTAGCCACGGCCTACCCGGCCTTTATGGCCCTATCCGGCGAGGTAAACGAGAACCTCACCCAAGTGGTCTACCTTGCCGATCAGGAAGAAAGCGGCAGCCTTACC
>OAVX01000947.1_pt1 | contig 10704 bp, 9 predicted proteins | sample 1476471 | NCBI WGS metagenome assembly OAVX01 (sample SAMEA2580114, study PRJEB22360) | human gut metagenome | biome: human gut; feature: human-associated habitat; material: faeces | place: Denmark | collected 2008/2010
CCTGAATCAGGGAGTTGTCATCTGTTGCGGGCGTTGAGTCGGCGGACTCTGCTGCTACGGGTGCCGAATCGGCGGACTCAGACTCCAAGCCAGACCCCCCCTCAAGGCCCTCCTTGGAAGAAGCCGTCAGCTGGGCCTCTTGTTCGGCTGAAGCCGCATCACCTGTGACGGCATCTTCTGTCTCGCTCCCCTCCGCTCCAGAGACTGAGCCGTCCGAAGAAGAGGCGGACACAATCGTCTCCGTTGGGGACCCAACGTCCTCTTTGCCCACCTCGTCAGCCACCGCTGCCATGGGGACAGTGGCAACAACTAGAGCCATGGCGACAAGAGAAGACAGAACGCGACGCAAAGAGACCACCTCAGACATCGATGACCTGAAAAATTACCAAAGTAAGACAGGAATATAGTAGCGCAAGGCGGTATTCAGACCGCCAGTAAGAGACCCCCCGTGCTATAGGGTGCTCCCTGTATGCCACAGGGAGACATCCTCACTATCCTCCAAAAGGTCAAACGAGGGCCCAACAGAGTGATAGCCGACGGCGTAGCGGCCTGAGGACGGACTCCAGTTGGCATAGGCCTGAGCTGCACCAACCACGGCGGCCTGGCCACGCTCAGTTTGCGCAGAGGTCTTGTAGAGACCCACCTCAGGGTTATTCTGCAGGAACTCAGAGAGGTTATACGGCTCAACGAACAGTCTCAGGTCCTTGATCAGCCCCTCTTTGTAGAGATCAAGCGCGGCCTGGCCCAGGGTCCTGTGATCGGAATGCTGGTCTTGGCCCACAAGGGGGCTCATCGTGCAGACAACGGCATCCGGATACTTGGCTAGATATGCGCGGATAATCGACTTGGCTTGGGTCAGAGTCAGCTCCCCATCCTTCGCACGGATGGAGGAAGGGGAAGTCCCATAGCACTCTGCTCCAAGTGCCTTGCAGCTCAGCTCGAACTCGGCATCTCGGGCATCAACGAACTCGGGAACGCTCAGCGAATAGACATGCTTGCCGTCATGAAAGTCGCAGCCAAGCCCGTTGTTGAGCTCCTCACGAACCCAAGACTTCGACCCATCCGTGCAAAGCACGGCCTTGACGTCGCATCCTTTCTCCTCTGCCCGAGAAACGAAGGACCCCATGGAGAGGACCTCGTCGTCCTGATGGGGAGAGAAGACCAGAACGGTTCGATTGGCAGGCACGCCGGAATCATCCGCAGAGACATCAAGGCCCAGGGCCTGGTGAGCTTCAGCCTCAACCGCCGGAGCAATGGCCTGACTGCCGCCAAGAATAAAACAGGCACCCATGGAGCCCCAGTGCCTGAAGATAAAGCTCCTACCCTCCCCCAGTGATGCCGGAGAGACAAGAAGCGTCACTCCCCCATGTTCTCCCACCAAGGCCCCACCCGAGAGTGCGTCAGGGAAGGAGACGCCCGAGGCAAAAGCAGCACAAGAGGCAGACAGACCCTCAGAAATGGCGTTCTCTGCTATACATGCCGACGTCTCATAGCGTGTCTGACCCCACCAGCGGTCAATCGAATAGGCCGAGAGCTGGGACTCGACCCTTGATGAGACTGCCGAAGGACCGCCAACTATGACGATTCTCTTGATACTGGGAATGGAGCCAATCGCCGCGAGAGTGGCATCTGAGAGCACGTCATCCTCAGAGGTGAGAAACACCGGCTCATTCTTTGAGTAGGCGTAGGAGCTGATGGAAAGGGAGTCCCAGGGAGCGTATGCGCTCGCAATGATGGCCGTATCAGGCTTGACCATCTTGGAGAGCTCTTGGGCAATCTGCTCGGCGGTGTTCTGACGAAGAGCGCCAGCTATCCTTTGAACGTTGAGTCCCAAGCTCCCGAGACGCGCCTCGACGTCCCTAGAGACAGCGGCCTCTCCTCCCAAGATTATGGCCCTGGTTGCCCCAAGCCGTCTGACCTCGCTCTCTGTTTGAGGGGAAAGCGAAGAGCCTGAGGTGAGAAGGATAGGGCTGTTCAGAGCCCCGGCAAGAGAGGACGCAGCGAGCGCATCCGGGAAGTTGTCTCCCGACGCGATGACAACCGTTGAGGCGTGGTCAAAGCCCTCCTCAGAGATTGCCGCCATGGTGTCATAACGCGTATCGCCAGAGAGGCGACGCAGCGACTTAGAGCTCGAGGAGGCGGTGCGCTCCAACGAAAATGGGGTCACGAGCGCCGACGCGGTATCAGTCGAATCAGGTGCAGCGCTTCCGCAGGGATCAAATGCATAGGCGGGAATGACAATTGCAAGGCAAAGAATGACGACAGAGAGAGGCGGCGCGACAGCATTCCGGTGTTTCCCATTACACCAATGTGGATGGATTAACTTCTGCAAAGATCCAGCCTCCCCCTCCGATAGAATCTTTAGTACAAATTGATTCTTGCACAACCTAGTGGAGCGTCATGAAAGTCACCGTAATTGTTCCCGTATACAATGTCGAAGCCTTCCTGCCGCGATGTTTAGATAGCTTATTGAATCAAACATATAGCGACTATGAAATCCTATGTGTCAACGACTGCAGTCCCGATAACAGTGCCTCAACACTAGATGAATACTCGAGTAGGTATCCCGAGCGCATCAAGGTCATTACAAATGAGGCAAATATGGGACTTGGTCGCTCGCGCGAGCGAGCGCTGGGATATGCCTCGAGCGAATACGTGCTCTTCGTTGACAGCGATGACTACGTAAAACCTGATTACATTGAAACTTACATCAATGCCACCTCTGAGGGGGACTTCGACATCGTCGTTGGCGGCTACATTCGTGACGTTGATGGAAAGCTAAAGGAACACATTCTTAGTGACTCTGTCTGGAGCTCAACGACCTACGCCATCGCCTGGGCGAAGTTGTTCAAGCTTTCTTTTATTCGAAAGCATGACTTGCACTTTACCTCTGTTTCCTGCGGCGAAGACATCTACTTCAGCCTCTCTGCTTTCTATCATGAAGCCCGCGTCAAGGTCATGAACTACGCGGGTTACTATTACGTCCTGAACCATGCCTCGATTACGGGCTCAATGAACTATAAAAAGAACCATGAGCGCATCATGGCCGAACTATTTGAATCATTCCTGGCAAATCACGACATCTCTCTTATATCGGCTGATCGACAGAGAGTTATTGAATATGTGTATCTAGCCAACATGATTAACGCACTTATCTCTTTTAACCATGGTTGCGGAATCAAGCTCATGAAGGAAAAGTACGCTTTCGCACGTTCTAATGCCAAAAAACTGTTCCCCAACTATATGTCAAACCCCTATGTCGGAATATTTAAGCCAGCAGGTCAGACGCTAAAGATTCGTCTTGGCGTGGGCGTTGTCATGGGACTCGAGAAGATTCACCTTGCAAAGCCACTGTTTTACTTCATCTCTCTTATCTAGGAATGCCATGACGAAGGATATTAGAAGCGTTGCCATCTTCTCCGCTTATTACCCCCCGCACCTTGGTGGAGTTGAGCTGTTTAGCAAAAATCTGGCAAAGGCTCTACTGCAAAGGGGAATTGACGTCACCGTCGTTACGTCATCCTTATCATGCAAGACAGGTGGACAGCAAGCCGAAGGACCATCTAAACCCAAGGTTCTGACCCTACCTTCAATCTCCCTTATGGGCGATCGATTTCCGCTCATCATTCCATCTCGTGGTTTCTTTGCCCTCAGAAAGCAACTGAAAGACGCTGCCTTCGATGGAATTGTCGTAAACACCCGCTACTATCCAATTTCCCTCTTGGCCTGCGCTGAAGCCAATCGTCGAGGAATTAGGGCAATCCTCATCGACCACAGCTCGGGCCCAATTTCAGCTGAGCACACCCCGCTCGGCTCAGCAATGCGCGGATACGAACGATTCATGACAAGAGCCATCGAAGCCAAGAATCCCCTGTTCTGTTCCGTATCCAAACGGGGTCTTGAGTGGCTGAAGTCGTTAGGTCTCCACACGGCAGAGGTAATTCCAAATTCAATTGATGCATCAGCCTATCGCCAGATGGCGTCCAAGAAGAATTGGAGGACGGCACTCGGGCTGAGCAAAGATGACTTTCTAATTACCTATGCAGGTCGCCTTATACCAGAAAAAGGTCTTCCAAAACTGATTGAGGCCGTAAAGATTCTTCATGAAGCAAATTCAAATATTGCTTTGGCAATTGCCGGCGACGGACCCTTGGCTGATGGACTCCATCAGCAAACTGGGACTTACATCAAATACGTTGGAAGGCTTGACCAAGCAGACTTGTCCTCACTTTTGAGCACCACAGACTGTTTCTGCCTTCCCACCGAATATCCCGAGGGACTTCCGACGGTGCTTCTTGAGGCCGCAGCCCAAGAGTGTGCAATCGTGGTTTCCGACTGTGCCGGAGCGAGAGAAGTCATCCCAGAAAGTTCAATGGGAGTGGTCTTGGAAGAAGTGTCGCCACAATCAATAGCGTCTGCCATGCTCCCCCTCGTAAGTAATAAAACAATCACCCAGTCAATGGGGGCATGCGCATGCGCTCATGTGGAAAGCGCCTTTTCCTGGAATGCCACGGCAGAAAAGCTCCTTAAAACCATGGGAGAATCTACTGACGGGCTTTAAGCCGCCCGATTGTCATTCTCTTCTCTTCATCGTTCAGACAGAAGAGCACGGAGACTGCGCCGTAGGCGGCCACAAACAACAATGCGCCCATGACAAGCGAAATCCAGCCATGGGCCCCCACAAACTCCCAGACAAGCCACGAAGACACACCCACAAAGGACAAGGGGATTGCGATTTTTGCAATCTCTTTCCAAAAGAGTTTGATATTCAGACCGATTGATCTCTTGTAATACCAGTTCATAAGCACGCCATTACCAGCAAAAATTGAGATAGCAGTCGAGCAGGCAACGCCCACGCATCCATAGCGTTGCGCCAACGGTATGGAAACAAGCACGTTGACGACGGCAATGCTCATATTCATGTAGCCCCTGAACTGGTACTTATCGACTACTTGAAGAATCGTGACCCCCAAATTTTGAATGATGTCGATGGTAAATGGCACCATGACAATCAGGGCCACTAGATAAGCATCACCATATGCCTCTCCAGCCCAAAGCCGTATAAATTCCTTTCCGAATATCGCAAAGCCGACAAGGACCAGGAATGATACGTAAAAGGAGATTCTGCCGACTTTTATAAAAAGGGCAGAGAGGTCGTCACTCTTATTATCCGAATGGAGAACCAAATCAGTCACCCTAGGAAGAAAGACCGACGCAACCGTCGTGCCAAGCACCATATAGACGGAATAAATTTGGGCCCCAATAGCAAATACCGCAATGGTATCAGCGCCGTAGAAAAAGCCAAGAATCAATTGGCCCGATTTCCAAAAGATCTGGTCAGACAGGGAGACAAGCACAACTGTCGAAGAGAAGAGGAGGAGGTCACGCACCAGCTTCTTGTCAAAATAATGAAGCGTATAACCCGTCTTAAGGACGTTTTGAGCAAACAGTCGCTGCAGAACAGCGCAGAGAAGGTTTGCTGAGAACGTCATTAGCGTAACCATCAAAGCAGAAGGCCAGAACCTCATTAGCACAATCACAAGAACAGGCTGGCAGACAGCAGTCATAAGCTGCGTTAGCCGAAGGAAGACAAACCGCTCGTTGGCCGTAATGGCGGCAATGCTGATGGTGTTATTCATCACGACCACCATATCCGCAGCCAAAACGGTAAACATTAGAGACATCTCATCCAGTTGTGCCGTCGTGAATGAGTTAGTGTACGCATGCACGACGACGGTGCCAACCAACGCAATGACAGCCACTGCTATTGCAGAGATAATCCAATAAAGTCGCTTTGCAATAGCAAGCGTATTCTCCATGAGAGTCTTATCGCCCTCGATAAACGCCTTGCTATAGTACTTCGTTACACCAGCGGCCAGCACGGTGTTAATGATGGTGAGGTAGGACATAATCGAGCCGACAAATTGATAGAGACCGTACTCACTCTGTCCAATGCCATTCAAAAGGATGGGGACATAGAGGAGTTGCACGATAATCTGAACAGCCGAGTAAATGTACGAAACTATTACGCCAATTTGCCTGTTTGACCCGCTGTTCAAATCAACCCCCATGTACTTTGCTAGACTTTTTCCATTCTACCTTTTGCAAACAGGAGCCAGCATGACTCAGACACTTTGTGTTTTTACCCCCACATACAACAGGGCATACTCGCTCAAGAAGCTATACAATAGTCTTGTAGAGCAAACTTCCTCCGACTTCTACTGGCTCATCGTCGATGATGGATCGACCGATAGCACGCAGGAGCTCGTTGCATCATTTGTTAACGAGTCCCGCATTTCTATCGACTATGTCAAGACTCCAAACGGTGGCAAACAAAGGGCGTGGAACACCGCTGCGGTTCGCTGTACCGCAGAACTATTCATGTGCGTGGACTCAGACGATTACCTGACTAAAGACGCCGTGGAGGCAGTAGTTTCCACGTGGACTGCCTTGCCCAAGGATTCGGTACTAGGCATTGCGACCCCTCAGGTGCCAAAAAACAGTCTCTTCCCTTCGAAAATGAAACTCAAATTGAAAGATATTTACTCTCTTTATGGTTACCGCGGGGAGACCTGCATAGCCACGAGGACGGATATCATCAGGAGACACCCATTCTATGTTGCCAATGGCGAGAAGTTCACGCCGGAACTCTATGTCTTTGACCAGATAGATCAAGAAGGTGTTCACGCAACCCTGAACAGGGAGATTTGCAAGGGCGAGTACCTTGAAGACGGCTATTCTGCACATTACGGCGAGCTTCTGACCAGAAACCCCAATAGCTACTCAGCATATAAGCTGCAGTGCGCCCAATATGCCTCTGGCTTTTCCTCTCTATGCCGCGAGACTTTTCTATACCTTGTTTGGAAGAGAATCGCTCACGCGTCAGTATTCAAAGCGGCAAAGCAAACACCGCACAGGACACTTGCGTTTCTCCTTGCGCCCTGTGCGGTGTTTGCAGCCGTCCCAATAAAGGAAATGGTCAAGCGTTCCTAATTCGAGGCAAGAACGCAAGCGATTCGCTCGCTAGCATGGCCGTCTCCATAGGGGTTTGAGGCATGACTCATGGCGGCGTATTCGTCTTGGTCTGAAAGCAGCCGCGAAAACTCTCGATAAATCGTATCCTCTTCGGTACCCACGAGCTTTAGGGTGCCAGCCTCAATGCCTTCAGGACGCTCAGTGGTGTCTCGCATCACAAGGACAGGCTTTCCCAGCGAGGGGGCTTCCTCCTGAATGCCACCCGAATCAGTCAGAATCAGGTAGCTCGCAGCCATAAAGTTGTGGAAATCAAAAACCTCAAGCGGATCGATGATATGTAGGCGGTCGAAGCTATCAAGCTCCTCATGAGCAGCCTGACGCACCTTCGGGTTCATATGTATTGGATAGATAGCCTTTGTATCGGGATGCTCTTCCATGACCCTACGAATGGCACGAAACATCCTGTGCATGGGTTCACCCAGGTTCTCACGCCTATGAGCGGTAATCAGGATTAGGCGTGAACCCTTGGCCCATTCAAGCTCCGGATGGGAGTAGTCAGCTCGAATCGTAGTGGAGAGAGCATCAATTCCCGTGTTACCAGTAACCCAAATATTCTCAGGATCCTTACCCTCAGAGAGGAGGTTTTGCTTGCTTGCTTCGGTCGGAGCAAAGTAGAACTTGCTAATAATATCAACGGCCTGCCTGTTGAACTCCTCAGGCCAGGGAGAATAGATGTCGTGAGTACGCAGACCAGCCTCAACATGGCCAACGGGAATTTGAAGATAAAAACAAGCCAGAGCAGCCGCGAACGAAGTCGAGGTATCGCCATGGACTAGAACAATGTCGGGGCGCTCGGCCTCCAGAACCTCTTTCAGGCGAACAAGAACATCGCATGTCACATCAAACAGCGTCTGCCCGGGCTTCATAATTGCGAGATCGTAATCCGGCTTGATGCCGAATACAGTTAGAACTTGCTCGAGCATTTCTCGATGCTGCCCCGTCACAGCAACGACCGTTTCGAACTCGTCCTTGCGCGACTCCAGAAGATTGACCAGCGGGCACATTTTTATTGCTTCGGGGCGTGTCCCAAAGACGAGCATTACCTTTTTTCTCACTTCATCAACCAATCAAAAGAGAATTAACTGTGCGATTCATGGTAGAGCTTGAGCATGTCGAAAAAGGGGGCAAAATCACCGTGTGAAAAACCATAGCGAAGGCGGACAAACGCACCAGCAACCATTGGTGGAATCTTGGGACATCTATCAAGAATCGCCCTGCGCTCATCAAGCAGACGCTTCTCAACTGGTTCAACCCATGAACCACTGAAGTGGTGAATCGTGACGCTGTTATCTGTTAAGTCAATTCGCCCGGTTTCGTGACTCTTTGGACAGAACCAGTCGTTTGGATACAGAGCAAACCCATCGATTTCTTGATAGGAGTTATTGAGCATGAGCCCCATATCAAGACAAAGACGCGTAATTGTCACCACGTTGGTCGTTAAATCCATGGATCCGTCTGGCCTCAAAAAATGACGGTCAGCGTAATCATCAAGAAGTTGTTTGAAAAGTGGGAAACCCTTCTCGCAGGCCATTATCCCCGTGGGAATCGCATCAGGAGACTCGAATCCCGAAAAAGCGTGGTGGCTCAAAAATGGATCGAGGTTTTTTAGCACCTCAACGTCAGTATCCATGTAGACGCCACCATAATTTACCAACGCCCAGAGGCGAACGTAGTCGCTAACAAAGGCCCACTTTTTCGCTTGATACGCTTCCTGCACATACTTGCAGCAGGAGAGGTCGAAGTTGCTTTCATCCCAGCGCTTGATTTCATAGTCGGGGCAGAACTTCTTCCACGAGTCAATACAGCGCTGCGCATCCTCAGGAAGCGGCTTCCCACCAAACCAAATGTAATGAATTGTCTTCGGAATCATCTAGGCCTCAGCAATAACTCGCGCTTCAGAATCAAATATAGCAATGGTCCCTTTGATTATGCCTGAAGTTATCTAAAGGGCTTCGCGCCAAATTGCCCATACGCTAAGATGACTTACTGAAGAAATAGTCGAGCGAAAAGGCAGCAACGACTTGAAGGTACTCGCGATCATCCCCGCATATAACGAGGAAGGCTGCATCGAGGCCACAGTGGATGAGTTCATGTCCATCGTGCCGGAATGTGACTATCTCGTTGTTAATGACGGCTCCTCCGACCAGACTGAGGCAATTTGCAAGAGGAAGGGCTTCAATTATGTGAGCCACCCCGTCAACCTTGGGCTCACGGGCGGATTCCAGACCGGATGCCGCTATGCGCTTGAGCATGGTTACGACGCCGTCATTCAGTTTGACGCGGACGGACAGCACATGCCCGAATACGTCACTCCGATGATTGAGCGCATGGAGCGCGAAGGGGCCGACATCGTCATCGGCTCCCGCTTTATTGACGAGGAGAAGCCCGTCTCGGCACGCATGATTGGATCACGTCTCATTACATCCATCATCAAGCTGACCTGCGGGCAGACCATCAACGATCCCACAAGCGGAATGAGGCTCTTCAACCGCAAGATGCTTGAGGAGTTTGTTTCTCGCTTTGACTTTGGTCCCGAGCCGGATTCCGTTGCTTTTCTGATGCGTAAGGGTGCCAAAGTCTCCGAGGTTCAGGTTCAGATGCGCGAGCGTCAGGCCGGCGAAAGCTACCTCAACGCCTGGAAGTCCATCTCCTACATGGCGCGCACGTGCATGTCCATCCTCTTCGTCCAGTGGTTCAGGTGATCTGCGTGAACATCACTTTGCGAATCTTCTTGCTTCTTGTTGCGGTATTCACGCTGCTGTTTGTTGTGCGCAAGCTAAGGAAGTCTGCGCTGGAAATCATCGACTCCATCTTCTGGGTGTTTCTTGCCGTGCTGTTCATCGTGGTGGCGGCGTTCCCGCAGCTGGTGTTCTGGGTGACGGGCGTCTTTGGGTTTGACTCGTCGTCCAACTTCGTCTTCTTCTGCGGCATCCTGGTGCTTCTCGCCCGCCTGTTCACCCAGGACCTCAAGGTGGCCACGCTCAAGCGCAAGCTCACCACGCTGACGCAGACTGAGGCGTTGAAGGAGCATGAGAGATAGCGGCACCTTCAATCGCTTTTCTATTAGGCAAGGAACCGCCACACAGTTGGTTCTGATGCGACATAATTGCCTTAGACAAAAAACACACGGGTTTTGTAAGGCGGAGCTGCGAAAGTGGCTCCGCCTATTTTTTCGGCATCACGCAGAGCAAAGTACCGAAGGACAACAGGGGTAAGGGTACTGCGTTCCTCTTGGCGTGGCAAAACTGCGATACGTTTGCGTCTTAATTCGAGACTATTGAGTATCGGCCGATAATTGGTGACATTTGCCCAGTTGATAGAGGTGCCAGTTGGGCTTCTATCCGGCACTTCCGGAACAAAACACAAACGTAGCCAATTTTTGGCGAGATCGAGCTCTTTACGTCTGGATTCGAACGGTTGAAGCTACTCAAGCCCCAGCTTTGGCAGTGCGGCCTCAAGAACCGTGCGCTGCCTTGCCTCCAGGTACGCTGGATTGAGGCTGGACTTCTCGTAGGCGAGGAAGCCACCTGCAGTCAGCTGTATGAGCTGCTTGGTAAAGAAGCGCTCCCAGCTGAAGAACTCCGAGCTCTCGATGTAGTCCGCTGGATGCAGGAGCATGTCCTGGGTCTTCTTGTCCTTGAAGAGGCCGGAGCTCAGCACCAGCCACTC
>OAVX01000954.1_pt1 | contig 10623 bp, 7 predicted proteins | sample 1476471 | NCBI WGS metagenome assembly OAVX01 (sample SAMEA2580114, study PRJEB22360) | human gut metagenome | biome: human gut; feature: human-associated habitat; material: faeces | place: Denmark | collected 2008/2010
AGCCCCGAGATGGCGGCGGGCGTTTTCGCATCGAGGATGGGGCCGCCGTACTGGCCGGAGTGCACCGGATGGTGCAGCACCTTGACGTTCACGTCCACACAGGTGTTGCCGCGCAGCGACGTGGTCAGCGACGGAATCTCGGCGGACCAGTTGCCCGAGTCGGCCACGACGATCACGTCGGACGCGAACTCGTCGCGATGATCCTCGATGAACGGGATGAAGCTCGGCGAGCCCATCTCCTCCTCGCCCTCGACGAACACCTTGATGTTGACCTTGAGATCGTCGCCGAGCGCCTTCATCGCGCCCGAGTGAATCGCTATGCCGCCGCCGTCATCCGCCGAGCCGCGGCCGTACAGGCGCGTGCCGACCTCGGTGGCGACGAACGGGTCAGTGTCCCATGCGGACGGATCCGGCACAGGCTGCACGTCGTGGTGCGCGTACAGCAGCACGGTGGGGGCCTGCGGGTCGACGATCTTCGAGCCGATGACCTCCCATGCACCGGGCGTGCCATCCGGGTTGCGCGATTGGACGACCTTCGCGTCGATGCCGACCTGGCGCAGCTCGTCCGCCACGAATTCGGCGGACCGCTTCATATGCTCGGCGGTGATGCCCTCGGCGGAAATCGACTTCAGCGCGACCTTACGGCCCAGCAGATCGACGACGCGGCCGAAATCGGCTTCGACCCGCGCGCGCAGCTCGTCGGAAAACACTGCGGTCATGATGCTCCTTACTGTTGCGTTCGTCATCATCCATCCCGCCTGCACGAACCGGCCGGCCTGGAACAGATGGTCATATCAGCTGCCATTGTAACCGGTTCGTCCGGCTTTCCAGCGTCGAGGCGTGGCCGTATTCTGACGGATTATGACATGGAACCCTTTCAAGAAGGACAAGGCCCAGGAGCCAATCGAAGAGGAATCGCCCGCCAAGACCGTCGGGAAAGGCCGTCCGACCCCCAAGATGAAGCAGGCGCAGGCGCGTAACCTGCGTCCTCTGGTACCGCCGGACCGCAAGGCCAGCGCCAAGGCCGCGAAGGAGCGGATCCGCAAGCGCGAGGACGAAGAGTATGAGGCGATGCGCACCGGCGACATCAACCGCATGCCGAAGGCCGAACGGTTGCCGTGGCGCGTGTACATCCGCGACTACGTCGACGCGCGCCGCAACCTCGGCGAGTTCTTCATCCCGGTTGCGTTCGTCATGCTGCTCGGCTCGATTCTCGTCACCACCATCGCGCCGCAGCTGTCGGTCCCGATGATGATTCTGCTGTACGTGTACCTGATTGCCGTGATCATCGACGTGGCTGTCATGTGGCGCAAGCTGAAGAAGAAGCTCATCGAGAAGTATGGCGAGGCATCCGTTGCCAAGGGCTCGCGCTCCGCATCGTATGCCTGGAGCCGCGCGATTCAGGTGCGCCGCTGGCGTCTGCCCAAACCGCGCAGCCCCAAGCACGGCAACTGGCCGAAGTGACAGCCGCCCTGCTGCTTTCCTGACGGCGCTCCCGATAGTGGGAGCGCCGTTTTTTGTATGCCCTAGGCTGCGTGAAACCACCCCAGTCTCGCTGCGCCCGACAGCCCCGCCGCCAGCGAAGGCAAGACAGCACCCACCTTGCTCGCTCTTGGCCTACGAACAGCCCTGCTATTTGCTCCACAGCTCAGCCCGCCGGCGGGCGTAAGGTATTACGATGGGGATGGTCTTGGTACGAGCACAAAGGAGTCGAACATGAGTGAAGCTTTTGACATCGCGATAATCGGCGGTGGACCCGGCGGATATTCCACAGCTTTGCGGGCGGCCGAGCTCGGCAAACGCGTGGCCATGATCGAACGCGACGCAACGCTCGGCGGAACCTGCCTCAACCGCGGGTGCATCCCGTCGAAGGCGCTGATCAGCGCCACCCACGCAATCGACTCCATCCGGCACGCCGGCGAACTGGGCATCTCCGCCACCATCAACGGCATCGACTACGGGACGCTGCACGATTACAAGAAGCGCATCGTCGACACGATGACGCAAGGGCTGGCAGGTCTGCTCGCCCATCGGGGCGTCACCGTGTTCCGGGGCGTCGCCTCGATCACCGGCGCGGCACGTCCCATCACCGTGCACATCGCCGCACCTGCTGACGGGCAGGACGTACAACGGTCCGTGCGCTCGGACGTGCCGGAAGACATCGGCCCGTCCTACGACATCACCGCTCAAGACGTGGTGCTCGCCATGGGATCCGTCCCGCGGCAGCTGCCCGGCGAGCCGTTCCGTGGCGCGATCATCGATTCGACGCGGGCGATGTCGATGGCGATGCCGCACAACGCGGTCATCATCGGCGCGGGCGCGATCGCCGCCGAATTCGCCTCCATGTGGAACGCCGCCGGATGCAAGGTCACGATGCTTATCCGCAAGGACCGTGTGCTCTCTGGATGGGATCGCCGCGCCGGCGTGACCCTGACGCGTGAGCTCAAACGACACGGCATCGACGTCATCGACCGCTCGACGGTGACCCACATCGACACCGGCGTCAACATGGGAGCCCTCGTGCACTACACCAGCGCCAAGGACGGCGGCTCCACCGAGCACATCGCCGAAGGCGAATTCGTGCTCGTCGCGATCGGGCGGGATCCGCTGACCTCCGACGGTTGGATACGTGACGCCGGCGTGACCGTCGACGACCATGGATTCATCACGACCGACGGATACGGCCGCACGCCGGTCGCAGGCATATGGGCCGTCGGCGACATCACCGAAGGGCACGCGCTCGCTCACCGCGCGTTCGAGCAGGGCATCATCGCCGCGGAATCCATCGCCGGACTCGATCCAAAGCCGCTCGATGAGGACACCATCCCGCAGATCGTGTTCTCGAACCCCGAGGCCGCCAGCGTCGGACTGACCGCGACCGACGCGAAACAGCGCGACGACCTCTCCGATATCAAGGAGACCGTGTACCCGATGATGTCCAACGCCCGCATGATGATGAGCGACTCCGGCGGATCTCTGTCGCTCGTCAGCGGCATCCGCGCGCAACAGCCCGGCGTCAGGGTCGTGCTCGGCGTGCACATGGTCGCGCCCGTCGCATCCGACATCATCGCGGAAGCGGAACAGCTCGTCGGCAACCACACCCCGCTTTCCGACGCCGCGCGTCTCATCCATCCCCATCCCACCTTCAGCGAGACGCTGGGCGAGACGCTGCTCAAAGCCGACGACCGGCCGCTGCACACCCGATAAAGACACCACGAAACGAGCGACGCGGCGGCTCATGGTCGGCAGAAGGGCACATCTGCTGGTAAACTTGTCGCTCAGTGTGTTCACCCTAGACCAAGCGAGGAAGTTGATGGCAGGCAAGGACGAGAAGACCAAGCAGACGAAGCCCAAGAAGCAGGGCACGATCAAACAGATCATAACGATCTTCAAGTACACGCACAAGGAAGACAAGATGCTTCCGGCGCTGATCGCCGGCGCGTTCCTCGTGCCCGTGATCGTGTTCGTCATCCTCGGCATCATATTCCGTTGGACGGTGCTGACGTGGGTGTTCCTCATGCTCATCGCCATCATGCTCGGCATGCTGCTGTCGACCATCGTGCTCACCCGCCGCGCCGACATGGTCGGATACAAGCAGCTCGACGGCAAGACCGGCGCGGCCATCAGCGTGCTGCGCAACATCAACAAGGCCGGCTTCAACTTCCCCGAGCAGCCGGTGTGGGTGGATCCGCGCACCAAGGACGCCATTTGGCGCGGCACCGGATACAACGGCATCTACCTGCTCGGTGAAGGCGATTACGATCGCGTCAAGCGCGCGATGGACCGCCAGGAGCAGTCCATCAAGAGCGTCACCGCCGGCTCGCAGATCCCCGTGTACCGTGTGATGGTCGGCAACGGCCAGGGTCAGGTGCCGCTGAAGAAGCTGCGTAGCAACATCATCCGCCGCAAGGCGTACCGCCCGACGCACCACAAGAACGCTCTCCTGGCGAAGATCCACCCGCGCGAGCGTTTCATCCTCACCAAGGCCGAGCTGGAGAAACTGAACGCCCGTCTGCGCACATTGCAGACCAAGAACGGCATGGGCATCCCCAAGGGCATCGATCCCACGCGCATGCAGCACGTCAGCCGCCGCGCGATGCGAGGCCGCTGATCTTCGGCGGGCAACCTCACGCCGAACCGGCATCATTCATACATCGGGAAAGCCCCCGCGGGACATCGCCGCGGGGGCTTTCCCATATCCGGCCGGGTCCCGACCGACAACCGTCAGACCGTCCACTACTTGAAACGCGACACTGAGACGCGACGAATTTCATAAATCCCAAAACATTGGAAAAACGCGGATTACACCGCCTGTTGCCCATCTCGAAACATAATCGTAACCCAATTGACGAGCGCGTGAAACTCACATTTCTAGACTTGTCGATTGTAAGTTCTCAAACAAGTTCTCAAGAACAAAGGAGCGATTGTGGCAGAGAATAAGATTTTCGCCCACACGCCTGAAGAGGTCGAAGCACTGATCAACAAGGAAGGCATCGAGTACGTCTCCGTGCGTTTCACCGATCTGATCGGCGTTCAGCAGCACTTCACCGTCCCGGCCAGCGAATTCATTGACAACGCCTTCACCGACGGCATGCCGTTCGATGGTTCATCCGTGCAGGGTTTCCAGGCCATCAACGAGTCCGACATGAAGCTGATCCCGGATGTCACGACCGCCTTCGTCGACCCGTTCCGCAAGCACAAGACCCTCGACGTGGCCTTTTCCATCGTCGACCCGCTGACCGACGAGCCGTACTCCCGCGACCCGCGCCAGGTCGCCGGCAAGGCCGAAGCCTACCTGAAGTCCACCGGCATCGCCGACACCGCTTCCTTCGCTCCCGAAGCCGAGTTCTTCATCTTCGACAAGGTGCGCTACGAGAACTCCATGCAGCGCTCCTTCTACGAGGTCGACACCATTGAGGCTCCGTGGAACTCCGGCGTCGACACCGAAGAGGACGGCACCCCGAACATCGGCTTCAAGAACCGCGTCAAGAAGGGCTACTTCCCGGTTCCGCCGTGCGACCACTACCAGGACCTGCGCGACGACATGGTCGCCAACCTGCAGAAGGTCGGCCTGCAGCTGGAGCGCTCCCACCACGAGGTGGCCGGCGCCGGTCAGCAGGAGATCAACTACCGCTTCAACACCCTGCAGCACGCTGGCGACGACCTGATGAAGTACAAGTACGTCGTCCACGAGACCGCAGCGCTCGCCGGCAAGGCCGTGACCTTCATGCCCAAGCCGATCGCAGGCGACAACGGTACCGGCATGCACTGCCACCAGTCCCTGTGGAAGGACGGCAAGCCGCTGTTCTACGACGAGCAGGGCTACGGCGGCCTGTCCAACATCGCCCGCTGGTACATCGGCGGTCTGATCAAGCACTCCTCCGCAGTGGTCGCGTTCACGAACCCGTCGCTGAACTCTTACCACCGTCTGGTGCCGGGCTTCGAAGCTCCGGTTTCGCTGGTCTACTCCGCCCGTAACCGTTCCGCCGCCATCCGTATCCCGCTGGCCGGAACCTCCCCCGCTTCCAAGCGCATCGAGTTCCGTGCACCGGATCCGTCCTGCAACCCGTTCCTCGCCTTCTCCGCCCAGATGATGGCAGGCCTCGACGGTATCCTGAACCACATCGAGCCCCCGGAGCCGGTCGACAAGGATCTCTACGAGCTGCCGCCCGAAGAGCACGCCAACATCAAGCAGGTGCCGGGCTCCCTCGACGCGGCCCTGAACGCCCTGGAAGAGGACCACGACTTCCTGACCGCCGGCGACGTGTTCACCGACGATCTGATCGAGACCTGGCTTGACCTCAAGCGCGGCGAAATCGACCAGGCTCGTCTGGCCCCGACCCCGCTGGAGTACGAGCTGTACTTCCACATCTGATAGATGCTCATGGAAAAGCCCCTTGGCGAGTGCCGAGGGGCTTTTTCATTATCTCTTCCTCTCTCTTCCCCTCCTCATCTTTTTCTCCCTCCTTCTCTTTCCCCCCCCCGATTATCAGCGAATCATTCTCATTAAGAAAGGTGCGAGGATTGCGCACAGATACGCACAATCGCACATTTCTCATATCGGCGGAATAACGCCGTTCCCATCAATTTCATGTTCGTTTGCCTGCAGAACCGACTCGCACCTTTCTTAATGAGAACCGTTCGCTGATACATGGAATGTGGATAACACGCCGAAGACATGCCAAAAATGCCTAGCCTTCGACCACATACCCCGAAATCGCTTGCCATCGGCACATTCCATTCCATACCGTTGCCCCATGGGATTCATGAACACGGATATAGTCAACGGGCGGCGGAACGAACGCAAACGCTGCAATGAAGACGCCATGCGCACCAAGAGACCGCTCAGGGTCGGATATATCAACGCCATACGATACTGGGGAGCTCCCGTGCCGAAGACCGATCTGGCGTCGAATCGCGTCCATGTCAGCGTGCCTCGCGCACAGGATCGCAATCACATCGCCGGAGTCACATTCCACGTGTTCTCCGGAAAGGAGGAATACTGCAAATACGAATATGAACGGTTCTGGATGGCCTCCCCCGCCATGGCATGGGCGCAGATGGCAACCTACTGCGACACGGAAGCCCTGGCGACGATAGCCTCGGCGTTTGCCAGCCGCGAGGAACGCAGGAAGAAGGCCAGGAAAGACGACTTCGCCGCATACCTCGACGCGAGCCCCCGTTTCGCGGGGAAGAGAAAATGCGAGGAGGCGCTCCCGTACATCGTCGAGGACACGGATTCACCACCCGAAACACCTCTGTTCGGCATTCTCTTGGATTCGGGGCTCGGCAGGCCATATGCGAATTACCGAGTGAGGCTTAGGCACGGAACCAGACTGATCGATATGGCCTACCCCGACTGCAAGGTGGGATTCGAATATCAGGGCGCATATCATGCGAGCCCCGAGCAGATGCGCAAGGACGCCGCGCGGTTCAACGAGCTGCAGCACAATGGCTGGACCATCATCATGGTCACCGCGGATGACCTGCGGACGGAGGAATCAAGGCGGGCCTTCATCGAGATGGTGCGGGACATCGTCAACCGGCAGCGTTATTTGCACTACTGGCTCGCAGCGAACGGTTCTCAATAAGAAAGGTGCGAGTCCGACTGCCGGCCAAACGCACATGAAATATGCAGAAACGGCTCTATTCCGCCACTCCTAGGAATGTGCGACTGTGCGTATTTGTGCGCAATCCTCGCACCTTTCTTATTGAGAATCATTCGCTGCGAAGAAGACCCTCGGCAAGCTCCCGGAACGTGCGCCCCAGGGCATCCGAGCGCAGTGCGCCGTCCTCGTTCAGAACCGCCGGACGGCCGGACTCGCCCACCTCGCGCAAATCGGGGTCGAGCGGCAGCTGGGCGAGTAGAGGCACGTCATAGCCAAGCGTCTCGGTCAGTTGATCGGACACACGCCGACCGCCGCCCGCGCCGAAGATCTCCAGTCGCTCGCCCTTATGCTCATACCAGCTCATGTTCTCGACCACGCCGCGTACTTTCATCGGCACCTGCAATGCGACCAGACCGGAGCGCACCGCCACATCCGAAGCCGACGGCTGCGGAGTGGTGACGACGACGAGTTCCGCGTTCGGCAACGCCTGAGCCACTGAAATCGCCATGTCGCCGGTGCCCGGGGCAAGGTCGAGCAGCAGCACGTCCGGATCCCCCCACCACACGTCCGACAGGAACTGTTCCAGCGAACGCTGCAGACGAGGCCCGCGCCACAGAATCGCACGGTCGGCACCGGCGAACATGCCAATCGAAATCAGCTTGACACCCCATGCAGTCACCGGCATCAGCATGCCGTTGAGGTTCGTCGGCTGCGTGTGCACGCCGAACAGCTTCGGCAGCGAAAAACCGTAGATGTCCGCGTCGATGGCCGCGGTGTCGTACCCGAGCGCCGCGAAGGTCGCCGCCAGATTGGCGCTCACCGATGATTTGCCGACGCCGCCCTTGCCGGAGGCGATCGCGAAGATGCGCGTCTTGACGCCCGGTCTGTTGAACGGATTCTGCTTGCGCTCCGCCTTGAGATCCGCCACCAGGTCGGCGAGCTTGTCATGGCTCATGGATGAGACCTCGATGTGCGGGGTGAGCTTCGCGTCGGGATATGAGACGATTGCGCCGTTGATCTGATTGGTGATGGTCTGCGACAGCGGACAGCCCTCGACCGTAAGTTCCACATGCACGGTCACGTCATATGACGGCACGTCGCCGTCGTCCTGGGAGGTGACGCCCACCGCGTTGATTGCGGCGATCATCCCCAGATCGGTGATGGAGCGTCCGAGCTCCGGGTCGATGACTTTGCTGAGCCGTTCGTAGATCTGCGCCTCGATGTGGCGTGCGTCTGTCATGTATCCTATCCTCCTTATTGCCGCGTACCAGACTAGCGTGTGAATCGACGGCGTGCCAGAGGCGGCGTGAAATCCACCCTGTGAAATGGGCCGCAAAGCGCGGGGCGGGTACTTGCTCCCGCCGGCGGGAGCTGACTCGCGAAGCGAGACTGAGGGGCGGGTTTATAGGCATGGACCACCCCAGTCGCTCCGCGACAGCCCTCCGTCAGCGGGGGGGCGGCAGTCTATTGCACGGCGCCGGTTTCCAAGAGGGTGCGGAATTGGGCTTCGTCAAGCATGGGGATGCCGAGTTCTTCGGCCTTGGCGGCCTTGGAGCCGGCGTTTTCGCCGACGACGACCCAATCGGTTTTCTTGCTGACCGAGCCGGCAGCCTTGCCGCCGCGCTCGATGATGGCCTCCTTGGCGGAATCACGCGAGAATCCCTCCAGAGAACCAGTCACGACGACGGTCTTTCCGGCAAGCGTCTGCGGCAGCGTGCTGGTCTCGGCGGCGGCGACCCCGACACCGGCCGCCTGCCAGGCGCGCAGCGTCTCGCCCCGCCAATCCCTCGGCTCACGGGCGGCGGCGAACCAATTGACCACCGATTCGGCGATTTCCGGGCCGATGCCGTCAATGGCCGACAGCTCGTCCACGCCCGCCTGCTCGATGGCGTCCAGCGAGCCGAAGGCGGAGGCGATCAGACGGGCCGTGGGCGGGCCGAGACGACGTATCGACAAGGCGACCAGCACCCGCCACAGGTCAGCGTGCCGGGCCTTGTCCATCTCGTCGAACATCTTGCGCGTGTTCTCGCCGGGGCGGACGTACACGGGAACGTCGACCGTGCCGTTGCGCGTGGTCTTCCGATCGACGCGCACGACCACCGCATCGGCCGGCACGTCATATCCCGGATACGGCTCAGCCGCAGCGTCGGCCGGCGCACCGGCCGCAGCCTGCCGTCGCGAGGAAAGCTTCTTCGCCGGCGTGGGCGCGGTCCAGAACGCCGGGACCTGATGCCATAGGCCCGAGCCACCGATGCGTTTGCGAGTGCGCTTGGTCTTGCCGTCGGCCGTGACCGTCTCATGGATCTCGATGATCGCGGCCTCGCGCCACACGCGCACATCCCTGAGCGCCACGGCGTCCAGTGTGAACAACCCCGCTTCGCTCGACAGCACTGGCTTCTGCCGTTCCGGCAGCCGCAGTCCCTCCACGGGCTCGTACGGCTCCGGCTCCTCGCCGGGCTTGACGAGAATCTCGGTGATGTTCGGAGCGAACGTATCCGGCGAATCCGGCCGGTTCTCCTCCGGGTTGGTCAGCGCGATGGCCGACTGGTCGCCCAGATGCTCGATGTCGAACGCCTTGCGCGAAGCCAGGTTGATGATGCGCTCGGTCAGCTGGGCGGGGCAGGATTCCACGTTCGGGCAGCGAATGTCCTTATCTCCCTCCTTGGCCGGTGCGAGCTTCGATCCGCAGGACGGGCAACGATCCGGCATGACGAATTCGCGCAGGTCGTCTTCACGCCCCTTGCGGCGTTCCACGACCGGCCCGACCAGTTCGGGAATCACGTCGCCGGCCTTGCGCACCACCACCGTATCGCCGATCAGCACCCCCTTGCGCTTGACCTCGAACGGATTGTGCAATGTCGTGCGAGACACCGTGGACCCCGCTACATACACGGGCTTGAGCACGGCGACGGGCGTGACGCGCCCGGTACGCCCGACCTGCACGGTGATGTCCAGCAGTTCGGTGTTGACCTCCTCGGGCGGGTACTTGTAGGCGATGGCCCAACGCGGCGCCCGCGAGGTCGCGCCCAGCGACCTCTGCAGGCCGAGATCGTCGACCTTGACGACGATGCCGTCGAGCGCGTGCTCGATGTCGCCGCGGTGCTCGCCGTAATAGTCGATCATGTCGAGGATCTGCGCGAACGACGTGACCTCACGGTTGTGCGGCGACACCGGCACTCCCCACTTGGAGTACAGCGTGTACGCCTCGGACTGGTCGGCGACGACGTCATGCGAGCCGGTGGGCCGCCCCGAGCCCCAGCGCAGCGTACCGATGCCATGCGCGTAAAAGCTCAGCCGCCTTGTGGCGGTGATGCGCGGATCCTTCTGCCTGAGCGATCCGGCCGCCGCATTGCGCGGGTTGGCGAACGGAGGGCGCCCGGCATCCTCCTGTTCACCGTTGAGCGCCTTGAAATCGTCCCAACGCATGAACACCTCGCCGCGGATCTCCACGAACTCGGGGATATCCGCGGCCGGGCCCCCCCGGTTGGGGGGGGAGGGGGCGGCTTCGGTGCGG
>OAVX01000959.1_pt1 | contig 10564 bp, 10 predicted proteins | sample 1476471 | NCBI WGS metagenome assembly OAVX01 (sample SAMEA2580114, study PRJEB22360) | human gut metagenome | biome: human gut; feature: human-associated habitat; material: faeces | place: Denmark | collected 2008/2010
CTGTTGGCACCGCTTGGTGCCATAATGGCGTTCGTTATCCTCTGCCTCGGCTGGGGGGGAGAACCCGTCCGCCAATTCTTTTCTCCGCTAGCGACAGCCGATATTCACATTACCCGCTTCATGAGCGTCGTTACCCATATCGGCAATCCGCTCATCTACGTGTTTTATCTTGTGTTACTGCTTGTCGCTCTCACCAAGCGGGACTGGCGGGAAACAGTGTTCGTTCTGCGTTGCGTTTTGTTCAGCATGTTCTTTTTGTGCTTCGTCATGCAGATCATGAAATACGGGCTGGGTATGCCGAGACCGGGATTTCCTTGGCCTCCATACCCTTTGGGCTTTATCAATCAATATGCTTCGTTCCCTTCAGGGCATACGGCGACTATCATCACCGCAGCCGTGCCTCTGGCACTTTGGTTCAGAAACCGTCCTTTTTCCCTTTTCCTCTCGGCAGTAATCGCGCTCATGGGTTTTTCCCGAGTGTGGTTGGGGCAGCATCACCCCATAGATATTGTTGGAGGAATGCTTTTAGGGAGTATTGCCGCCAGGTGCATTGCCTGCGAGCGGCTCCCGATGGGAAAAGAAGAGCAGCAGGCGCTTGGCGAACAAAAAATACGAGAAGAAACGGGTAAATAAGATTACATCGCTGAAAGATGCCCGCTCGCTGGCTTTGCTTTTGAAGCAAAGAGAGTATTGAGCCACAGGCCTCTCACCCAACTCCTCCTTGAAATATGGAGCGGGTTCACTTATCCTTATCGGATTCGCACGGGTTGTGCGGTCAACGTCCTTCGCTGATGCACGCCAGACTGTGCGCAGGAGAATTGAGCTCATGGAAGAAAAAGCACGTATCATTCAGGAACTCGTACCAGGGAAACAGGTTACGATTGCTCATCTGATCGCCCACCCTGACGAGGATCTCGCCAAAAAAATGGGCGTTCCCGGCGCTGAAGCGGTAGGGATCTTGACGCTGAGCCCTCGTGAAGCGGCTATGATCGCAGGCGACTTCGCTACAAAAGCCGCTTCCGTCCAGATCGGATTTGTGGATCGCTTCACCGGCGCACTGGTCATTCAGGGCTCCGTAGCCAGCGTGGAAGAAGCCTTACGCTATACGGTAAAAGCCCTTCACGACGTACTGGGCTTTGCCGCATGTGAAACGACCAAGAGTTAACCCGATGAAACGTTACGTTCTTATTGGCACGGTCGGCGCGGGTAAAAGCACATTATACGCGGCCCTTCACGGTATCGCGTGTGATGAGGCGAAAAAAACGCAGGCCATGCAATATGATCTGGACGGAGGCGTCGATACCCCCGGCGAATTCTTCTGTCACCCCATGTACTATCCGGCATTGCTCAGCACCACTGTGGATACCGACGTGCTTATCTATGTTCACCCCGCCAATGATCCGCTGTGCCGCCTGCCCGCTGGTTTTCTGAATATCTATACGCAGCGTGAGGTCATTTGCGCCATCACGAAAGTGGATCTGCCCGACGCCGATTTTGAAGCCACCAAGGCCATGCTCATGGACCACGGCGTTTCGGGGCCTTTCTTCCCTCTCGGAAAAGATCGCCCTGAACTCCTGCAGGAACTGGTGGATTGGCTCCAGAAGGAATAAGTTCCAACTGGTGGTGATTGGGCTGTATGCGGTATTTTCTAAGATGGAAATCCCCCCTGAGTTTATGCTCAAGGGGGATTTCCTATTTTCTAAAACTATTGTTCGCAACGGAAACCGAGTTCTCCCGCGATGACATAGTGTCCTGGCGAACGTGAATAAGGGCAGGAACGTTACTTTTTAGCCTTTTCGTAGGCTTTTTGCACCGCTTCACCGGCGGCATTGATACCTTCCTTGGCCTTGTCCTTAACCTTGCTGAGATTATCCTTGGCTTCGTCAACGAAATCACCCACGTTTTCCGTGACGGAATCCTTGGCTTCGCTCAGATAATCTGTGGTTTTGTCGAATGCATCCTTGGCTTTCTTCTTGAGCGTGCTGCTTTCCATTGAAAACCTCCTTTGGTTTCCATAACCATGCTCAAAAAGATGTTATACAAAAATGATTTTCCTGTGACCCTCTAAATTATATGATTTTTTAGCGTAACAACCTCTGAGTTCCGAACTTCCATTGAATGGAAGACAGGGGCTGAGGAATTGCCCATCTTGTCCGCTGGGAAACATAGGAACGCAACATGTTGGCGGAATACGTATAGTGTATGTTCGGCGAAGGGCTCTAAAACATATGTGAGGAGGACAATTTTAAAAATATGAAGAACCTAGAAACAAGACTCCCCCCTTCTCAATAAAACCGAGAAGGGGGGAGTTTCTCCACATAGTCAGGGCATATTTTGACACATGTTTCTAAAATCTAAAATTATTTCAATATGTTAAATAGTTATTCTTCCATGTACGTTGCGGACTGGATGCCCTTTTCGGCTACCGTTACGCTGTACATTTTCACCGTTTCGGGAAGAGAGGGTGCCATCTGATTCCAGATATAGCGCGCCAAGTTCTCTGAAGAGGGGTTCACGGCATCGAACGGGGGCACATCATTGATATAGGCATGATCAAGAGGCTCGAGGGCCTGTTTGAGGAGGGCCTTAAGGTCGCCAAAATCCATGAGGAGTTCCGTATTCTGCGAGAGGGTATACCCTTTGACGACGACTTCGACGGCGTAGTTATGACCGTGGAGGTGTTCGCACTTTCCTTGATAGTGCCGAAGGGCGTGCGCGGCGCAGAATTCGGAACGAACCGTAAGCTTCCAAAAAGGTCGAGACATGGTATTCCTTTCTTTCTGTATGTTATTGGATAGGATTAGCTGAACACCAGCGATGCATATCCTGCTGGAAGGCCGGGCCGGGAGTAACCATCCACTGTGGGCCAAGCCGTACCCGGCAGAAGGTGCCGTCAAGGCAGAAAGCCAACTGCATTTCAGTGTTTCCTTTATGCCTTTCGAGAATGGCCTTGAGCGATTCCATCCCTTCAGCGTTCAGGCGGCGGGGATCCAGCTCCCATGAAATGGGCGCGTCGCTTGCGGAGCAGGCGTCGTTCAAGGCCTGTACCGAAACGCCCCGCAGTTTGATTTCCTTGACCGGGGCCTCATCGTCCGAATCGTCATCCGAATCAGGAGAATAAGACGAGCTTTCTCTATTGTCGATAGTCGCGGTCAGTAAAAGCGGCTGTTCCGAGTTGAGCAGATCTCGGCTGGCATTCAGCTCTTCCGTAAAGAACGTCACCTCACCGGAAGCCGTAAGATCTTCCACAGCGACGAAGGCCATGCGGTTTCCACGGTTATTGAGGATTTCGCGGATACTCGTGACCAACACGGCGCACTTGATCGTCGCCTTGTCCGCCATTTCCCGGCAGTCTTCCAACGGGCGCAAATCCAGCCGATTCAGTTCATGCCGATAGGGCTGCAAAGGATGACTCGTCAAAAAGAAGCCAAGCGCTTCCTTCTCAAAGCGGAGCTTCTGATCCTCGTCCCACTCCGAAATACTTTCTTCCTCGCAGGAGAAGCCTATCCCCGACGCCTGATTTTCTTCAATTTTCTTGGGGGAAAGCGTCAACAAGGATATTTGGTTGGATTGTTTTTCCTTGATCTTCTTTTGAGCACGGGCGACCACTGGATCAATGGCCGCAACCATAGCGGCGCGGGAACAGCCGAAGCAATCCAGCGCTCCTCCCTTGATGAGGCTTTCCAAGACCCGTTTTGTAACTTTCCGCAGGCTGACGCGAATACACAGATCCAAGAACGAAAGGAATGGACCGTCCTTCTCACGGGCTGCAACGATTTCGCGGATGGCTTCATCACCAACGTTTTTGATCCCTCCCAAACCGTAAACCACCGCCTCGTCTCGCACGATGAACTCGCGGCGGCTGACCTGGACATCAGGCTGCCGGACTTCAATGTCATTGTCCTTGCAGGCGGCAATGTACTTGAGGATCTTATCCTGATTGCCGATTTCCGAAGTGAGCAGGGCGGCCATGAATTCCACCTTGTGGTGGGTCTTCAGATACGCCGTATGGTAAGAAATGAGCGCATACGCGGCGGAGTGCGATTTGTTGAAACCGTATTCCGCGAATTTTTCCATCAAGTCAAAGATTTCCGTCGCCTTTTCCTTACTGGTGCCATTCTTGACGGCACCGTCCACGAAAAGGGTTCGTTCTTTGGCCATGGCTTCGGCGTTTTTCTTCCCCATCGCTCGCCGGAGCAGGTCTGCGCCGCCGAGGGTATACCCGGCGACAATCTGCGCGATCTGCATGACCTGTTCCTGATAGACGATAACCCCGTAGGTGTCTTTCAGGCAGCCTTCCAACGACGGCAGCGGATAGGTGACGTCCACTTCTCCGTGCTTGCGCTTGATGAATTCATCGACCATGCCGGAACCGAGCGGGCCGGGCCGGTACAGCGCCAGCATAGCGATGATGTCTTCAAAGCAGTTCGGGCGGAGCATACGCAAGTACTGGCGCATACCCGAGCTTTCCACCTGAAACACGCCGTCCGTATCGCCCCGGGAAAAGACATCGTAGGTATCGGGGTCCGTCAAAGGAAGGATGTCAAGGTTGGGAGCCTTCTTTCCTTGTTCTTCAATGGCTTTCAGGGTGTTGTCGATCAGGGTCATGGTCCGCAGACCAAGGAAGTCGAACTTCACGAGCCCCACTTTCTCGACCATTTTCATATCGAACTGGGTGACAAGTTCGCCTTTTTTCCCCCGATAGATAGGCAAGTATTCATCCATCGGCTTGTCGGAAACCACCACACCCGCAGCGTGCGTCGATGCGTGACGTGACAACCCCTCCAGACGCATGGAGATGTCGATCAGTTTGCGGATGATCTGATCTTCCTTATAGAGGGTCGCCAGCTCGGGCTCCGCGTCCAGCGCCTTCTTGATGGTCATCTTGAGATCATCAGGGATGAGCTTGGCGATACGGTCGGTTTCCTTGAAGGACATGTCCAGTGCACGCCCTACGTCGCGGACCACCGCTTTGGCTTTCATTTTTCCGAACGTCGTGATCTGCGATACGGAATCAATACCGTATTTTTGGCTCACATACTGGATCACGCGGGTACGCTTGTCTTCGCAGAAGTCAACGTCGATATCGGGCAGGCTGACGCGTTCGATATTCAGGAAGCGTTCGAAAATGAGATTGTAGGGCAGGGGATCAAGGTTTGTGATACGCAAAGCCCACGCGACGATCGAACCGGCCGCGGAACCACGACCGGGACCGACCGGGATGTCGTTCCCCTTCGCCCAGTTGATGAAGTCCTGCACGATCAGAAAATACCCCGGAAAGCCCATCTCGCAGATGACCTTCAGTTCCATTTCGAGACGATCCCAATAAATTTTGGGATCAATCGTGTCCCGATCGGGGTGCAGTTCCAGGCGCTGTTTGAGGCCTTCACGCGCAAGGCGCTGGAACTCCGTCGACAGGGTCATCCCTTCCGGAAGTTCGTATACGGGGAAGTAGTGGTGCGTGAAGTCCATCTCCACATGGCATTCTTCAGCTATGCGGACCGTATTGGAAAGGGCTTCGGGAATATGCTTGAACGCCTGTTCCATCTCCTCAGCGGATTTGTAATAGAGATCCCGCGCTTCAAAACGCATCCGTTTTGCGTCATTGACTTTGGCCTGCGTCTGAATACACAGCAGGACGTCATGGGCCTCAACGTCGTCCGCGTTCAGGTAATGGCAGTCGTTCGTCGCAACCAAAGGAACTTTGGTATGCTCCGCAAGCTCCAACAACTTATTGTTCAGAGTCGCCTGATCAGGCAGTGTATTGGCTTGGACTTCCAGATAGAAACGCCCATCGTAGATATCCATGTACTCTTGCGTTTGCCGGATGGCGTCGTCAAATGTCCCGCCGTTCGTGATCAGCTTGTTGGCTCCCATCAACGTGCGGGGGATTTCACCGGCAAGGCACGCGGAAAGCGCAATGAGCCCTTCGCTGTGCTGGCGGAGCAGGGCTTTATCCACGCGGGGCTTATAATGGAAGCCGTCCAGAAAGCCCTTGGAGACAAGACGGACAAGGTTATGGTACCCCTCGTTGTTCTTCGCCAGTAAAATCAGATGGTGCCGGACACGGGAGAATTCGGAATCCTTATCCCGGTGATCCTTGGTAACGTAGACTTCGCACCCGATGACGGGTTTGATGCCGTAACTCTTGCATGTCGTATAGAAATAAGCCGCGCCGTACAGGTTGCCGTGATCGGTAATCGCGGCGGCAGGCATCCCGAAATCTTTGGCGCGTGCGCATAAATCGTTCAGACGAATCGCGCCGTCGAGAAGACTGTACTCCGTGTGACAATGCAGATGCACAAATTCGGACATGGAACAATCCCGTGGAAGAAAGAGTGAAGAGATATGGGGATAAGCCTATCAAAAGACGCGGGGAGGCACAATGAACCTTTCTGGAAGGTTATAATAGGGCAACCTATAATAGACACTTGTCGATCGCCTTGCTTCGGGGTATGAACAAATCCATGATGCATACCTATGAAAACAATACACCTCAGGCTTGGGACGACATCAGGAATCACGAGGCACTCTTCGAATCGTTTGCCTCCATGTACCTGCGTGAACACCCTGGCGACATGCTCCGGCTCAAACGGGAACATACCTATAAAGTTTTAGCTCATGCCCGTGCCATCGTCGCTCAGGAAGGGCTTGCTTCCCAAGAGGGAAGGGCGACCCTGCTTGCGGCACTCTACCATGATACAGGACGATTCCCCCAGTATGTCCGTTGGCGCACGTTCAGCGATGCCGAATCTGAAAATCATGGCTATCTTGGCGTCCATGTCGTGAAAAAAGAGTATTTTTTGACGGGCGAACCCCAAAATATCCATAAATGGGTGCTCACGGCCATTGCCTTGCACAACAGATATGCACTCCCTGCCTTGCCGGAACCGTACCTCACCATTACACATGCTGTTCGAGATGCGGATAAGCTGGACATCATGCGCATCATGGCCCAGCATCTTTCACGGCCCATTCCGACGCGGGACGTCGTTCTCCGTGTTCAGGATGCCCCAAAACTGTGGTCTCAATCCATTGTGGATACTGTTCTTTCCGGTGGTATCCCCAGTTATCACGATCTTCGTTATGTAAATGATTTTAGGATATTATTGGGATCTTGGATCCATGATCTTCACTTTACGTCTTCAAAGAAAACATGTGTGGCGTCTGGATTTCTTCAAGAAGTCCTTAAAGGTTTGCCTTCCACACCGGAGCTGCAACCCGTAACAGCGTATCTGCTCAATGAGTTCTCGACTGTGAGGAATCTCTGTGGCTGACTTCCTCCACCCATCGCTCCAGTGGGACATCAAGCGTTTTTGTTTACGGTACGGGTTGAACGTATCCCATGCTTACCATACCCCCACGGACTTTTGGAATGACGAAGGGGCAGGGGAGCAGGCTGTTTTTGTGTGCCTGCTGCACCAAATGCCTTTTGGGGAGGCCTTGAAGCTGGTAAGGGCTGCACGGCAACGTTTCCGGAACGTCCTCCTTGTGGACTACAAGCTGCCGGAAAGGAACTTGGATTTCCCTGCATATTGGCTCGGGCATTGCTGCGAACGGATGGGAGCACATTATGGCTTGTACGACCGCTTTATGCGGTATGGCGGTATTGAAGGCGTTATCCGTCAGTTAGGGGTTGTTCCTTTGAGGAGGGATGTTTTTTGGGGTGGGGGGATTGGCGCTGTGTGGATTGTATGATATGGAAGTAAACAAAAGTTTACATAATTTTCATTATGCGCTATTTATACACTTGCCACAATATACGTCCTTAGCGTAAAAATACATTCTTTCGTTACCCTCATTCAAGGACACGCTCATGGGCATTCTCAGTGCTAGCTGTAGTTTTACACGGTTCAAAATCACGGAACCGGTTCCCAAAGAACTCTGGATGGAAATTCCCGCAAAACTCCGGCAATTCGCCTTTCAGGATATCGACGACATCGCCGAGGAACGCGGATGGGGATGGACCAGCTTTGAGGATATGCTCGATATGCAATGGCGCTCTGCTCCACCGGAAAAAGGCGCGTACCTCGCTTTTGCGCTCCGTCTGGACACGCGCAGGATTCCTCCTGCGGTCTTGAAAAAATATGTTACGATCGCACTCCGTGAAGAAGAAGGCCGCATCAAGGAACAAGGAAAAAAGTTCATCGCCCGGGATCGGAAAAACGAACTTCGGGATCAGGTCAAACTGCGCCTCATGGGGCGTTTTCTCCCCATTCCGGCCGTATTTGACGTGGCGTGGGCAACCGATACCAACATCGTCTACCTGGCATCCACACAAACAAAACTCATTGAACTTTTCATGAACCATTTTACATTGACTTTTGATCTCCACTTGGAGCCGATGACGCCGTACGCCTTGGCAGCTTCCATGCTGGACGAGAAAACTTTGGCCCGTTTGGATGATCTTGAACCCACCAGCTTTGTATAAGAGGCCGACAATGAACGAACCTTATCTCGGCCAGACGACGGACATGGTGCTCGGCCAGGAATTTCTGACGTGGCTCTGGTTTCGCAGTGAAACGCAACCTATGGGCTTTAAAGATAAAGAAGGCGTGCCCTTTTCCATGAACCTTGAACAGAGGATCGTTGTCCAAGGTGGCGAAGGCGACAGTCTGGAAACGGCCTCCGTGTCCGGTTCCCTTTCCCAACTGCGTGAGGTCCGCCTTGGCCTGCGGACGGGCAAAAAGGTGACGAGGGCCCTTGTCCGTTTCGAACGGGAAGAATTGGCTTGGCAAACCACTATAAAGGCGGAAGATTTTTCTCTTGGCAGTTTCAAGACGCCAAAGGTGGAAAGAGAAGAGGACGATGATCCCGATGCCGCTTTCCTTGAAAAAATGTATTTGATGGAACTCTGCCTGGGGCTCTTTGACGCTTGTTACAAGCAGTTTTTGGATATCCGCCTTTCCAGCCTTTGGGATAAGGAAGTTCAAGACATGTCCGCATGGATGAGTCAGCAGGCATAGCCCACAAGCGCTGGAGGCGACCATGTTCACGAACGAGACAACTTCCTTTATTCTCCGCTGCGTTCGCAAAACAATCTGGATGCTTCTGGTGCTGTGGGGGATCACCCTCGTCAGCTTCTTTGTTATCCATCTGGCTCCGGGGACGCCGACGGACATGCAGACGACGCTGAACCCCCTTGCGGGGGAAGCGGCGCGGGCTCGTCTTGAGGCGCTTTATGGGATCGATCGTCCTCTGTACATCCAATATTTCGACTGGTTGTCGCGGATCGTACAGCTCGATTTCGGAAACTCCATGTCCAGCGATGCCCGCCCCGTTATAGAAAAAATAGCGGAGCGCCTTCCGCTGACCATCGGCATCAACGTAATTTCCCTCCTGTTGACGCTGCTCATCGCCGTTCCCATCGGAGTCCTTTCCGCATGGAAACAGGGCTCGCTGTTCGATAAAGGAATGACGGTCCTCGTCTTTCTCGGATTCGCCATGCAGGGGTTCTGGCTTGCGCTGCTCCTCATGCTGTATACGGGCTTGGAACACCAATGGCTGCCTATTTCCGGTTTGATGTCCCTTGATTATGAGTCGCTGTCCTTCTGGGGAAAGCTGATGGATCTGGGCAGGCACCTTGTTTTGCCCATTACCGTCATCACAGTGGGAAGCGTCGCAGGCATGTCCCGCTTCATGCGGTCATCCATGCTGGAAGTCTTGCGGCAGGACTTCATTCGTACGGCCAAGGCCAAAGGACTGCCCGCACGCGTGGTTATTTTCCGACATGCCCTGCGCAATGCGCTCCTCCCGGTCATTACCCTGCTCGGCCTCTCCGTGCCCGGCCTTATCGGGGGCAGTGTCATCATTGAAACCATCTTTGCCCTGCCCGGCTTGGGACAGCTTTTCTACGCCGCGGTCATGGCGAGGGACTATCCTTTGATCATGGGGAATCTGGTTCTCGGCGCCGTGCTTACACTCGCGGGCAATATGCTTGCGGATACGGGCTCGCCGATCCCCGAATCCGCGCTCAGGGGAAACGCCAATGAACGCAGACAAGACGCTTTTGACCCCGCTCTGCAAGCGCCTCGGCGCCACCCTTTCCCGGCGTGGAATGCTCTTTGTCGGCCTCGGCATCGTCATCATCATGTCTGCGGCCGCCCTGCTCGCTCCGTGGCTCTCCCCCTATGAGCCCACGGCATTACACCTCAAATCCATCTTGGTGCCGCCGAGCGCGCAGTTTCCTTTGGGGATGGATGCCTTGGGCCGGGATGTGCTCTCACGCCTGCTTTACGGCGCACGTGTCTCGCTCTGGGTAGGCTTCGTTTCCGTGAGCATCTCCATAGCCATAGGCATTGCCTTGGGGCTACTCGCCGGATACTTCAGGGGCATCGTCGATGAAATCATCATGCGCGGCGTCGATGTCATGCTCTGCTTCCCTTCTTTTTTCCTTATCCTTGCCGTTATTGCGTTTTTAGAACCAAGCCTCAATACGATTATGGTAGTCATCGGGCTGACCTCATGGATGGGGGTGGCCCGGTTGGTCCGCGCGGAAACCCTCTCCCTGCGCGAACGGGATTTTGTCGCGGCCGCCCGGTTGGCCGGTACCCGCCCTTTCCGC
>OAVX01000960.1_pt1 | contig 10550 bp, 9 predicted proteins | sample 1476471 | NCBI WGS metagenome assembly OAVX01 (sample SAMEA2580114, study PRJEB22360) | human gut metagenome | biome: human gut; feature: human-associated habitat; material: faeces | place: Denmark | collected 2008/2010
CACGCGGCCGTTTTCGATCTTCCAAAATCATTCCATTGAAAAGGACCTCTGTAAAAACAGAGGTCCTCTTTTATTGTGCGCTTTAGCATGAATAAACCACCAGCTATGCTGGTGGTAGGCATAAAAAGCTTTAGCTTCAAGTAAAAAAAGAACCTCCTATGATAAAATTATTGTGTTATCGGCAATAAAATATCAAGGAGGTATCCATATGGATAAGAACAGCTTAGCACATACAAGTTGGAATTGTAAGTATCATATTGTGTTTGCGCCAAAATATAGGCGGCAGGTTATATACGGGAAATTGAAACAAGACATAGGAAAAACATTAAGGGACCTATGCGACAGAAAAGGAATAAACATAATCGAAGCGGAATGTTGTCCGGATCATATACATATGCTGCTGGAAATTCCACCGAAATATAGCGTATCTCAAATCATGGGATACTTAAAAGGAAAAAGTAGCTTAATCATTTTTGATAGACACGCAAATTTGAAGTACAAATATGGAAATAGGCATTTCTGGTGTAGAGGGTACTACGTCGATACTGCGGGAAAAAATGCGAAAAAAATTCAAGAATATATCAAAAACCAATTGGAAGAAGATTATATGGCGGATCAGATAAGCATGAAGGAATTCATCGATCCGTTTACGGGTCAGCAGGTCAAATAAAGTATGAGAATAGGCGCTTTAGCGCCAACTGGGGAATTGTTGCAAGAGGAAGAAATTCAGAGCACGAAAGTGCTGCCGGTAACAGCCCCTTATAGGGGCAAAACAAACCACCGGCTAAGCCGGTGGTTCTGATTGGGCTGCGTCGCGGAAAGAAGAATGTGAGTCGGGTAATCCATCGTATGGAATCGAAGACAGCTCACTCAATTCATTGTCTTTAAATGTCGAAGAATCCCAACAGGAATCGAAGCCCGTCAGGGCTTCGCACATTTAGAAAGCGTTAGGGTGGAGTGGGATGGGGCCCTGGGGAAGGGCCAGAGAAAGGTGGACCCATTGATTTGGACACGTCAACCCCTATGCATTGAGCAGTGTTGATCCGTATTCGTATGGCGTCATGTCGCCGAGGCCTTCTTGGTATCGGCGGTAGCGGTAGTAGTTTATGTAGTCGGCAACAGCGGCTTCAATTTCTTGGTCGCTGGCGTTTTCATCGAATGTTGTTTCTTGTTTCATTTTTCCGAAAAAGGATTCGCAGGGCGCATTGTCCCAACAGTTGCCTTTTCTCGACATGGATTGAATGAGACCCATGGATTGGATGGTATCGCGGAATTTTTTCGCAGTATAGTGAACGCCTTGATCGGAGTGGATGATGGCGTTTTGGCTGTAACCGCAGGTTTTGAGCTGTTCGAGGGTCTCCAGAACGAAGTCGAGGTTGTAGTTTGTGCTGGTTTTGTAGGCGACGGGTTCGTTGGTTTGGGAATCGATGATGACGGAGACGTAGGAGAAGTGGCCTTGGTGTTTGATGTAGGTGATGTCGGTGAGGAAGAGTTTTCTGGCTTCGCCCGGCTTGAAGGCGCGTTTGACGCGGTTGGGCGCGATTTTGTTTTCTTGGCCGTCGTTTTTTCGTTTGCCATAGGGTCGGGCTTTTTTTACGGGGCAGATGAGTTGGTATTTCCGCATGATGCGTTGGATTTTTTTGCGGTTGTAGATGATGTCGTAGTCGTTTTTCAGGACCATGCGCAGGGAGCGGCTGCCTTTGTGGTAGTATTTTCCGCTATGGTCGAAGGCTTTTTGTATGAAGTATAGAGCTTCTCGATCAGCATCTTCTCTTCGTTGCCGGTTTTCTTTGCTGGCTTTGTAGTAGTAATAGGTGCTTCGCGGCAAATGAAGGTTTTTGCAAAGGGCTTTAATATTAACGGCTTTTCCGTAGGCTTGGACGGTTTCTTCTACGATTTTGCAGAGATCAGTCGTTCCATAGGCCTTCTTGTCGCATCGCCTCCCTCCTAGCCAGCCAGCTTTTTTTAATGCTTCGATCTCCGCAGCTTGTTGTTGAATGATTTTTTCTTGCTTTGCTATTTTATCTTTAGCTTTTCGTATATCCTTGATCTCATCGATCGATTTAAGGGCTTTGTTCACGGCGTCTTCGTCCACTGATACGCTTACTGTTTCCCGGATGTGTCCTTGTTTCCAACGATCAGCTGCTCGTTCGATCCGTTTGTCGCCTAAGATCTCCGGATCAAAGCCGGCATCAATAAAGATTTGTTTGGGTCGTTTGCCCGAAGTGTAGGCGTCGACAAAGTGTTTTTTAAAGGCGGCGGTATAAAACACGCGATAATCATCGACTGATTCGACATTCGGATTGGCGCGCAAGATGGCTTGCTCTTCAGTGGTTAGTTTTCCTCGTCCCATGGTTTCCCTCCTTAATTGAATTATACACGATTTGAGGTAGGGGGGATGTCCAAATCTTGGGGACCGGGTTAGTACCACTGTTCCCCCCTTGATCTCATTGCGGACAGTGTTCGGCGCGCAACTAATCTCTCCGGCGATCCTGTTGACGCTCCAGCCGTCCTTGAGACGGGTCTGTATCAACGCCCTGTGCTCAAATGAAAGATGTTGTCCCTTCCTGTGCTCAGTTGTGGTAGAATGCAGGCGGTCCATAGGGCTTGACTCCTTGTGAATGTGGTTTGTGCTATTACATTTTACCAAAGAGCTGCCTCATGGGCTCTTTCTTGCTACATGCTCAACTTGATTTTACAATCGGCCTATTTATTTTTTCAAATAGATACATAAACTTTTCCATGTTCTTCCGCCATCTATGCTTTCAATTACATAAATTTTCCTCTCTTTTCCATTTCAAAATATTCACGCACTCATATCATATAATTTTTTGTAATATCCATTTTTCTCTAATAATTTTTCATGCGTACCTTGTTCAACAATTCTCCCCTTATCAAAGACTAAAATATTATCGCAATCTTTGATTGTATTTAATTTATGAGCGATTACTATAACTGTTTTGTCTTTGGTTATATTGCTAATTGCTTTCTGTATTAGGTTTTCATTTTGAATATCTAATGCTGAAGTAACCTCATCAAGCAAAACAATTGGGGCGTCCTTAATAATTGCTCTTGCTATTGATATTCTTTGTTTTTCACCACCCGATAGCAGCTTCCCGTTTTCACCGATTGTAGTCATATATCCATCAGGTAAATTTGATACAAAGCTATCGCAATTCGCTAATTTTGCAGCCTCTATTACTTCATCATCCGTTGCGTTTTTATTTCCCAGTCGAATGTTATCCATGATTGTTCCATCAAACAGTAATACATCCTGAAAAACTACGGAATAATATTGCAATAAGGATTCATCATCTACCTTTGAAATATCAGTTCCCGCTAAAAGTACCTTGCCTGATCTTGCTTTATAAAATCCGGCGGCTAACTTCAATACAGTCGATTTACCGGAACCTGAAGAACCTACCAATGCTGTTTTTGAACCAGATTTTACTGTAAATGTAGCATTTTGAAGAACATCTTCATCATCATATCCGAAAGTTACATTATCAAACTTAATGCTCATATCATCTTCTTTTGCATAAAATGGCTCAACATTGATATGCTCTTTTTTTATATCATCAATTCTTTTAACCAATACATCTGTAGAGAAAATCTCTGTTAAAGAATTCATCAATGCGTGAATAGGATCATATATTAAACCAGCAGAAAACAAGAAAATAATGTATGTGAATAAATCAATTTCTCCATGCAACAGCAAATAAGCTCCTACCAAAATTACGGTTGCTATACCTAATTTAAGAATCATCTGTGCTGACGCTAAAATTGTTGCAGAAAACAATTCAGATTCTCTCTGTTTCTTTTCAAACGCATCCAACTGAATTTTTATAGATGTTTTCTGTTTTTCTTCCAAAGAAAACGACTTTATCTCCTTAATCATTTCAAGTGTTGTTTGTATTTGATCAGACGATGCCAGCTTTTCACTTTTAAACTTTTCATTGTATCTCTTTTGAAGTTTTCTGGATAATAGAACTACTGCAAAAGCAATCGGTATTACCCAAAATAATGACATTGCCATTTTAAAGTTAAATATTAACATCGACAGAAAAATCACTATTGTGGACAACAATGTTCCATAACACTGAGGAATAACATGAGCCAAAGCATGTTCAATCCCCGATGTATCTGTCATTACTACGGTAGTAAGATCAGAAACATCTCTTTTTGCAAAAAATTCTAATGGAAGTTTTCTTAGAAATTCTGAAATACTAACTCTTCGATTTGCACTTTCTTGATAAATATCAATAAAGTTTTTTGTGTATTCTACATACGATAGCAAAATCATAAGTAAAATTACTATCGCAGATACCCCTAAATACATTACAATAGGCAATTCGGCACTATGATTTTTATTTGTAATGATTGAATACATTTGCAATAATACATAAGCACATATTCCAACAGGCAGCATTTTAGAAATATTGGATAATGCGTTAAATAGTATACCTTTTTTAATCAGCATTGCTTCAGCATCAGACAAAGAGTATTTTTCTTGTATTTTATCGAACATTTTATAGCCTCCAATCTGAAGCACCTTGATATTGTTTCCACATATTTGCGTATGCTCCATTGTTTTCAACTAAATCATTATGAGTACCTTGCTCAACGATTTTCCCTTTTTCCATAACAATTATTTTGTCAGCATCAATTACAGTATTTAACCTATGAGCTACCAAAATTACTGTTTTATTCTTTGAAATTTCCGTAATCGCTTTATTGATATAAAATTCGTTTTCAGCATCACAACCTGATGTTGCTTCATCAAAAACAATAATTGGAGAATCTTTAACAAAAGCTCTTGCCAGCGCAATTCTCTGTCTTTCTCCACCAGAAAGGAAAATACCTTTACTACCATAAATACTATTTATACCGTTCGGAAGTTTATCAATAATACTTTGACACTGTGCAATTTTTATAGCTTCATCAATTTTTTCTAACGGTACATCAGGATTGCCTACTCGTATATTTTCAAGTAATGTTCCATTAAATAGTTTGCTGTCTTGGAAAACAAAGGAAATGTTTTTCATAAGTTCACTATTTCTTATTTCATTTATATTCTTGCTACCAATCGTTATCGTTCCTGAGTTAGCCTTAAAAAATTTCCCTATTAAAGAAAGAATGGTACTTTTTCCAGAGCCTGATAAACCAACAAAAGCAACCTTTTGATTTTTTGAAATTTCAAACGATACATGCTCTATAACATTTTTTTCTTGCTCAGGATATGAAAAACAAACATCCGAAAAAACAATTTCTGTATTTTCAGGAAATTCATCACTACCATTTTCTATATATGAATCATCACAGATAATTGTTTCAATTCTATTTAAAGCTTCCTTTGCTTGAATTAAGTTCTCTCCAGTCATCATCAGCCTCATCATTGTTGTAGAAATTAAAGGGCTAAGTAATATGAAAAAAATCAAATCCAAAAATACTGCGATTGGATCGCTTGCTGAATTAAATAAAACTACAGCTACAGCTATCAAAAACACAAAAAAACTATTTAACATAACCCCGAAAATAGTTTTAGGCATACGACAAGCTTTTGCGTAGCCTGTCACCAAATCTCTATAACTCATAATCGTATTATGAAATTTTTTGAAGCTAAATACAGTTTGCTGAAATACTTTGATAATCGGTATACCACGAACATACTCAACAGCTTCTTTGTTCATCTGCTCTTGCAATGTCATGATTTTACCCATCATAAATTTATTTTCTCCGCCCATCATCATCTTTATACATATCACAGAAATGATTAACGGGATAAAGCAAGCAGCACCTAATCTCCAATCAAAAAAGAAAAAACTAATTACAATGATAAGTGGCATAATTGCAGTCGCCGCAAAATCCGGTAATTTATGTGCTAAAAAATCTTCTGTTAAAATGGTGTTTTCATCAATAATTTTTCTAATCTCACCTGTAGACCTCATTTCAAAAAAGCCTAATGGCATATCTATCACTTTATTAATTGCTTGTGATTTCAAATTTTTAGCAACTCTAAAAGCAGATATATGGGCTAAAGACAATGCCACAAAATACAAAGCAATGCCTAAAACAGATGAAATCACAGCGATTTCTCCATAATGCATAATACTTTTCGTACTTAAGTTTTCGACATATAATCTTATAATTTGATAGATACAAACTAACGGAACAATTGAAATTGCAGCACTCAAAATGGATAGTACACATGACAAAACAGTTAGATATTTGTACTTGCCGGAATACTTTAATAATCCGCTATTAATCATAGTTCTTCACCTCACCTTTTAATATTTCCAATATTTTTTCTTTATCATTCTCCGCAGAAAACTCTTTAAATGATTGCCCGTCTAAATATAATACTTTGTTGCAAGAAGTCATTAGAAACTCATAATCATGTGAAATGATAAGTATGATTTTCTGTTTTTCTTGAAGTTCTTTCATTCTTTCAGAAATAATTCTCATATTATTTCCATCTAATCCACTTGTTGGCTCATCAAACAAAAATACATCTCTTTTTAAAAGTTCTGCTGCTGCAATAGTCAATCTCTGTTTCTGACCTCCTGACAAAATTTGAGGATGTAAATCTTTAACAGTTTCCAAATGGAACTGATGCAAGATGAAATCGATATCTGCCTTTGAATCATTTAATTTCAACTCATCTTCGAGAGAAACCTCAAATAAATTACTATCAGGATTGTTTGACAGATAGTATATTCTTCTCTTTCTTTTTGTTTTCTTTATTTTTTCGCCATTTATCAATAAATTGCCTTTCTGTTCTTTCAATAATCCACTTAAGATTTTAAATAATGTGCTTTTACCTACACCGTTATCTCCCATGATTCCATACACATTTCCACTCTTAAATGAATAACTTAACTCACTTATGATCTTCTCATTCTTGTATGAAAAGCATATTTTATCTAACTCCATCGAATTTACTTCTTTTATTTTCTTTGTTTTTGGTACAACGCATTCTAAAGAATATGATCTTAACCCCGCTGTTCTAAAAAAGTCATTACAACATGAAAGATTACAACATGAAAGAAGTTCTTTTTCTGAAAATGAGTTTCTAATCTCGCCATTTTCAAGATAGTAATATTTATCAACAAGATCTTTCAAATAATAAATTCTGTGTTCGGAAATCACCATCGTTTTCCCTTGTGTTTTCAATGACAGCATCAGTTTTCTTAAAGCTTCTACACTTTTCATATCAAGATTGGCTGACGGCTCATCAAAAACATAAATTGGTGGATCAAGAGCATTGATGGAAGCAATTGCGATTTTTTGTCTTTCTCCACTTGAAAGATGAAATAAGCTCTTATCAATTAAATTTTCTCCATTGATTGAGGAAAGTGCTTCTCTAATTCTTCTCGAAATTTTTTCTCGGTCTACACCATAATTTTCCAATCCAAATGCAATTTCATCTTCTACATTTTCCGTAAAAAATTGACTTTTAGGATTTTGAAAAATTGAACCCACTCTTCTTCCTATTTCATACAATTCTTTTTCACATGGATTTATTCCATCTATTGTAATGTTTCCATTTAGCTTTCCGCCATAAAACTTATACGCAAGTCCATTGATAATTCTTGTCAGCGTCGTCTTTCCACATCCGCTGGCTCCAATAAAGGCTACAACTTCTCCCTTTTTAATTTCTAAGTTGATATTTTCAATAATATTTCGGGAGTCCTGATTATATGAAAAGCTCACATTTTCAAATTTAATCATTTCATCATTACTCCTTCCATAAAGTACAGACCCACTGTTAACAGAACGGTCAATATGATTACAAGAAAATCAAATTTTCTAAATTTTATTTCCCTCCTTGATGTATGTTTTCCATTGGCAGAGATTCCTCTTACTTCAGATGCCGCAGCCAATTCCTCAGCAATTTTAGAAGAAGAGAACATCATAGGTACAAATAAATACTCCATTGTAATAAGCGGCTTTCTAAAAGAAATTAAGCCTCTTAATTTTAATGAATCAATGATCTCTGAAAATTCACTTCTTACTACAGGAAAAAATCTCATCATAAAAATAAGTGGTAACGCTATATTCCTATGTACTTTCATTTTCTTCATCACAGCCATCAATTCACCCGGAGGTGTTTTTATAATCGGTATTACAGATAAAATAATAACCAATGTCCTGATAACTATAAAAAGAAACATTTCAGGAAGCATAACGCCAAATCCGTTTCCTTTTGAAATCAATCTCATAATGCTAATGATTGTTATCGCAAGCACAATTTTTACGGTAGATTTGCTATATCCTAGTGCAGCAACATATAGTAATAGGATGACGGTCAGCAAAAAAAATACAGTATCTTTGGACAATACCGAAGCCAAAAATACTGTACTAAAAAATACCGCAACTTTGGAGCGCAAGTCCAAATGCATTACTTTATGATACCTGTTTTTCTAAAGTGCTTTTCTGTCATTTTATTCCCTAAATAGCATCCAATTGCAGCCGCCACCACAGTTAGTGCTAAAGAAATAATGACCCATTTTGCATCTGTATAGTATTGTGTTTGAACTTGAACTTGTTCTGGAGACACTCCTGTTTTAAGAAACGCATCTTTAAAGAACCATATTTCACTCATTCCATGAGCAGCTCTTGTAAGAGATGTAATAATCCAAGCAATCGTAATTCTTTTTATATTTCTATAACTATCAGTGCCTATCATAGATAATTCTGCGATGATACCGCCACCTACGAACCATGGAATCATAAACGGTCCCATAAACACAGTTGCCAAAACTGCTTGTAAGATATTATAAATTAGAGCAACTCCGGGCTTTCCAACTTTCATCGCCATATAAACGAAAAATGGTCCCAAAATTAACGCTGTAAATACCGCATTAAGAATCATGTTAAAAAATAAAGATGCTCCTGTGATCATCGAAAAAGCGATAAAGACCACAATCATAATTGCAGAAAAGATTCCTATAGTAGCCAGGTCTTTGACTGATAATTTTTTTGTACTTTCCATAAATGTTCCTCCTTTTCTATAAAGCTACACTTATGTTAGCACCATCTAACCAAAAAATCTTGCTCAATCAGACCGAACGTGCTGTTTTAGATATTCTTTTATATTCAGAAGGTGTGAGGTTATATTTCTTCTTAAATGCATTAGAGAATTTAGAATGATCAGTATAACCCACATTAAGAGCAATTTCAGAAATAGAAAGGGAAGATTGTCGTAATAGATTTGCTGCAACTGCCAATCGCTTCTTTATTATCGTATCATTAACTGTTTCACCAAAAACATTTTTATAGCAGTTTTTCATTGTTGTGATTTTTATATTAAACTTTTCAGACAATTTTTCATAAGTTATTGTTTCACTATAATTTTGTGATACATATTCGTTGATCTTTTTTGCAATCTCAATATTACTTTTACCAAAATATTGCCTACTACAATACGGAGCATTATTTTTTACTGTTGTAAGATACAAGAATAATTCTTGAAATTTTACTTTCAAATATCCAATCACAATATAATCAGGAACTTTATATATTTCAGCAAAAATATGTTCTATCTCTGATGTGGCATGTTGTATAAAAAGGTTATTATTACTACAAAGTTCTTTTAAAATATCTTCGTAGCTAATTTCAAACATTTTTTCTAATAGTTTTAATTCTTCATCAAATTCTGATGGGGTTATGCAAAAGGTTACCCCATGATAATGACTTATAGGAAAAAATGATTCTTTAGCATTATTGCTCATTAAGTTAATCGCAAAATCTCCAGCCTCCATATAAGTAGCTGTTCCATCTCTCAATACACACTCAAATCTTCCTTCTCTGCAATGATTGATTTCATATCGCATGTCGTTAAATGATGTTTCAGATGCATTACTTATTATTTTTGATGTGTGTATGTCATTATAAAACACTCTAACTCCCTTAAAAACTTCATATTCTGTAATTATGTATTTTTCATTTTCCAAGTTACAGTATTGATGAATCCTGCCCTTTGAATTCTCAATTATTTTTTTCTTATTTCTTCCATAAAGATGGCTCATATAATCCATATTATTTACCTTAAAACCTCTTTCCTATCATTATCGTAATTTTCTTCAAGACAAAATATTTTTTCTATTGGACATCCAAATATTAAGCTACATTTGTAAGCAACCATTATAGAGGGATTAAATTGTCCCTTTTCTAATGAGATTATTGTTCTCGTCGAAACTCCAAGTTTAATTGATAACTCCTTTTGAGTCCAATTTTTACTTTCTCTTAATTCTTTAAGAATGTTTTTCATAAATCCTCCTCACAAAATGTGAAGTATACTTCGTATATGAAGTATACTTCACATATGTGAAAAAGTAAATGTCATTTTCCACTACAACGATCCCTATATTTATGCTACAAAAAAAGAAATTTAAAATATGCTTAATACTTGATCTACAATCATTCTTTTGTAGCAAGCACAGTAAGTTTACGGACACTTACGAAAAAATTAATGAAGCAGCCCTCTGGGTAGAGTGACCCCATAAAGTTGGACTTAATCGAGTAAGCATTTCGCTTGCTCGATTTTG
>OAVX01000969.1_pt1 | contig 10419 bp, 8 predicted proteins | sample 1476471 | NCBI WGS metagenome assembly OAVX01 (sample SAMEA2580114, study PRJEB22360) | human gut metagenome | biome: human gut; feature: human-associated habitat; material: faeces | place: Denmark | collected 2008/2010
AACTCTACGGCTGCTCAAACCATTCTGAGTATCCAGATACTGGTATAGTTGAGCAACGGCAGGTGTTACCAAAATAACAAAAAGGCATATAAGTAAAAGAATTCTTCTCATATTATTAGGAGGCAAAATCCTTACAAAGTTCGTAATTTCCCTTAACATATCAAAATCTGTTATATACAAAAAAAGCGGTAATCAGTATGACTCACCGCTTTTTTAGTAAATATAACAAATCGTTTTTATTTTTTGTTCATCTCAATCCATTTTCTAGCATTGACAAATGCTTCCATCCATGGAGTAATCTGATCGTTCTTTATTCTATCAGCCGGATAATAAGCATTTTGCCATGGGAAACAAGAGCGTTCCAGATGAGGCATCATGGCCAAATGGCGACCGTCAGGGCTGGCCAGACCGGCTACGCTGTAATCTGAACCGTTCGGATTGCCGGGATACTCATCGTATGAGTATTTCAATACAACATTGTATTTATCTTCATGATATGGCAATGAGAATTTACCTTCTCCATGGGCTACCCAGATGCCAAGCTTGCTTCCGCTTAACGAACCGAACATGACGCTTCTATTCATAGGAACAGTAACACCTACAAACTTGGATTCGAATTTATGTGAATCATTGTGCAGCATTTTCGCTTTCTTGGTGAAGTCTGGGTTAATCAGGTTTAATTCTATCATCAGCTGACATCCGTTACATACGCCCAATGACAATGTATCTTTGCGTGCATAGAAGTTATCCAATGCAGCTTTGGCTTTGGGATTGAACAAGAAAGCTCCGGCCCATCCTTTGGCAGAGCCTAAAACGTCCGAATTAGAGAACCCACCGCAGAATACGATGAAATTGATGTCCTCTAATGTCTCACGTCCGCTGACCAGATCGGTCATTGTTACATCCTTCACATCAAATCCTGCCAAATAGAGCATGTAGGCCATTTCGCGTTCGCCATTGGTTCCTTTTTCACGGATAATAGCCGCTTTGATACCTGTCGGAGTACGACGGTCGGGGTTAAGGCCGAATTGTGAAAGTTTGCCGGTGAATGATTTGTCGAATACAAATTCCAAAGGTTGTTTCTTGTAGTTCTCGAAACGTTTTTTGGCGCAGCCGTTCATGCTCTGCTTGCGGTCTAGCAAGTAAGAGGTAGAATACCATACATCGCGCAGATAGTCTATGCCGAACTGGTAAGTCGCATCTCCCTTTTCTACCAGGATATGTCGTTCTTCAGTCGGTTTACCTAATTTTACGTAGCCTATGCCTGCGTCTTCCAAGATTTTTTTCACTTCTTCTTTGTGCTTATCTTTTACTTGGATAACAATACCCGGATTTTCGGCGAACAATATCTTGATAATGTCATCTTCCTTAATCTTGTTCAGGCTGATTTCCATACCACCTTCCATATTCGAGAAGCACATTTCAAGCAGTGTAGTAATAAGACCACCGGCAGAAATATCGTGACCGGCCATAATCAGACCTTTATTTACTAATTCTTGTACAGCCAGGAATGCGTCGCGGAAATATTCAGGATTTTGTACAGTCGGTACATCGTCACCTACTTTGTTCAGTGATTGTGCAAAAGCAGAACCTCCCAGACGTAACTTGTCAAAACTGAAATCAATATGGTAGATAGTGCTCTTTTCATCATTTACCAATACAGGAGAAACCACTTTCTTCACATCCGAAACTTCACCGCCGGCAGAAACGATGACAGTTCCCGGACTGATGATCTTTTCACCGTTAGGATATTTCTGAGTCATAGACAAAGAATCTTTTCCGGTCGGTACATTGATTTGCAATGAGCAGCAGAAATCGGAAAGGGCTTTTACGGCAGTGTACAGGCGGGCGTCTTCACCTTCCTGTGCGCGGCATGGCCACATCCAGTTGGCAGACAAGGAAATGCTGTCCAATCCTTCCGCCATCGGGGCCCATACGATATTAGTCAGTGCTTCGGCTACCGACAAAACAGAGCCTGCGGCCGGATTGGCTAAGGCGGCTTGGGGAGCATGGCCTAGAGAAGTTGCTATACCTTTTTCGCCACGATAATCGAGAGCTACTACACCACAATCGCTCAGAGGCAACTGAATTTCACCTTGACATTGTTGGCGAGCGATTTTACCGGTTACGGAACGGTCTACTTTATTGGTTAACCAATCTTTGCAAGCAACAGCTTCCAGCTGAAGTACGCGGCGGATATATTCATTTAATTTGGAAGTTTCGTATGAAACATTTTCATAATGGCGCTCTACGGTCTTGTCAACCATGTAGGTTTTCGGAGAAGAACCGAACATCTGATCTACTGCCAGATCGAACGGACGTACCCCATCGGCCTGTTCAAAGGCAAAGCGGGCGTCTCCGGTTGTTTCACCTACGGTATACATCGGCGCACGTTCGCGATCAGCAATTTTTTGTACATGTTCAATAGCCGACTCGTCAATCAGCAATCCCATACGTTCCTGAGATTCGTTGGCGATAATTTCTTTGGCAGACAAAGTCTGGTCACCGATAGGTAGTTTGTCCATATGAATTAATCCACCGTTTTCTTCTACCAGTTCGGATAAACAATTCACGTGGCCGGCCGAACCGTGGTCGTGAATGGAAACAATCGGGTTGTTATCTTCTTCACACAATGCACGGACTACATTATAGGCACGTTTTTGCATTTCCGCATTGGCACGTTGGACGGCGTTTAGTTCGATTCCCGATGAGTACCGGCCTGTCTCAACAGAAGAAACCGAACCTCCACCCAAGCCGATGCGATAGTTATCACCACCCATTACAACGACTTTATTTCCTTTTTCGGGATGTCCTTTCAGACAGTCGCGCTGAGTACCGTAACCTACTCCTCCTGCCAGCATAATCACTTTGTCGTATGCATACTTCTCGCCGTTTTCCTGGTGCTCGAATGTCAGTACAGAACCACAAATCAGCGGTTGACCGAATTTGTTACCGAAATCGGAAGCACCGTTGGAAGCCTTGATTAAGATCTGTTCCGGAGTCTGGTATAACCATTGGCGGACAGGAAGGATGTCTTCCCATTCGCGTCCCTCATCAGTACGGGGATAAGAGGTCATATAAACGGCAGTACCAGCAATGGGCCATGAGCCCTTGCCACCGCCCATACGGTCACGGATCTCACCACCGGTACCGGTAGATGCACCGTTGAATGGTTCTACGGTTGTCGGGAAGTTATGTGTTTCGGCTTTCAGTGAGATAACAGTCTTGATATCTTTGATAATGAAATAATCGGAAGTGGAATGATCGGCCGGAGAGAATTGCTCTACTATCGGTCCTTCGGCAAATGCTACATTATCTTTATAAGCGGAAATAATCTTGTTGGGATTTTCAGCAGTCGTTTTCTTGATCATCTGGAACAAGGAAGACTCCATTTCCTGACCATCAATAATGAATGTTCCGCCGAATATCTTATGGCGGCAATGCTCGGAATTGATCTGTGCGAAGCCGAATACTTCGGAATCGGTTAATTTACGTCCCAAATCTTTTTCAACCTTCAGCAAATAGTCCATTTCCTCACGGGAAAGTGCCAGACCTTCTTTTTCATTGTATTCTTCGAGGTTCTCGATGTGAACAATCGGCTGGGGTTTGATGTTGACTGTGAAAATCTCCTGGTTCAATCCCTTATACATACGTTGCAGCATAGGATCGTACTCGGCGTTTTCGTCTTTTACAGGGAAATATTCCTCAATGCGTAAGACACCTGTAAGACCCATGTTCTGAGTGATTTCTACAGCATTTGTACTCCAGGGAGTAATCATTTCCCGACGCGGTCCGATGAAGCAACCTTTCAGGTTCTCTTCGTTCTCTACAGTGGCTTCACCATAAAGCCAGCTTAATTTCTGAATATCCTCAGAAGCCAGTTCCTGGCTGACTTCTGTTGCTATTACACTTTTAGTGGGTGTTCTGAAAAATAGAATCATAGCACTTTTATAGTTGTTTTGTTAATTGAAAACTAGTTCTAATATCAAGGGTCTATTAATAAGGTGCAAAGTTATATAAAAGAGACGGGGTATGAAAGAATTTTGAGCGTAAATATAGGTACTTTCGTAAAAAAGTAGCATCTTTGCAGCATGAATTGGATAGAACAAGTAACCATACTCGATTTATTGGTGAAAGGGCTTATCGTCGGTGTAGTGGTTTCTGCGCCGTTAGGTCCTGTTGGGGTACTTTGTATACAGCGCACACTGAACAAGGGACGATGGTATGGATTTGTTACCGGTCTGGGAGCTGCCCTTAGTGATATAGGCTATGCCTTGATTACAGGTTATGGCATGAGTTTTATGGATGATTTCTTGGCAAAGAACCAAGTTTTGTTACAAATTATCGGCAGTATCATGCTGTTCTTTTTCGGTATTTATACTTTCCGTAGTAATCCTGTCCAGTCTATCCGTCCTGTATCTTCTACCCCGGGCAGTTATCTTCATAATTTTGTTACTGCTTTTTTTGTGACTCTCTCCAACCCCCTCATTATATTCCTGTTTATAGGTTTGTTTGCCCGTTTTTCTTTTGTGATGCCGGGCAGTCCCATAGGCTTTCAACTGGTAGGGTATTTGGCTATTGTATTGGGGGCTCTTCTCTGGTGGTTCGGAATTACGTATTTTGTCAATAAAGTACGCACCCGTTTTAATTTACGCGGCATTTGGATTTTGAACCGTGTGATTGGTATTGTAGTGATGCTGATTTCAGTCGCAGGTTTCATTTATACTATTTTAGGAAAAACGATGTACTGACAAAGAAACATATCTTGTGTATCATACGTTGGTTTTTTAATTTTTTAATTATCAATTTTAATTTAAAAAGTATGTTCGTTTCCAGGCAGTTAAAAGAAAAGAATATAGCCGAGTATCTTATATATATGTGGCAGATAGAGGATTTAATCCGTGCCAACGGCTGTGATATGGAAAAGATAAAAAGCACCATCATAGCTCCTTATCCGTTAACGGAAGAGCAGAAAGCGGAACTCACCCAGTGGTATATGGATTTGATTGAGATGATGCGTCATGAAGGGATTATGGAAAAAGGCCATTTGCAGATTAATAAAAACATTATAACTTGGCTTACCGACCTTCATTTGCAGTTATTGCGTTCCCCTAAGTTTCCTTATTATAATTCTGCTTATTATAAAGTATTGCCTTATATTGTAGAGTTACGCGCTAAAGGTGCGGATAAAGAGGAGCCTGAACTGGAAACTTGTTTTGAGGCGCTTTATGGTATCTTATTGTTGAAATTGCAAAAGAAAGAAATCAGTGAGGAAACAAGAAAGGCACAAGAAGCAATCTCGACATTGCTGGCTATGTTGTCAAACTACTATATAGAGGATAAAAAAGGAGAATTGGAATTCTAATAAATGAAATAGAAATGAAGAATATATTGGTGACTGGTGCCAACGGTCAATTAGGAAATGAAATGCGTGTGCTATCGGCTGAATACAAGGAATACACTTGTTTTTTTACGGATGTAGCCGAATTGGACATTTGTGATGAGCAGGCGGTGATGACTTTCGTAAAAGAGAATAATATTCATGTCATAGTGAACTGTGCGGCCTATACGGCGGTAGATAAGGCAGAGGATGATATAGAGTTATGCACCAAGCTGAATAAGAACGCAGTGAGCTATCTGGCGAAGGCGGCTGAAGCCAACTGGGGTGAGTTTATTCAGATATCAACGGATTATGTGTTCGATGGCACGAAACATCTTCCTTATAATGAGGGGGATGTTCCTTGTCCCAATTCTGTTTACGGCAAGACCAAGCTGGCCGGTGAAACGAATGCATTGGAGTATTGCAAAAAAACAATGATTATCCGTACCGCATGGCTTTATTCCACTTTTGGAAATAATTTTGTAAAAACGATGCTCCGTCTGGGAAAGGAAAAGGAAACTTTGGGTGTGGTCTTTGATCAGATTGGTACACCGACATATGCCCGTGATCTGGCACGTGCTATCTTTACAGCCATTTATAAGGGAGTGGTTCCGGGAGTTTATCATTTCAGTGATGAAGGAGTATGTTCCTGGTATGATTTTACCAAGGCTATCCATCGTATTGCCGGTATCACGACCTGTAAGGTCAGTCCCCTGCATACAAATGAATATCCGGCAAAGGCTCCCCGTCCCCATTATTCCGTATTGGACAAGACCAAGATTAAAACTACTTATAACATTGAGATTCCTCATTGGGAAGAGAGTCTGGAAGCATGTATCAAAGAATTAAATGCATAATAAAATATGAATAGTGAAATAGAAAGAAGACGGACGTTTGCGATTATAGCGCATCCGGATGCCGGTAAGACCTCTCTAACTGAAAAATTGTTACTTTTTGGCGGACAGATACAGGTGGCCGGAGCCGTAAAGAGTAATAAGATAAAGAAGACCGCCACATCCGACTGGATGGACATTGAAAAGCAGCGTGGTATTTCTGTGACCACTTCTGTGATGGAGTTTGATTACAATGATTATAAAATCAATATTCTGGATACTCCGGGCCATCAGGACTTTGCCGAGGATACTTATCGTACTTTGACAGCCGTAGATAGTGTCATTATTGTGGTGGATGGTGCGAAAGGTGTGGAAACGCAGACACGTAAGCTGATGGAAGTATGCCGTATGCGTAATACCCCGGTAATCATATTTGTCAACAAAATGGACCGTGAGGCGAAAGATCCGTTTGATTTGTTGGATGAACTGGAGGAGGAACTCATTATCAATGTACGTCCTCTGACGTGGCCTATTGAAAGCGGTCCCCGTTTCAAAGGTGTGTATAACCTTTATGAACATAAACTGAATCTTTTCCAACCTTCCAAACAGGTGGTAACAGAAAAAGTGGAGGTTGATATCAATACGGAAGAACTAGACAACCAGATCGGTGCTCCTTTGGCTGAAAAATTGCGCGGAGAACTGGAACTGGTTGACGGTGTTTATCCTGAATTCAATGTGGAGGAGTACCTGAAAGGCGAGATGGCTCCTGTATTTTTCGGGTCGGCATTGAATAACTTCGGTGTACAGGAACTGCTGGATACATTTGTGGAAATTGCTCCGAGCCCCCGTCCTACCAAGACAGAAGAACGTGAGGTGGAACCCGATGAACCGAAATTTACCGGATTTGTCTTTAAGATCACAGCTAATATCGATCCTAATCATCGTTCATGTATTGCATTTTGTAAAATTTGTTCGGGCAAATTTTCCCGTAATACTCCTTATTATCATGTACGTCATGACAAGACGATGCGTTTCTCTTCTCCCACTCAGTTTATGGCACAGCGTAAAACAACAGTAGACGAGGCTTGGGCGGGAGATATCATCGGTTTGCCGGATAACGGAACGTTCAAGATCGGTGATACGCTGACTGAAGGTGAGAAACTTCATTTCCGTGGAATTCCCAGTTTTTCGCCCGAGATGTTTAAATACATTGAGAATGCTGACCCTATGAAACAGAAACAATTGGCTAAAGGTATTGACCAGTTGATGGATGAGGGTGTGGCACAGTTATTTATCAATCAGTTTAATGGACGTAAGATTATCGGTACGGTAGGGCAGTTGCAGTTTGAAGTGATCCAGTATCGTCTGGAAAATGAATATAATGCAAAATGCCGATGGGAGCCTATCAGCCTATACAAGGCATGTTGGGTGGAAAGTGATGACCCGGAAGAACTGGAAGCTTTCAAAAAACGTAAATATCAGTATATGGCCAAGGATCGTGAAGGAAGGGATGTATTCTTGGCTGATAGCAATTATGTACTTCAAATGGCACAAATGGACTTCAAGCATATTAAGTTCCATTTTACCAGTGAGTTTTAATTTGTTGTTGGAGGTGTGTCAAAAATCCCTAAGGGATGGACACACCTCCTTCTTGTTTTCACGAAATATTCTTTTTTACTTTATTCCTCTGGCTTTATAAATTCGTTCTTTAGCGTTATTAATTTGTTGGAACTTCTCTTCTGCCGCTTTTTTCACATCTTCACCCAATGTAGCAACACGGTCAGGGTGATGTTTTAATGCCAGACGGCGATAGGCTGTACGTACTTCCTCATTGGTGGCGGACGGGTCAATTTCAAGTACTTTGTAAGCTTCTTCCAATGAGTTTCCGCTTAAGTTCAGCATGGATTCCACTTCTTTGGGCGACAGTTCCATGCATTGTGCCACTTCTTTTAATGCTGCTATTTCCTCAGAGCATACGCTTCCGTCACTTTTGGCTATGTTTACCAGAAAGTCCAACAATTGCAGCCGTTGTTCGTAAGGCAGGTTCGCGGCAATCTGTGCACCACATTCATGGATGGTATTTTTAAATGCCATCGGGTTTTGACGCTCCATCTGTTTGCGCTGTTCAAAAAGATTCAGCAAAATCTGTTCTCCTTGGATGACTGCCTCTTCGCCGAAATTCATTCTTAAGAATTGGCGTACATATTCCATTTCGCTGTGCATGATGCGTCCGTCTGCACGGATGAGTAAGACGCCATAACCAACATGGAGAATAAAAAGCTATTCCGCTGGCCTTCGTCATAGTTTCCGGCTTCCGCCTGTCCTTTTTCGTATGTATTGCCAAAAAGTCCGTTGTTTCCATCCAGCAATGAGCCTAAGGCAAATCCGGCCAAAGCTCCCAGTGGTCCCATAGTCATGAATCCCAGAATACCACCAATCCATTTTCCTGCTCCCATTATTCTTTTAATTTTTTCGTTTTGGATGCAAAAATAAACAATCTTGGATGAAAAAAGTCTCTTTGCCGCATTTTTTACTATCTTTACCAGTCAAATTAAAAATACTATGTTTCAGAAACTTGTAGCAATAGAACCTGTCAGTCTGGTTCTGTCAGCAGAAAAAGCGTTATATTCTTTTGCAGATGAGGTTGTTATGTACTCTGATATTCCGGCGGGGGATAATGAGATTATTGCTCGGATCGGAGATGCGGATGCTGTATTGTTAAGTTATACATCACAAATAAACCGGTATATTTTAGAGAGATGTCCGAATGTCCGGTATATCGGTATGTGTTGTTCACTATACTCTCCCGAAAGTGCGAATGTGGATATCCGTTATGCTAATGAACGCGGTATTACGGTGACAGGTATTCGTGACTATGGTGATGAAGGGGTAATAGAATATGTAGTCAGCGAACTGGTGCGTTGTCTTCATGGATTCGGTCAGAAGCCGTGGGAAGGGATTCCCCGGGAGATTACCGGCTTGAAAGTGGGTATTGTAGGCTTAGGAAAATCTGGTGGTATGATAGCGGATGCAATGAAGTTTTTTGGTGCGGATATAGCTTATTATGCCCGTAGTGAAAAAAAAGAAGCCGGTGCGAAAGGTTATCGTTTTATGCCTTTGAATGAACTTTTGACATGGAGTGAAGTGGTATGCTGTTGCTTGAATAAGAATACGGTTTTGTTGCATGAGGCAGAGTTCAAGGCACTTGGAAATAGGAAGATACTATTTAACACAGGATTGTCACCTGCGTGGGATGAATCTTCGTTTACCCGATGGTTGGAGGAAGATAATCTTTGTTTTTGTGATACATTAGGAGCATTGGGGAGTACGGCATTGCTTACCCATCCGCATGTGCGTTGTATGCAAGTATCAACCGGCCGTACCCGCCAGGCGTTTGACCGCCTGAGCGAGAAGGTGCTGGCCAATTTGTCAGAATACAATGGGTGAAGTGATATTGAGCAGGGTGTTCACTACAGACCATCCTGCAATCTCTGATGTGGCGCTGTACACTTCTACTACTGCGTGTACTTGTTCATTTTTGATTTCCACTTTTTGAGTATCACCTGTAAATCCAGGGGTGGACTGTATGGATACCTGCATATTGTCCGGTCCTACGGAAGCCAATGAGGCTGCGACAGATACATTTACTTTGGTTGGAAAAACATTTATTGCCTCTGTTGCATTGCCGGAAAAGACAATGCGTCTTTCCTGTTGCAGCTCTTCCTTGTAAACCGATGTGCCTTTCAAAGCATCAGGTCCTTTTTCATTGAAAAAACGAGCTGTAGCATTTCCCATCAAAGAGGTGGTTCTTAATACATCAAATCCTCCGGTGGCCCCGGATACCAAGTAAACCCGTGTATCGTTTGCCTTGGCCGTTTCTTTGACTTTCTCATAAAAAGAGGTGTCTGCCAAAGCTCCTATGGATAGGGTGATAATGGAAGTTCCGTTTTCCAAGGTGGGTAAGGCCAGTTCTTTCATTGCGGCAGGCGAGGCTGATTCCACCAGATAATCAGGTTTTAACTCCAACAGTTCTTTTAAAGTGTGACAGGTTGCACACATTTTTCCGTGTTGCCTCATTTTATTCGCAATGTGTTCGACCTTTGATGCCGTACGCGAATATACGCCTACTAATTCATAGTCGGGCAACATTCCTTTGACAACTGCGTTTGTTATAATTTCAGCAAGTCGTCCACATCCTACTATAAC
>OAVX01000970.1_pt1 | contig 10412 bp, 10 predicted proteins | sample 1476471 | NCBI WGS metagenome assembly OAVX01 (sample SAMEA2580114, study PRJEB22360) | human gut metagenome | biome: human gut; feature: human-associated habitat; material: faeces | place: Denmark | collected 2008/2010
TTTTCGTTTATCGTCTGAATCGTCAGCTGGCTGTATTGAAAGCTTGTCCTGTCACAGCTAAATTCGGTGGTGCGACGGGTAACTACAATGCGCATCATGTAGCTTATCCCGAATATGACTGGAAAGAATTCGGTAATAAGTTTGTAGCAGGAAAGCTGGGATTGGAACGTGAGGAATATACTACTCAGATCTCTAATTATGATAATCTGGGAGCCATTTTTGATGCGATGAAACGCATCAATACCATTATGATTGACATGAACCGCGACTTCTGGCAGTACATCTCTATGGAATATTTCAAGCAGAAGATTAAAGCGGGTGAAGTAGGTTCCAGTGCCATGCCGCATAAGGTGAATCCTATTGATTTCGAAAATGCTGAAGGTAATCTAGGTATGGCAAATGCTATTTTGGAACACCTTTCTTCTAAGTTGCCTGTTTCCCGCTTGCAACGTGACTTGACAGACTCTACTGTGTTGCGTAACGTCGGTGTACCTTTCGGTCACATTGTGATTGCTATCCAAAGTTCGTTGAAAGGTCTGCGTAAACTGTTGCTGAATGAGAAAGCAATCTATGCCGACTTGGATAATTGTTGGAGTGTGGTGGCGGAAGCTATCCAGACTATTTTGCGCCGCGAAGCCTATCCTCATCCGTATGAGGCATTGAAAGCTTTGACCCGTACAAACCAAGCTATCACAGAAGGGGCTATTAAAGAATTCATAGAAACACTAAATGTAAGCGAAGATATTAAAAAGGAACTGCGAGTGATTACACCGCATAATTATACAGGTATTTAAAAAATAGTTAGTTGGATTTTAATCAAAAAAGCCCGAGAGGGCGTTATACATTAATTAATAAACAAAAGGAAAACCATGAGTACAGAAAATGAAAGCAGACAAGAAGGTGCTGCAAACGAAGAAAACCAGAATGTAAGCCGTGATGGTGGTTATAAGTCTTATAACAGAGACAGTAATTACAACAGATACAACAACGACGGCGAACAGCGTCCTTACCGTCCTCGTACGAACAGCTATAATCGCGAAGGTGGCGCCCGTCCTTACCGTTCTTCTTATAACAACGGTGACCGTCCTTCCTATAATCGCTATAATAATAATGGTGACCGTCCGCAACGTCCCCGCTTTAATCCTAACAGTGAGGATGGAGGAGAACAACGTTCATACCGTCCTCGTACAAATTATAATCGTGAAGGTGGTGAGCAGCGTCCATATACTCCGCGCCCTCGTTTCAATAATGGTGAGGAAGGTGGTGAACGTCAATACCGTCCCCGTACAAACTATAATCGCGAAGGTGGTGAGCAGCGTCCTTATACTCCGCGTCCCCGCACCGGAGGATATAATCGCGAAGGTGGTGAGCAGCGTCCATATACTCCGCGTCCCCGTTTTAACAGCGGTGAAGGTGGTGAACAGCGTTCTTACACTCCGCGTCCTCGTACCGGCGGTTATAATCAAGGCGGCGACCGTCCTTATCGTCCTCGTACCGGCGGTTATAATCAAGGCGGCGACCGTCCTTATCGTCCTCGTACCGGTGGTTATCAAGGTGGTGGATACAATCGTCCCTATCGCCCCCGTACGGCTGATTATAACCCGAATGCAAAGTATAGTCTGAAGAAACAGATTGAATATAAAGATATATTGACCGATCCAAATGAGCCGATTCGTCTGAACAAGTTCTTGGCTAATGCAGGTATATGTTCCCGTCGTGAGGCTGATGAGTTTATTACAGCAGGTGTAGTCAGTGTAAATGGTGAAGTGGTAACCGAATTAGGTACTAAGATCAAGCGTACTGACGAAGTGAAGTTCCATGACGAACCGGTAAGTATTGAACGTAAAACTTATATTTTGTTGAATAAACCGAAGGATTGTGTGACTACTTCTGATGATCCTCAGGAACGTAAGACTGTAATGGATTTTGTGAAAGGTGCTTGTAAGGAGCGTATTTATCCAGTTGGGCGTTTGGATCGTAATACTACCGGTGTATTACTGTTAACTAACGATGGTGATTTGGCTTCCAAGCTGACTCATCCTAAGTATTTGAAGAAGAAGATTTATCATGTATATTGTGATAAGAATGTAACCAAGGCAGATCTTGACCAGATTGCAGCAGGTGTGACATTGGATGATGGAGAGATCCATGCAGATGCCATCAGCTATGCATCGGAAACAGACAAATCACAAGTCGGTATTGAAATCCATTCCGGAAAGAACCGTATTGTGCGTCGTATTTTTGAATCCTTGGGATATAAGGTAATCAAGCTGGACCGCGTTTATTTTGCTGGCCTGACTAAAAAAGGTTTGCGTCGCGGTGACTGGCGTTACCTGACGGAACAAGAAGTGAACATGCTCCGCATGGGCTCATTTGAATAATAAACAATAAAGAGACAAAACAATGGAAAAAATTAGTAGAACAAAGATTGTTGACTTGCTGAAGCGCCGTGATTTTGGTGCGATGGTCAATGTAAAAGGTTGGGTTCGTACCCGCCGCGGTAGCAAACAGGTAAATTTTATCGCCCTGAATGACGGTTCTACAATAAATAATGTGCAGATTGTTGTTGATTTGGCAAACTTTGACGAAGAAATGTTGAAGCAGATCACCACCGGTGCATGTATCAGTGTGAACGGTGAGTTGACCGAATCCATTGGCTCTGGTCAGGCTGCCGAAGTTCAAGCGCGTGGAATCGAAGTATTAGGTACTTGTGATAATACTTATCCGTTACAGAAGAAAGGTCATACGATGGAGTTTCTTCGTGAGATCGCTCATTTGCGTCCCCGTACCAATACATTTGGAGCTGTATTCCGCATCCGCCACAACATGGCTATCGCTATCCATAAGTTCTTCCATGAACGTGGTTTCTTCTATTTTCATACACCTATTATCACAGCATCCGATTGTGAAGGTGCGGGACAGATGTTCCAGGTTACTACCAAGAATCTTTATGATTTGAAGAAAGATGAAAACGGAGCGATTATTTATGATGATGATTTCTTTGGCAAACAAGCCAGTTTGACGGTTTCCGGACAGTTGGAAGGTGAATTGGCTGCTACTGCTTTGGGGGCTATTTATACATTTGGACCTACATTCCGTGCGGAGAACTCCAATACGCCGCGTCACTTGGCCGAGTTTTGGATGATTGAACCTGAGGTTGCGTTCAATGATATTACTGATAATATGGATTTGGCCGAAGACTTTATTAAATATTGTGTACAGTGGGCGCTTGACAACTGCTATGATGATGTGAAGTTCTTGAACGATATGTTCGATAAAGGATTGATAGAACGTTTGCAGGGCGTGCTGAAGGAAGAATTTGTCCGTCTGCCTTATACGGAAGGTATCAAGATACTGGAGGAAGCTGTAGTAAAAGGTCATAAATTTGAATTCCCGGTATATTGGGGAGTAGACTTAGCCTCTGAACATGAACGTTATTTGGTGGAAGAGCACTTTAAACGTCCTGTAATCCTGACAGACTATCCGAAAGAAATCAAAGCATTCTATATGAAGCAGAATGAGGATGGAAAGACGGTGCGTGCAATGGATGTATTATTCCCGAAGATTGGCGAAATAATAGGTGGGTCTGAACGTGAGGCTGATTATGACAAATTGATGACCCGCATTCAGGAACTGGGAATTCCGATGAAGGATATGTGGTGGTATCTGGATACCCGCAAGTTTGGTTCATGTCCTCATTCTGGTTTTGGACTTGGTTTTGAACGGTTGTTGCTGTTTGTTACCGGTATGACCAATATTCGTGATGTGATACCTTTCCCACGTACTCCGCGCAATGCTGAATTCTAATTGTAGGAAATAATAATTCAAAAAATCCTGCCCTATAACATAGAGCAGGATTTTTTTTGTGTTTTACTGTAAAAAAGTTATTTGAAAAGCAGAAAGTTTGAAAAATTTTTCTAATTTTGTTGTATCCACATAACGCAATTTGTTAACTAAATATATACAGCTATGAAACGGAAAAAATTATTCCTACTGATGATAGCATTCTTGCTAATCGGTACTTCGCGTGTAGTGGGACAGGAAAAATCAGATGCAGCCCCTGTCAACTTGAAAGGGATTTGGCAGATGTGCTTTTATGTATCAGGTACTCCTCAGGTGCCGGGTGAGTTGAAACCAAGTAATTCTTTTAAAATTTTGTCTGATGACGGCAAGTTTACCAATATGACCATGATTCCTAATCATGGAGCTATTATTATTGGTTCCGGTACCTATCGGCAGACTGCTCCTAATGCTTATACAGAGCATGTGGAGAAAAATCTGCATCTTCCACAATTGGTAGGTGTGGATAATATTTTGGAATTTGAGATGAAGGGGGGCGATGTCATGGTACTGAAGTTTTTTGTGAAAACGGATAAGGATGGAAATGAAATCAATTCTTGGTATTATGAAACTTGGAAACGGGTGAAAATGCCTCCTGTTTATCCCAAGGATTTGGTCAGATAAGTTTGAATCTTTGTTTATAAACAAAGGATAGTCATTGGGGAGGGGCTGCTCTTTCATTTTTTGAAAGCGTGGTCCCTATCTATATGGTGGGATATGTGTCTTGTTTATATGATTACTTGTTTGGATACTTAAATGAAAGGTGTCTATGTATTAATTGTTTCCAATAAAATGATGTAGTGAGTAACTGTTACCTGTTTGCAGGTTGCTTAAATATACGGTAAAATTCCTGTAATCTCTTCTTAATTTGCACAGAATTTCAAAAAATGTGCTATTCTTCATCACTTTTATGCCTTTTCGAGAACAAAAATTGGAAATAATCGTTAACTTTGTCGCCAATAACAGAAATAGAAAAGGAGATTAATGTCTAAACTTTATATAATAGCGGGGTGTAACGGAGCTGGTAAAACGACTGCTTCGTATACGGTATTACCCGAAATTTTAGAGTGCCGTGAATTTGTCAATGCCGATGAAATCGCCAAGGGACTTTCTCCTTTTAACCCCTCAAGTGTAGCAATCGAAGCGGGACGACTGATGCTGAAACGCATCGGAGAACTGTTGTCAGCCGGAGTCAGTTTTTCTGTTGAAACTACATTGTCTACCCGTTCTTATATCAATCTTATCCAGCAGGCACAAAATCAAGGATATAGTGTCAGCCTTATTTATTTTTGGCTGAATTCGCCTGAACTGGCTATAGAGCGAGTGAAACAGCGTGTTGCCAACGGAGGGCATGATGTACCTGCTCCCATTATCCGTCGTCGTTATCGTTCGGGGTTGGAAAACTTTTTCCGTATTTATATGCCTTGCGTGGATTATTGGATGCTTGCGGACAATAGCTGCACACCGCGTGTTATTGTGGCGGACGCCTTCCGTTTGGGAGATGAGGTCCATTTCTATAATCAAGAACTTTTTACTAAAATCAGAAGTTATGTCAACTGAAGAAGAATATAAGGAATTAAGTGCGAAGTTGCGTTATGGTTTAGAATTAGCGGAACAGCGGTTGATAGAGGAAACTGCACGGCGCGAAGGGACACTGTGTTATGGTCGTCCCGATGGAAAAGTAGTTCGGATCTCAGCAACTGAACTTTTAAAGCTTCGTCAGTCCGGTGGAAACAATGCGGCATCTGTGGCTGTTTGTACTTGCTCTGAGATGGAGAGTGGCTGGAATCGTTGAAAATATATGAATAACTGTATATGTATAGGGAAGAATCAAAATTTCTTCCCTATGTTTTTACTCCGTTATTCAAAGCCTAGATGTGGTTGTATCAGCCTTTTGTATGCAAAAAGCAGGAGGAAAAAATATCTTAATTTGTTTGTCAGTTCAAAGAAAAGCCGTACCTTTGCAAGCCGATTATTATCAAAAGTTTATAAAGAATTAATTCTTAGCGTGTTAATAGTTCTTTGTCCGGGAACGGTTAGAAACGCTGGGAAGAATTGTTTTTTAGTAGTTAACATTTAAAAAAGAATTTAAGAGTGGATACTTTAAGTTACAAGACCATTTCTGCAAACAAAGAAACAGCTCATAAAGAATGGGTTGTTGTCGATGCAACCGATCAGGTCGTAGGCCGTCTCGGTTCGAAAGTTGCGAAACTGTTGAGAGGAAAGTACAAACCAGACTTTACCCCTCATGCTGACTGCGGTGATAATGTTATTATCATTAATGCAGACAAAGTGAAATTTACCGGAAACAAGTGGAACGACAAGGTTTACTTGCGCTATACAGGTTATCCCGGTGGTCAGAGAGAAATGACTCCTGCCCAGTTGATGAAGAAACCTAACGGTGAAGAAAAACTGTTGAAGAGAGTAGTAAAGGGTATGCTTCCTAAAAATCGTCTGGGAGCACAGTTGCTGGGCAATTTGTATGTTTACGCTGGTAGTGAACATAAACATGAAGCTCAGACTCCGAAATCAATTGATATAAACTCACTTAAATAATAAAGAATGGAAGTAGTAAATGCATTAGGCAGACGTAAACGCGCCGTAGCACGCGTGTTCGTAAGCGAAGGTACAGGAAAGATTACTATTAACAAGAGAGACCTTGCACAGTACTTTCCATCAACTATTCTTCAGTATGTAGTAAAACAGCCTTTGAACAAGCTGGAGGCTGCTGAAAAATATGATATCAAAGTAAATCTTTACGGTGGTGGTTTTACAGGTCAGTCACAGGCTTTGCGTCTGGCTATCGCCCGTGCGCTGGTTAAAATCAACCCTGAAGATAAAACAGCTCTTCGTTCAGAAGGCTTCATGACACGTGATTCTCGTTCTGTAGAACGTAAGAAACCGGGTCAGCCCAAAGCACGTCGTAGATTCCAGTTCAGTAAACGTTAATATCCGGTTTTACTTGGAACTGGTTAAGAAGCGTTTAGTATCTAAACCAGCGGGACTCTACTTGGTAGCGGACTACCCGATGGTTGGTTGAGATAAACAAAAAAGAAAGTAAACGATTTAAAGAATAACAAAATGTCTAGAACTAATTTCGATACATTATTGGAAGCCGGTTGCCACTTCGGACACCTTAAGAGAAAGTGGAATCCCTCAATGGCTCCTTATATTTTCATGGAACGCAATGGTATCCATATCATTGACCTCCATAAAACAGTTGCTAAAGTAGATGAAGCTGCTGATGCACTGAAACAAATCGCAAAATCAGGTAAGAAAGTCCTGTTTGTTGCTACTAAGAAACAAGCTAAACAAGTAGTAGCTGAGAAAGCTGCTTCTGTAAATATGCCTTATGTAATCGAGCGTTGGCCGGGTGGTATGTTGACTAACTTCCCGACTATCCGTAAGGCTGTGAAGAAAATGGCTACTATCGATAAGTTGACCAACGATGGTACTTATTCAAACCTTTCTAAGAGAGAAGTTCTGCAAATCTCTCGTCAGCGTGCTAAATTGGAGAAGAACTTAGGCTCTATCGCTGATTTGACTCGTTTGCCGTCAGCACTGTTCGTTATCGATGTGTTGAAAGAAAACATTGCAGTTCGTGAAGCTAACCGTCTGGGTATCCCTGTATTTGCTATCGTTGATACAAATTCAGATCCTTCAAACGTAGACTTCGTGATTCCTGCAAACGATGACGCTACTAAGTCTGTAGAAGTGATCTTGGATGCTTGTTGTGGCGCTATCGCTGAAGGCTTGGAAGAAAGAAAAGCTGAAAAAGTAGATATGGAAGCTGCCGGTGAAAATGCTCCTAAGGGTGCTGGTAAGAAGAAAAATACCAAGGCTCGTATGGATAAAGCCGAAGAAGAAGCTATCAATGCTGCTAAGGCTGCCGCTTTCTTGAAAGAAGACGAAGAAGCTTAATAGTATAAATTGAGAGTTGAGAATTGAAAATTGGGGAAGGGGCAGATTATGCTGTTGATTCTCAATTCTCAATTTTCAATTCTCAATTCTGTTTTAAAGATATTACTAACAATTAAAAAATAAAGGAATATTATGGCTGTAACTATGGCTGAAATAACCAAGCTTCGTAAGATTAGTGGAGCTGGTATGATGGATTGCAAGAACGCCTTGACTGAAGCAAACGGCGATATCGATAAAGCAATGGAAATTATCCGTAAAAAAGGACAGGCTGTTGCTGCAAAACGTTCTGACCGTGAAGCATCTGAAGGTTGTGTGCTGGCAAAAAAGGATGGCGAATTTGCTGCTATCATCGCTTTGAAATGCGAAACCGACTTCGTTGCTAAAAATGCTGATTTCGTAGCGTTGACTCAAGCTATTCTGGATGCTGCTGTTGCCAACAGATGCAAGACTTTGGAAGAAGTAAAGGCTTTGCCTATGGGTAACGGTACTGTACAGGATGCAGTAACAGACCGTAGCGGTATCACTGGTGAAAAAATGGAATTGGATGGCTACAATGTGGTTGAAGGTGCTTATACTTCTATTTATAACCACCAGGGAAATAACCAGCTTTGTACTATTGTTGCCATGAATAAGGAAGCTGAAGCTGCCGCTCACGGAGTTGCTATGCAGATTGCCGCTATGAATCCTATTGCAATTGATGAAGCCGGTGTTCCTGAATCTGTAAAAGAAGCTGAAATACAGGTAGCTATTGATAAAACTAAGAAAGAACAAGTAGACAAGGCTGTTGAAGTTGCTTTGAAGAAGGCTGGTATCAACCCTGCACATGTAGACAGCGAAGAGCACATGGAAAGTAACAAGGCTAAGGGCTGGATTACTGACGAAGATATTGCCAAAGCTAAGGAAATCATTGCTACTGTTTCTGCTGAAAAAGCTGCCAACTTGCCGCAACAGATGATTGAAAACATTGCTAAAGGTCGTCTGGGTAAGTTCTTGAAGGAAGTTTGCTTGCTGAACCAGGAGGATATCATGGATGGTAAGAAGACTGTAAGAGAAGTGTTGAAGGAAGCTGATCCTGAATTGCAGATCGTTGCTTTCAAACGTTTCACTTTACGTGCTGAATAAGATTTCCGCAATTATAGAATGGGGGACTGTGTGACAACAGTCCCTTTCTTTTTTCCGGTTATTTGGTCTGGGTATATCCTTCAGCTTTCAATAACTCGATGACCCGTTGCTTGAACTCTCCTTGGATAAGGATCTCCCCGTCTTTTACTGAACCGCCTACTCCACATTTGCTTTTCAATAATTTACCCAACTCTTTCAGGTCATTTTCTGTTCCGATGAACCCGTTGATTAATGTCACGGTTTTGCCACCCCGTCCTTTTTTTTCTATATTGACACGGAGTTTCTGTTGTTTTTTATCTAATGTCTCAACCGCTTCCTCTTCAACGCTTTCATACTTGAAATCAGGATTTGTGGAATAAACCACATTCAGACGTTCTTTCCAATCGTTATTTTTCATGTGAATTTTGCTTAAATGAATACTCAAAGATAAGACTTTTTTTATACTCTATCCGTCAATGTAACAAATAAAAGTGTACTTTTGCAAATTACCTAATGATAATACCTAAAGAAAAAGATGGATATACGTATGCATAAATTCTCGGATAAAGTGCCTGAGCCGACTTTGCGCAGGCTTCCGTGGTATCTTTCGAATGTGAAACTGATGAAAGAACAGGGAGAAACGTACGTGTCTTCTACCCAAATATCCAAGCAAATCAATGTAGATGCTTCCCAAATAGCGAAAGATCTTTCTTATGTAAATATATCCGGCCGTACACGTGTGGGGTATGAGATTGATGCGTTGATAGAGGTGCTGGAGCGTTTCTTGGGATTTACCAAAATGCATAAAGCTTTTTTGTTTGGTGTCGGTAGTTTGGGAGGTGCTTTATTGCGCGACTCGGGGCTGCATCATTTTGGATTAGAGATAGTAGGTGCGTTTGATATTAATCCCGGATTGGTCGGGAAGGAAATAAATGGAATTCCTATTTATCATTCGGATGAATTTGAGATAAAAATGAAATCCTGTGATGTGAATATCGGGGTATTGACTGTGCCTATTAATATAGCACAGGAGATAACAGATAAAATGATAGCGGGTGGCATTAAGGCTGTTTGGAACTTTACACCGTTCCGTATTCGTGTACCGGAAAATATTGTGGTGCAGAATACATCACTTTATGCTCATCTGGCTGTAATGTTTAACAGATTAAATGTAATTCAAGAATAATAATATGAAGATTATAGCCGTAGGAATGAACTACGTTGCACATTGCCACGAGTTACATGCTGATGAAAAATTACCGGAAGAACCGGTTATTTTTATGAAACCGGATTCGGCTCTGCTGAAAGACAGCAAGCCGTTTTTTATTCCTGATTTTTCTCAGCAGGTGGATTATGAGACAGAATTGGTAGTACGTATTAATCGTTTGGGAAAGAATATTGCTCCGCGTTTTGCCAGTCGGTATTATGATGCGGTGACGGTAGGAATAGATTTTACGGCACGTGACCTTCAGCGGCGGTTCCGGGAGGAAGGCAAGCCTTGGGAGCTGTGTAAAGGGTTTGATAGCTCGGCTGCCATAGGTGATTTTGTG
>OAVX01000972.1_pt1 | contig 10353 bp, 10 predicted proteins | sample 1476471 | NCBI WGS metagenome assembly OAVX01 (sample SAMEA2580114, study PRJEB22360) | human gut metagenome | biome: human gut; feature: human-associated habitat; material: faeces | place: Denmark | collected 2008/2010
TGCGAGTCGGGGAAGAAATGTACAGACGTACTAATATGGTAAGTGGTAAAGGAAAGAGAAGAATTTATTCAAGCAAATACGCACTTTCAAGTATTGTCTACTGCTCTAAATGTGGGGATATTTACAGAAGAATAGCATGGAACAACAGAGGAAAGAAATATACTGTTTGGAGATGCTGCACAAGAGTAACCCATGGACCAGAAGCATGTGAAGCAAGAACCATAAGAGAAGAAGACCTACAAGAAGCAGTTGTAGAAGCAATCAATCAGCTTATATCTGAAAATAGAAAAAGCCATCACAGGTGATGGAAGTATGCAGATAGAAGAACTAGATCAAGAAATGTTGAAAGTGCAAGAAGAACTTTTAAAAGTCGCAAATGCCAAGAAAGATTATACAGACCTTGCAGACAAGGTGGAAGAGTTAAGAAATGAAAAAGAAAAGATACTTCTAAATATAGCGGAAGAGAAGAATGAACAAAACAGACTAAAGGAATTAGAAGAGTTTTTAGATAATCAGGAATTGGAAATAGAAAGCTACGATGAAGACTTGGTAAGGAAACTTGTAGATAAGGTAGTTGTATATGATGAGGAACTAAAGATAGTGCTCAAGTCAGGAGTTGAAGTCAATGTATGTGTATAAATATCTTGACTTTCAAATATAACATGTGCTACAATATAACTAAGTTATATTTGAAGAAAGGAGGGCAAATCGTGGCAAACGGAGATTATGAAGTAACTCATAATAGGATTCTTAATAGCGGTAAGAAAATTTTCAAAGAACAAGGATTTGAAAAGGCAAATTTAAGAGCTATTTGCAAAGAAGCAGGTGTTACTACTGGGGCGTTTTATGGTCATTTTGAGGATAAGGAAGCACTTTTTTCTGAGTTAGTTGAGCCGATTGTAAGCCAAATACGAAAATACTATGCTATGTATGAGGATGAGAGTTTTGAGACATATAAAAAGGTAGTTCCACTTGGGAAAGAAACCATTTATAAAATTTTAGACTCTAAAGCACATGGTGCTGTTAAGATGGTCTTGTATTTTTTTGAAAATAAAGATGCATTTGAGTTATTAGTGTTTGGTTCTTATGGAACAAAATACAGTAATTTTTTAGATGAACTCGTGGAAATAGAAGATAAAAATCACATCAAAATATTAAGCATGATTTATGGTGAAGATGGTGTCGGTAGTGTAATAACCAATATGGGAATTCACTTAATTAACCATGCATATTATTATGCTTTATCTGAAGTTGCTGTTCATTCTAAAAGCAGAGAAGAAGTAGAATTAAATGCCAAACTAATTTCAAAATTCTTTAATGAAGGATGGGGCAAAATACGAGGTTTGTAAAATGGAAAAATTTTTGCATCAAATATAACTTAGTTATATTAAAGATTTAATTTTATACAAATTGGCAACATGCTGCTTTATAAGCAGATAAAAAATATTATATGTATTCAAGGAGGAGAAAAATGAATTTAAAAGGTATTGTAAAAATAGCAGTATTTTCTGTTATTGGATTTGTTCTTACGATGGGATTGGGACTTTTGACAGGATCGTTTGGAATGATTCCGAGTTTGTATTTATCATCGGCACTTCCAACAATAATTGCCGCGCCAGTTTTTGTAATAATGTGTAAACAAGTCGCACAAAGAGGAACAGCATTCTTATATTTCTTATTACTCGGCGTGTTCTATGCTCTTATGGGAATGTGGCCCGTAATAGTAGTTTGTGCAATTGCAGGAATATTAGCAGAGCTTGTGATTGGTAAAAAGGAAAATTACTCAGACAAAACTATGAAAGTAGGTCTTGGTTTTGGTGCTGGTATGTTTATATATTCGCTTCATGCGATGTATTTCACATTCGTATTTGGTGTAGAAGGTCTTACAAAACAATTCCCTAAGATGTTTACAACAGACTATGCAACATTTCTTTATAATTTTTACACCCCTAAAAACATTGCAATTTGCGTAGTGATCGCAATCGTTGCATCAATTATTGGTGCTAATTTTGGAACATATATTTACAACAAATTCTTTAGCAACAGGAAGAAAAAAAGTGTTTTGTAAAGGTGAAAAAAATAATATAAACGAATACCAACTATCAGATAAAATCAACCCGCTTACTATAGTTGGGTTGATTTTACTATTTTCAGTTATTCTAACTGTTGGAGAGCAATCACAATATTTATTTTCCCTTATTTTTGTCTTAGGACTATTATTCTTATTTTCTATAAGAAAGGCATTTAGAACGATATGTTCATTGCTTATAGTATGGGGGCTTATTTATTTGCTGAAACCACACTTAGGAAATGTTTTGGTTGGTTCTATATATACAATGCTACTTATAGTGTTGAAATTTGCTCCACTTTTCATTTTGGGAAAAGTTCTGTCCTCATATAGTTCTTCGCATCTAATGGCTGCATTTAGAAAAATTGGAATTGATGGTGGAATAGGGATAGGAATTACAGTATTCTTTCGTTTTATTCCGGAAATCTCTATTAGGATGAAGGAAATAAACAATGGCATGAAAATTAGAGGATTTAAAGCAAGTATTTTCAAACCAATTAAAACATTTGAATTATATTTTGTTCCTCTTATGTATAAGTGCATAGATATAAGCGATACCTTAACTTGTTCAATCATATCAAAAGGTATTGAATATGATGGACAAAAAACAAGTTTTCATGAGGTGAGATTTACATTTATTGATATAGCAATGATGATCGGAGGAATGATTTTGTTGGGGGCGAGTTTATGGAAAATATTTTAGAGGCAGAAATCAAATCCTTTCATTATGGAGAAGATTTGATTTTGAAAGATTTAAAAATGTCTGTAAAGAAAGGCGAAATTATAGTCTTAACAGGTCTTTCAGGATGCGGAAAAACGACACTTTTAAGACTACTAAACGGGCTTATTCCGTCATTTTATGACGGTGATTTGGACGGCGAAATTAAGATTTTAGGGAAGGATATAACTACTTATAAAAAGGGAGAGTTAGCTAAATATATTGGCAATGTATTTCAAAATCCTAAGGATCAATTTTTTTGTGATGTAGTTGAAGATGAAATTGCTTTAGTAGGTGAAAATTTGGGATTAGACAGGGACACCCTAAAAGAAAAAGTTGAAAAAGCAATGGACTTGTTAGGAATAAATCATATTAGCAAAAAATCCATTTTTGAATTATCAGGGGGAGAAAGGCAAAAGGTGGCGATAGCAGGAACACTTATTTATGATACAGACATTATCTTTTTCGATGAACCTTCAAGTAGCCTTGATTACGATAGTATAAAACATTTCAGTGAAATACTTATCAGATTGAAGACGATGGGAAAGACAATAATTATAGCGGAACATAGGCTCTATTATTTAAAAGAGATTTTTAGCAGATTGATTTATATAAAAGACGGTACAATATGTGATGTTTTTCCGAATGGTAGTCTTAGTAATGATAAATGTAAGGAACTTGAGTTAAGGACACTTAATGAAAGAGAATTGATATCAGAAAAAGAACCTATTGTGGCTAAAAGCTGTATCAAAGTTAATAAAGCCTGCATTCATCAAGGCAAAAGAACTTTGATAGAAGAATTAACTTTTGAGCTTGGAGAAAGCGAAATAATGGGAGTGATTGGTTCTAATGGTATTGGGAAAAGTACTTTGGCAAAAGCATTATGTGGTTTATCTGAAAAATATTTGGATGTCAGCTATGGACAGAAACAAAGAGAAAGACTTAGAAATTCATATTGCGTGTTACAAGATGTAGATGCTCAGATTTTTTTAGACACAGTAGAAAATGAGTTGATATTTTGTAAAGATAAAAACTCGGAAAATGATTTAGAAAAGATACGAGAATATCTGAAAGATACAAACCTGTGGCATAAAAAAACCAATCATCCGCAGAAACTATCCGGTGGACAAAAACAACGACTGGCAATTATTACTTCATTTTTATCCGGTCGTAAGCTGATAATTTTGGATGAACCAACATCGGGACTTGATTATAAAAGTATGAAAATTATGTCCGATTTAATTACAGAAAAAGCAAAGGAGATTCCAATTATAATAATTACTCATGATTTAGAACTGTTATTTAAAACCTGTCATTCCGTCTTAATGCTCGGTGATAATGGTTATAAAAAAATATCTGTAAAGGGAAATGAAGCGTTAATCATGGATTTTATGGATAAAAAAGGAAATTTATTGAAGGAGGAGAATGATGTTAAATAAGGTTTTTGAGTATGCTGGTTCGCATAAGAAAACAATACATTTAGCGAGTTTTATTATACTATTAAGTGTCATTATGGGAGTTGTGCCATTTCTATTTGCTTATCAGATTATAAATCCCTTGATTTTAGGACAAAATTTGGAATTCACAAGGTTAGTTATTTTGCTTGCCGGTATTTTGATATGTTTGGTTTTGCAAGCATTATTAGGTGGTTTGGGTCTTAATATGTCCCATAAGGCAGCATATAACACATTATTTGGACTTAGAACATCTCTACAAAAAAAGATGGAGAATCTTCCCTTAGGAGCTATTGAAGAAAAGGGAACAGGTGCTATTAAAAAGATGTTTGTAGATGATATTGGTAGTTTGGAAGTTCTTTTGGCACACTCATTGCCTGAAGGAATTGCCAATTTAATTGTGCCTGTAATGGTATATATTGCAATGTTTTTCGTTGATTGGAGACTGGCACTTATGTCTTTGGCATCCATTCCACTAAGCATTGTCGCTATGATGATTATGTATTCCGCAGGAATGAAAAAAATGGGACCATATTATATGGCGAGTGGAAAAATGAATAATACCATTATTGAATATGTGAATGGTATGGAAGTAGTAAAAGTGTTTAACAAGCAAACGGAATCATATAAAAGATTTTCTAAAGATGTTGGAGATTATAGAGATTATGCACTCGCTTGGTATAAGACTGCATGGCCATGGATGGCATTATACAGTGCCTTACTTCCATGCACGATTATATTAACATTGCCGCTTGGAGGTTACTTTGCTTACATGGGCTATGTTAGTCTTTCTGATTTGATATTGGTATTATGCCTATCTTTGAGTATTGGCTTACCACTCTTAAAGGCTTTGGGATTTTTACCAACGATGCCACAGCTTAATTATAAAATATCTGCATTGGAAGATGCTTTAAATATAGAACCATTAAAACAAGGTGAAAACAAGTTTAAAGGTATAGATCATACTATTTCCTATGACAATGTTACATTTGGTTATCAACTAAGCAAGATGGGAGAGAATGGACAACCTGAAACATACATTAAAAATGTGATTCATAATGTGAGCTTTACAGCAAAAGTTGGAGAAAAGACAGCCATTGTTGGAGAATCAGGCTCAGGTAAAAGCACCTTAGCGAAACTCTTAATTCATTACTATGATGTTTTAGAGGGAAGTATTAGCATTGGAGGACAAAATTTACAGGATATGAGTCTTAAGGCACTGAATAAAGAGATTTCTTATGTGTCTCAAGACCAATATTTATTTAATACTTCACTCTTAGAAAATATTCGTATCGGAAATTTGTCAGCTACCGATGAAGAAGTGATAGAAGCTGCAAAGAAAGCTCAGTGTATGGAATTTTTAGATAAGCTCCCAAATGGTATTTACTCTTTGGCTGGCGAGGCAGGAAAGATGTTATCAGGTGGAGAAAGGCAAAGAATATCATTAGCGAGAGCTATTTTGAAAAATGCTCCGATTGTTGTACTTGATGAGGCAACAGCCTACGCAGATCCGGAAAATGAAGAAAAAATGGAAGCAGCTATTCGTGAACTTGTAAAAGGAAAAACATTGATTGTAATTGCTCATAAACTTCCGGCAATTGTAGATGCAGACCAAATATTGGTAATGAATCATGGTCGTTTAGTTGCAAATGGAAAACATAATGACTTGTTAGAATCATCAGCAGACTACCGTAAATTATGGGATGCGACACTATTTAGTAAAGATTGGAAAATCAGCAGAAAGGAAGGTGAAATGAATGTTTAAACTAATATCAAGAATTTTAAACTTGTCAGGAAAGTATAAAAATAGAATTAAAGGGGCATTTGTTTTTGCCTTTATTGAATCTGTTTTAAGTAAAATGCCTATTTTTATTGCATTTACTGTATTGATAGGATTTTATGAAAAGACAATATCACCGAAAACATTCTTGTATGTAGGAATAGGACTTGGTTTGGTAGTGTTGGTACAGGCATTGGTTCATTTTTTAAGCGATAAATTGCAAAGTGCTGCTGGCTTTCTGATTTTTGCAGATAAAAGGATGGAGCTTGGAAATCACCTTAGAAAACTTCCTATGGGATATTTCACATCAGGAAATTTAGGAAAAATCAATTCTGTTTTAAGTTCAGATATGTCATTCATTGAGGAAGTATCCATGAGTACCATAGCTAATATGATGAGTTATGTGCTTTCAACCGTTGTGCTTACTATATTCATGTTTGTTTTAGATTATAGAATAGGTCTTGTGTCTGTGTGTGTAACTCTAATAGCAACATTACTTGCAAGCAGAATGAATAAAGTGTCTTTATCTGAAGCTGTTATCAGGCAAGAGCAAGGAGAGAAGCTAACAGATGCAGTTTTGTCATTTGCAGAAGGAATTAGTGTAATCAAAAGCTATAACCTTTTAGGAGACAATTCAAAGGCTCTTACAGATAGCTTTGCTTCATCAAGAGACACTTCTATAAAGTTTGAAAAGAAGATGACACCTTGGACAAGCGGATTGAACATTATTTATGGTATCGGAATTACTTTTATTTTGGCGCTTGCTTTGTATCTTCATTTACAAGGAATGTTGAAACTTCCTTATGTGTTAGGACTGATACTATTTGTATTTGACTTATTCAGTCCATTAAAAACTCTTTATGGAGAAGCAAGCAGGCTAACAGTTATGAATGCTGCTTTAGATCGTATTGAAGAAGTATTAAATGAAACAGAACTACAGGATACAGGTAAAAAACATCTCTTAAAGGCTAAGTTTGGTGAGCCGGAAATTAGTTTTAATCATGTGAAATTTTCTTATGGAGAAAAAGAGGTTTTGCATGATATGAATTTTGAAATGAAAAAGAATACAATGACAGCTTTAGTTGGACAGTCCGGAGGAGGAAAATCTACAGTAGCAAATCTTTTGGCAAGATTTTGGGATGTAGACTCCGGTGAAATTTTGATTAGAGGGGTGAATATAAAGGATGTTTCGCTATCTGAATTGATGTCGGAAATTAGTATGGTTTTCCAGAGAGTGTATTTGTTTCAAGATACGATTTTTAACAATATTGCCATGGGGAAAGAAAATGCGACGAAAGAAGAAGTTATAGAAGCTGCAAAAAAAGCAAGATGCTATGATTTTATTATGGCACTTCCTGATGGATTTGACACAATGATTGGAGAAGGCGGAGCAACTCTATCCGGTGGTGAAAAACAAAGAATTTCTATTGCTCGCTGCATATTAAAAGATGCTCCTATTGTAATTCTTGACGAGGCAACAGCAAGTGTTGATGTGGACAATGAAAGCTATATACAGGAAGCAATCAGTGAATTGGTAAAGAATAAAACATTATTAGTTATCGCCCATAGATTAAATACTATTAGAGATGCCGATAGTATTATTGTAATCAAGGAAGGGAATATTGCAGAACAAGGAACCCATAATGAGCTAATTGCTTTAAATGGGATTTATAAAAATATGGTAGAGCTCCAAGAAAAAAATAAAGGACTAAAAATTATATAAAAATTGGTCTAAGAGAGGAGAAGGCAATGAAACAAGATATGAAAGAACAATTATTAACAAAAAGACCGATAGATTTACTCTTTCAGTTATCTATTCCGGCAGTTATCGGAATGATTGTTATCGGTCTGTATCCGTTAATGGACGGAATATTTGCAGGGAAAATTATAGGACAGACAGCAATGACTGCCTGTGGTGTCGCAATGCCACTTACCTTTTTCAACAGCGGTGTTTCAACTTTACTTGGTGTAGGTTCTGCATCTGTACTTTCAAGAGCAATCGGTAAAGGGGATCAAAAAACTGTAGATAAAATTATGGGTAATCTAATCTATTGGGTGATTTTCTTCTCTGTAATTATTACAGTTGGAGGAATACTTCTTGCTCCGCATTTTTTAGATATGGTCGGTGCAACGGGTGAAATCAAAGCCTATGGTATTAGATACCTTAGAGTAATTTTTATAGGTTCTCTATTTGTAAACTTCACACAGTCCGCAAACATGGTTATGCGTGGCGAAGGACTGATGAAAAAAGCTATGACGATTATGGGACTTGGAGCATTACTGAATATCATTCTTGATCCGATTTTAATGACAGTTATGGGTGAATATGCGATTGAAGGTGCTGCCCTTGCAACCATCACAGCACAATTTGTTCAGGCAGTGGCAACACTACATTATTTCTTGAAAAAGAGTAAAGTTGTTAAAATCCATAAGATAAAGTCTGATGCGGAAATTAAAAAAGAAATGTTTTCTGTCGGTTCATCCGCTATGATGATGCAGCTTTTGTTTATGATTCAACAGACTATGCTCTATAAAATGGCATTTAAGTATGGCGGAGATAACAATGGAATTTTGATGGCGGCATCACTTCGTGTATATGCCTTTTCATTTATTCCTCTTTGGGGAATGAGTCAAGGCTTACAACCTGTTGTTGGAACAAACTTTGGAGCAAAGCAGTATGACAGAGTAAGACAGGCTATGAAGGTCTTTTCTATTGGCGGTTTAGTTCTTGCAGCAATCTTTTGGATTCCGTCTTTATTGCTTTCAAGTCAAATACTATCTTTATTCGGTGTAGAAGCAAACATCATTGCACAGGGTGTTGGAAACTTTAGATTGTTCTATTCCGTATTTATTTTGTATGGAGTAATGGTTATGACTGTTACTTTCTTCCAATCAATCGGAAACGGAAAGAAAGCTGGGATAATCGTAATGCTTAGACAACTGTTTTTGTTTGTTCCTGCCATGATTTTATTGCCAATGATATTTGGAGTAAAAGCTGTTTGGTTTACACAGCCACTTGTTGATTTCATTATGATTGTTGTTGGCGTTTTCATGATGATTGGGGAACTGAATAAAATGGGGAAAGAAAAAGTTCAAGCGTAAAATTTCTTATTAGGTGTTTAGAATTTGAAACATTAGAAGGACTTAATTTATGGAAAATAGTTAGCTATAAAATGGAGGGATAGAAATGGAAAAGTCTATATATTTATTTGAAAGAATAAACCACAATAAAAATAGTCCTTTTTCCTATAAGCTTTATAGCTGTTTGTCTTTCCATATGCTCTTCTAAACAATTAAATATAATTAAAGGAAGAACAAGTTTCTTTCGTTTTAGAGGACTTCTCATCCCAAGGTGCAGGAGTCCTCCTTTTTTTGTTTTAAAACGCAGACAAAAAGAAATGGAGGAAGCATATATGCCAAAAAAATATTACCTTTATATCAACGGACAAAAGGTCAAAGTCAGTGAAGATATTTATAAAGTCTACTGGCGAGAAAGAGAACACGAAAAGTATTTGGAGCAGGTGGAAAGAAAAAACCACTTGCTCTTTTTTCATCATTGGATCATGACGGACATTTTGTAGATAATATTGTTGATGAAAGTGTTGATGTAGAAAAGATTGTTGAAACACAGATGATGATTGAAGCAGTCAGAAATACAATTTCAAGACTCAATGCAGAAGAAAGGGGCATCATTGAGCGTTTGTACTTTCAGGATGAAATTCTTTCGAGTATTACAAGAATAAAGAAAGTGAGTTATCAAGCTATACAATGGCGTAAGAATAATATATTGAAAAAACTGAAGTTGTTATTAGAAGATTTTTTAAGATAATCGACTTGTAGATAAGGGCAGATTTTCCATTATAAAGTAAAGGTGATATAGGGCTATTTTTCTTTGCTTATTAATAGTATATTATGTAATGAGAGAAGGAATTTATATCATAGATATATTCCCACATACGAGGCTTTTGAAAAATCTCAAATTTTATCCATACAGACCACTCAAGCCATGTGGAGACTATAGCGTTGATACAAAAGATATAAATTTAGAAATCCTGCATTTTAAGCAGTTTTATAAGCATTTTGTCTTCGATAAAGATGAAGAAGGATACGTCAAAAAGACTCAAAAAAACTACATGGATGTAAGAGTAGTTCTGAGACTAGTATGAGGAAACACAAAAAATTAGATAAACTCATTTTGTACTTTCTACAAGAGTAGCTTAAAAGGCTGCTCTTTTTGCAATTAGAATACCCAAGGTTGGATCAGGACTTTATGTTTATATTTTAATGATGAAAAAAGACCTACATTTTAAAATAAACTTGCGTATTATCGGAA
>OAVX01000983.1_pt1 | contig 10239 bp, 7 predicted proteins | sample 1476471 | NCBI WGS metagenome assembly OAVX01 (sample SAMEA2580114, study PRJEB22360) | human gut metagenome | biome: human gut; feature: human-associated habitat; material: faeces | place: Denmark | collected 2008/2010
GCTCTTGAGGTACTCGTCCACAAAGTAGGCCAGGCCGTAGCCGGTGGCCTCGGTACGGGCGAGCGAGCCGCCAAAGGAGAGGCCCTTGCCGGTGAGGACGCCGGTCCACTCGTTGGTCAGGCGCTTGTACTGACCGAACAGGTAGGCAACCTCGCGGCCGCCAACGCCCAGGTCGCCGGCGGGAACGTCGGTGTTGGGGCCGATGTGGCGATAGAGCTCGGTCATGAAGGACTGGCAGAAGTGCATGATCTCGTTGTTGGACTTGCCCTTGGGGTCAAAGTCGGAGCCGCCCTTGCCGCCGCCCATGGGAAGGGTGGTCAGGCTGTTCTTGAGGATCTGCTCCAGGCCCAGGAACTTGAGCATGCCCAGGGTGACCGTCGGGTTAAAGCGCAGGCCGCCCTTGTAGGGTCCAATGGCAGAGTTGAACTCGACGCGATAGCCGCGGTTGACCTGGACCTTGCCCTGGTCGTCGACCCAGGGAACACGGAACATGACGATGCGCTCGGGCTCGACGAGGCGCTCAAGCAGAGCGGCCTCCTCGTACTCGGGATGGGCGTCGAGCGCCGGCTGGATGGTGCCGAGGATCTCGGTTGCGGCCTGGATGAACTCAGGCTGCTCGGGATAGCGGGCCTTGAGCTCGTCGAGAACTTTCTGCGTATAGCTCATGCTTCCTCCAATTGATGGAAAAGAAAGGTGTCGTTCGCGGCGTACCATGCGCCGCGAGCTTTATCGAGTATGGATAATATCGCACTGTTGCAGCAAAGTTTCACATAAGCCGACGAGCGGATGTTTCGTTTTGATTACGATGCAGGTAGAAGCGTTTTTGAGTGCCTGACGTGCAAAACCTGTGTTTCAAACCTGTTTCGTCCACGTGTTCCAAACCACCACAAAGGTGCCTGTCCCCAATGTGGTGGTGTTGGTGGTTAGAGGACGAGCTGATGGTAGTCGGCGGGGGTTATGCGGCCTTCGGTGGCAGCGCGGAAGGCGGCGAGGGCATCGCCGGAGAACGGCATGGCCCAGCAAAGCCCACAGCCGGCAGTAATGGAGCCCGGCAATGGCATGATGCGCCCAGGCACACCGGCGGCAAGGCACAGCTGCTCGCATTCCATCACATCGAAAGTGCTGTCGAACGACACGATGATCTTGCGCTCGTGGTCGAGGGCATCGCCGGACGGGCCTTCGCGGTGTGCCTCACGATACGCCGCGGCGGCCGCTTCCTCTTCCGCAGTATGTCCACAGCCACCGCAGCCGCAGGTACAGGGCTCGGAACCATCGCAAGTGCAAGGCTCTCCCGTGTCGGGGCAAATATCGTGAGGCATGGCAACTCCAATCGTCTAGGCGAGTAACTCGGCCGCCGCAAACTCCTCGGGCGTATTGACGTTCTCGAAGCAGAGCGTCGAGCCCGCGGCCTTAACGATCTGCGGCTCATCCATATAACCAGCCTGAACTCGATTGATCAGGCAGCGAATGCGCTGGCGGTCGCAGGCGAGCAGCTCATGGGCGACCGGCGCACACGCGTCACGGCGCCAGACGGCGCAAAGCGGCTCAATCCCCCGCTCCTCGCGCGGGACGCACACATCGAGCGCCTCGGCCTCAACACGATCGGCAAGCGCACCGATGAGTTCCGGCGAGACAAATGGCATATCGCAGGCGACGATCGCCGCGAGGGGCAACCGGGCGGCAGCCAGCGAGCTCGCGATGCCACGCATGGCACCGGCGGGACCGTCGACGTCCATCAACACGCGGGGGCGCAGGCCATCAAACATAAGCTCCTCAAGGTAGACAAGCTCGCTGGGACGCGAAGTCGTCACGACCAACTCGCCGGCAACTGGCGCCAGACGACCCAGCACGCGCTCGATGAGCGGCTCGCCGCAAAACGCCATGCGAGCCTTATCGCAGCCCATGCGCGAGGACAGCCCGCCCGCTTGGACGACACAAGAAAGATCGGCACGTCTTACGGTAGTCATACGGCAAAACACCTCCATCGGCATGCTCGAAACCCGGTGCACGAAGCTAAATACAGCCACCGAAATAGCAGCGCTACGAAAAGCTCATGCAAAAACAAAACAGCGCCTTTGCGGCACGCAGCAAGACCGCGAGCACAAAAGCGCTGGTAGCGTATGGCGGGAACGTATGTGAATCGAACACATCCAAGACGTTTTGCACGCCTCGCAACGGTTTTGAGGACCGCGGAGCCCACCGGAGCCCATCCGTTCCCAAGTGCTCCGGTATTTTACCAAACCAAGCAGGCCCCATCCCAAAAAGACGAACAAGAAGTTGCGGTGGAATAGTTCCCGGTTTTGCTGACAAAGCCTCCAACTAGGAACTATTTCACCGCAACTGAGGAGGCGGGGGCAGGTGACCGGCCTAGCGCAGGGAGCGCAGGCCGCCGGCATCCTTGTCGAGCACCGTAAAGCGCACGGCATCCAGGTGCTCCAAGATGCTGATGGCGCGTTTGCGCGACACGCCCAGGGCCTCACGCAGCACGCTCGTGGTGGCTGCGCCGCCGGCTGCCTCGATGGCGGCGGCGACGAGCTCACGCGCATGGGCCTCGGCGGCAGCAGACAGGGCAACGTCGCGCTTGACCTTAACGATCGAGCGGTTGAGCGAAAGTTCGCGCAGGGCACGCGTCATGGTGTCGCGGCCGAGCTGCAGCTGTTCGCCCACCTCGGGAAGCGCCGGTGCATCCAGGCCAGCCTCGTCAAGCAGCGTGACGATCCGCTCACAAGCCTCTCGCACCACGCGTGCCGCCGCGGCGGCCGAATGCGAATCGAATACCTCAGCGCCCTCGGCGGCGCACACGCCACGCGAGCAGCCCTCGGCAATCAGAGCTGCGGCAACGCCTTCATCAGCGGCAGGCCACGCAGCATGGGCAACGGCGCCGGGCGTAAAGCCCGTCTCCTTGGGAGCCGCCGCGTGCATGGCCGACAGGGTCGCCGCCAGTGCATCCATCGCGGCGTCGAGCGAGGAAGAATCTGCATACAGCGAGCCATCCGAGCCAGCAAGCGCGCAAGCAGCGCCCTGCGCCACCAACCCGCGCAGTGCGGTATCGACCTCGCCGACGCCAAGATCCAAAGCCGCGGCAACATCAACCGCCTTAACCGGCAGCGTCTGCAGCACCAGCCAAGCGCCCACACCGCCCGCGATATCGCCGGACTCGAGCGCCGCATACAGCGCACGCTCTCCTTCGGCAAGCTCGCGCGAGCGACGGCAGCGCGAAAGCAGCACGCGGCCGCCGCCAATGAGCATCACGGGCGAATAGGACAGCACCACGACATGGTCCCCGGCACGTAGCGGCAGCGAGTTTTCCAAGCGCACCTGAACATTACGGGTCTCGCCCACCGCCATGGGGGCCTCACCCTCCATGAACATGATGCGACCGACGACCTCGGCCGTACCCGCCATCACGTGCACACGCGCACCCGACTCGAGCACACGCGGCTTGGCTCCCTCGCGACCCAAATACGTAAACGTCATCATAAAGCGCATCGTCTGACCAAAGCGGCCCGCCACGCCGAGCATCTCACCGCGATCGAGCGAGGCGACGGCATCGCCCACCAAGTTGAGCGCCACACGCTGACCGGGCAACGCCCGCGGCGTATCGCCATGTACCTGAATCCCGCGCACGCGACAGACCGTACGCGACGGCAGCGCGACGAGCTCATCCCCCACCGCGACGGGCGCATCGTGCAACGTTCCCGTCACCACGGTACCGGCGCCCTTGATCGTAAAGCAGCGGTCGATAGGCAGACGCGGTGCGGCATCGGTGAGCTCGGCGCGGGCACGGCAGGCATCCCAGCAAGCGGCAACCTGCTCGTCGAGCGCAGTCAGCAGGTCATCGATCCCCGCGCCGGTCTTGGACGACACCGGCACCGTCGGCGCGCCCGCAAACACGGTATCCGAAAGAAAATCGTCCACGTCGAGCTCGGCCAGCTCAATCATTTCGCTATCGGCCAGGTCGCACATCGTCAGCGCGACCACCATATGCGTAACGCCCAGCAGCTCCAGCACATGCACGTGCTCGCGGGTCTGCGGCATCACGCCCTCGACGGCCGAAACCACCAGCACGGCCACGTCGATACCCGTGGCGCCCTGCACCATGGCGCGCAAGTAATGCGCATGGCCCGGTACGTCGACCAGGCCAACAATCTTGCCACTTGGCAGCGCCAGCTCGCCAAAGCCCAGCTCCACGGTCATACCGCGACGGCGCTCAACCTCCAGACGGTCGGGATTCTTGCCGGTCAGCGCCTCGATCAATGCCGACTTGCCGTGGTCAACGTGGCCCGCCGTGCCAACGATAACGGGACACTCCACCAGCGCCTGAACCTCACTCATCGAGCAATCGCCTTCTCAACGCACGCGACGAGCGTCGATGCCGCCGTCTCGATATCGCGGTCACCCACGAGTGTGCGCACGTCAAACAGGACGCGATCGTGCGAGGCGCGCGTGACGACCGGCGTGTCGAAATCTTGGACGAGCGAGCGCTTGAGTGCGTCAACGGAAAGACGCTCATCGACGAGGCGCACGGCAACGCACATGGTGGGCAGCTCCACGGTAGGCAGCGAGCCGCCACCAGGGGTCGACGATTCCTCGACGATCTCCACCTGAACGGCGCACGGGCAACCGGCCTTATCGAGCCCGGCGACCATCCGATCGCGCAGCTTGCGGGCACGACCCTCCAGATGAGCCTGCGGGAGCGTGAGCATGTTGAGCACCGGCACCTCGCGATGGGCCACATCCGCCCCATCCATGTAGATGCGCAGTGTAGCCTCGAGCGCCGCCAGTGCGAGCTTACCCGGACGCAAGGCGCGCATAAGCGGATGTGACCCACAGGCCTGGACCAGATCGCGACGGCCCATGATAATGCCCGCCTGTGCGGCACCGAGCAGCTTATCGCCCGAGCATGACACGATATCGAGCCCCGCCGCGACCGAAGCCGGCGTGGGTTCCTCGCCGCCGTGTACCAAGATGTCGTCGGGCAACAGCGCGCCCGATCCCTGGTCCTCGTAGAACAGCAGACCATGCTTGTGGGCCAGGGCGGCGAGCTCCTTTGAGCTCACATCCTCGTGGAAACCCTCGATGCGATAGTTGGAAGGATGGACCTTGAGGATCATCGCCGTATCGGGCGTGATGGCGCGCTCGTAGTCGCTCAAATGCGTGCGGTTGGTGGCCCCGACCTCAACGAGCTTGGCACCCGAGGCCTCCATAACATCGGGGATACGGAAGCTGCCGCCGATCTCGACAAGCTCGCCCCGGCTGGAGATGACATCCCTTACCGAGCTTGCGTTTGCCAACACCAGTAGCACGGCCGCCGCGTTGTTGTTGACGACCAGCGCGTCCTCGGCACCGGTAAGCGAGCGGATGAGCTGCGCGGCATGTTCCTTGCGCGATCCGCGCGAGCAGGTGTCCACGCTGTACTCAAGCGTGCTGTAGCCGCGCGCAACCTCGGCCACGGCCTTGGCAGCCGACTCCGCGAGCGGGGCGCGACCCAGGTTGGTATGGATAACCACACCCGTGGCGTTGACGGCGGGACGCAAGCTCGGCAGCGCGGAGCGATGCGCGCGCCACTCGATGGCCGAGGCCAGCTCGCGCTTAGAGCGCGGGGCGACACCGGCGCGAATGGCGGCGCGCTCCTCGTCGAGCTCGGCCGTGACGGCGGCATGGACCACCGCGTCGCAGGTCTCCCCCGCCGCCTTCACCACCGGCCACTCGGCAAGCAGCTCGTTGACGGAAGGGATGGCGCGCAGGCGGGCGCGCACCTCATCGGACATGTTCTGGCTATCGCTCATGTGCAGCCTTTCAAAAACCAAGGGCAGATCAGTCGGCCGTTCGTCAAAACCAGCCGAATCAATCTGTTGAATCAATCAGTCGTTATTATCCTCGCGCGCCGCGATCTTTTCCACGCGAACGGCGTTTTCCTGGGTGAGCGCGGCACCCGTCAACGGATCCCAACGCAACGGCGTATGGTCGAGCGGGCCCACGCCCAAGGCTTGAGCGTCACCGGCATCGCGGCCAAACGAACGTCCGCCGGGAGCGGCCGACGTAAAGATGCACGCCGGATGCAGATAGGGCGTCGTCTCCACGCGCACGCGATCGCGGCCCATGTCGCTCACAAGCTCGACGACCTCACCGTCGGCGATGCCCATGCGCGCAGCAGCATCGGCATTCATCTGCACGGCATCCAGGTCCGACCCAGCCTCGGCGGCACCTTGGGCTGCAAGCCTTCGCGAGGTATGCGACTCAAAGGGACGGTTGCCGCTAATGAGGCGAAACATCCCCGGGCCAGGCTCCACCATGGGAGCGATCCAGTTGGGTACACGACCCAGGCCGGCTCGTTCCCATACGTCGCTTGCCAGCGCAATTTTGCCGCCATCCAAGGGAATCGCCGGCTCACCCGTGCGCGACGGCAGCGCCACGCCCGTATCGGCCCAGCCTCGCTCCTTGAGCTCGTCCAGATCGATCCCAAAAGGCGCCACCTGGGCAGCCGCCAGATCGTCAGACGTAAACTGGAAGTACTCGCCCACGCCACACGTCTGCGCCAACCCGGCAAAAATCTCCCGAACGGGACGCGTGTCGTCATGCTGCACAGGCAGCACGGCGTTGCGGTAGAACACGCGCGCGTCGTTGCGGCCCACGACCGTTCCCACGCCGCGGTCAGCCTCCAGATACGTCACGTCGGGCAGCACGAAATCAGAAGCACGCGCCGTCTCGGACCAGCGAATATCAATCGTCACGAGCAAGTCGAGCTGCTGCAAGATGCCCAACCAAGCCTGCGCATTGCCATAGCCCGCACCGGGGTTACTGGCATAGACGATGAGCCCACGCAAATCGCCGGCAAGAATCGACTGGCCGATGGTCGTGCACAGGCCGCGCACCGGATCGACCAGTGGATAGCGCTCGGACCCCAGCTTGGGCCCACGCGGCACCGGCGGCGTCGCAAAGCGCGTGGGATCGAGGTCGCCCAACACAAGTGGCGTGGGCGGATTGAGCGCGCCGCCCGCATGTCCAACGCAGCCCAGTAGCACATCGACCAAGCAGATAGCGCGCGCGGTCTGGGTGCTATTGGCATACGCAATACCGATGCCGCCATGAAAGCCAGCGTCCACCACCGCAGCAGGCGCCGCGGCAGCCAAATCACGCGCCGTCGCGACAATCTCATCGGCCGGCACGTCGCACATCGACTCGGCCCACTCAGGCGTCCAAGCGCTCGCCGCCTGCGCCAGCTCATCAAACCCCGTGGTATAGCGGGCAACAAACTCGTGGTCATACAGGTCCTCGGCAATGAGCACATGCGCAATGCCCAGCAGCAAGGCCAGGTCGCAGCCCGGGCGCACGCGGAGCCAGCGATCGGCAATAGCGGCCGATCCGCTGCGCCGGGGGTCGACCACGATAATCTTCGCCCCACGGCGACGGGCATCGTTGAGCGGATCAACGGCCCCCATCGTCGACGAATCGACAATGGAACGCCCTAGGTACATGATGCAGTCGGTATGTGCCAGGTCGGAGGCGGGACTGTAGCCCAGGCTGTGCTCCCAACCGGTAAGTCGGCTCACCTCGCAGGCGCCGTCGGCACCGTACACGTTGGACGAACCCAACGCATGCATAAGGCGATAGGCCCAGTAGCGGTCGAACGAGGGCACGCCGAGCGTCATGCCCAGCGCACGGGGCCCGCGTTCGTCAACAATCCCCAAAAGGCGCTCGGCAATCTGCGCGAACGCCTCATCCCAGGAAATCGCATCAAACCCCGAGCCATCAGCTCGGCGGCGCATGGGATGCAAAATCCGGTCGCGCTCGTCAAACGGCATAGACAAGCGATGCCGCCCGCGGGCGCACAGGGCACGCGCCGCGCACGGGTGCCCCGGCACCGGCAACTCGGCCACCACACGCCCATCCTCAACATGGGCCGCAAAGGCGCAATCGGCATAGCATCCCCCGCATGTGGTCACCACGGCGCGACCGTCACGCTTCACAGCAGATGCCATCTCGATTACCCCTTTCATCAGCCAAACACAACAGGCCAACAGCCCGGCAACGAGCCCCAGACCCAAAAAGCCTCCCGCACGGCAACGCCCCGCGGGAGGCCCAACGTCAAACAGACGGTACTTTACGCCTCGGACTTCTTGGCGTAGATAAACCAGTAGCCGAGCGCGATCAGAACAGCGCCGCCCACAATGTTGCCCAGCGTGGCGGCGGACAGATTAAACGCAATGCCCGCGGCGTTGAGCGCGTCAGCGCCGGCAACATCGGCACCATAGCCGCATGCATGCATCACGGCGCCCATGGGCAAAAAGTACATGTTGGCAACGCAGTGCTCAAAACCGCAGGCCACAAAGGCGGCGATGGGCAGCAGAATGCCCACAACCTTATCGACCACGGTCTTGCCGGCGGTACCGATCCACACGGCCAGGCACACAAAGATGTTGCACAGGATGCCGCGGAAGAAGATCGTCACCCAGTCGACCGTCACCTTGCCGGCGGCGACGCTCACCATGGAATTGGCGACCGCCTCGCCGTTGAGCTTGTAAATGCCGGCCATGTACACCAAAAAGACGATGAACAGGGCACCGACAAAGTTACCGACCCATACGACGGCCCAGGCCTTGAGCATCTGGACCAGGGTGATCTTTTTACTCTTGAGCGCGCAGACCATAAGCGAATTGCCGGTAAACAGCTCGGCGCCGCACACAAGCACCAGCACCAGGCCCAGGCAAAAGCACAGGCCGCCCACGACGCGCTGGGCGCCCCAGCCCAGCGTGCTATCGCTCAAGAACACGGTAAAGAACAGGCCGCCGAAGGCAATGAACGCACCAGCGAACATCGCCAAAACAAAGGCCTTTGCGACCGGCAGGTTGGCCTTGGTCACGCCGGCGGCCTCGGTCTTGGCCTCGATCGCGGCGGGCGCAAGGCAATCGGGAGCGGGATATTCTGCCTTGGAATCTGCCATGTCAATCACTTCTTTCCTAATCAGCAGGGACAAGCGCTCCTATTGCTCTTGTCCCAAGCGGACAAAGTGGGAAAAGTCGTTGGCGGCCACGGCGTCGTACACGGCGTCGACGGCGTCAAAGACCTCCGGGGACATGGGGTTATAGAACTCCGTATCGCCCGGCTGAATCCCTATGAAGACGATATCTTCGCACGATTGCTCAATCTCTTCGATCAGAATCGACAAAGGGAGCGAATGCGTGGTGAACATCGACTTGCGGGCCACGTCACGTTTGTCGAGCAAGCGGATAGCGCCAACGGGCAGCGCCATGGCGGCGGCATCGACCAAAACCAAACGCGGCGGACGCTCGCGCTTGACCTCGATGATGTCGTCCTCGGGCGTTTGCCCGCCGTCGATGGTGTACCAACCGGCGATGGGCGCGTCCTCCATCTTTTTGGAGAGCACGGGGCCGGCGGCATCGTCGGCACGCAGCACGCTTCCCGCCGTGAGCACGATACCCGCAAACGGCGCGCCGTTCACGCGACCATCCACAACGCGACCCATTACTGCAACCTTCCCGTCAGATACACGCCCGACACATCGCGCACGCGCTCAACCAGATCGCGAAACTTCATTAAGAACGCAACCTGCTGGGCATGCAGGCCAAAGTCGTCGTCGAACACCGAGATGCCGGCCTTGGCCGACCCGCGAAAACCGCGCTCGTCGAGCAGCGCATCGCAGGCCTCGAGCAGTGACGGCACCGCCGCCTTGTCGAGTTGGCACTCACCAAAGGAGCGGATGGCCTCGAACTTGGTTTTGGCCTCCCCCTCCGGCAGCGCGTCGACAAGCGAATAGAACACGTCCACCGGCACCGACAGGCGCGGCTCAAAGCAGTCGAGCACGCCGGTGTGGTGGCCCACGGCGAGCGTGTAGTACAGCACGTCGCAGGCCTCCTGGGGAACGTCTTCCTCGGTCTCCACAAACTTACGCGTGAGCTCATAGAAGACCACCTGGTCGGGCGCATGGCCCAGGCAGGGGTCGGCGACGCCCTCGGCGGCCTCGTCGCTTGCGCGCGAGGCATCGCCAAAGGAGCCGCCGAGCATACCGGGGCCCGCAAAGTAACCAGAGCGGTCCGTGAGCTCCATCTAGTGACCTCCGGCCAGCACCAGATCCTGCAGCGCCGAGTAGACCTCAACGCGGCGTGGATCGTCCTGCTTGTCGATGAGCAGCGCCATGGCACCTCGGATATCACCCTTGGGCGCGTCCTCGAGCGTATCCATAAACTCGTTGGCCAGGTCGCGGCCGTAACGGTAGGC
>OAVX01000993.1_pt1 | contig 10156 bp, 8 predicted proteins | sample 1476471 | NCBI WGS metagenome assembly OAVX01 (sample SAMEA2580114, study PRJEB22360) | human gut metagenome | biome: human gut; feature: human-associated habitat; material: faeces | place: Denmark | collected 2008/2010
AACTGTTAGAATTACAGGACCAACAAGGGTGTTGCACTTCTAAATAGACATCGGGCGGCCGCACATCACCCACATAACCGTGTACAGTGGCGTGTAGTCGCAGCAATAAAGGAGCATCGCACATCATGACCAACGGACACATCAACCCCGCCAACGTGCCGGACATCGCCTTGAAAGACGGTCATTCCATTCCGCAAGTCGGTCTCGGCGTGCTACGTATCGACGATGAGGGTGTGGTCCCCGTCGTCGAATCCGCGTTGGAAGCCGGCTACCGCCATATCGATGGTGCGGCCGGCTACAACAACGAGGCCGGCGTGGGCCGCGCGCTCGCCGCTTCCGGATACAACAAGGGAGCCAAGCGCGAGACCCTGTGGGTCACCACCAAGCTGCGCGACTCCCAGCAGGGCTACGATTCCGCGCTCAAAGCTTTCGACAACTCGCTGAAACTCCTCCAGCTCGATTACGTGGACATGTACATGATCCATTGGCCCACGCCGTTCGACTGGCGCAGCACCGACACCTGGAAGGCGTTCGTCAAGCTGCGCGACGAAGGCATGGCACGCACACTCGGCGTATGCAACTTCATGCCCGCCGATCTGAAGCGTCTGCACGAGGAGACCGGCGCATGGCCGGCCGTCAATCAGATTGAGCTGCACCCCACGTGGCAGCAGCGCGAAGTGGTGGCGTTCTGCAAGGAGCACGGCATCGCCGTGGAGGCCTACTCGCCGATGGCGCGTGGCGCCGACCTCAACGCCGGCGACGGCACCATCGAGAAGATCGCCGCCGCCCATGAGGTCAGCCCGGCCCAGGTGATTCTGCGTTGGCACATCGAAAACGGCACGATCATCATCCCCAAGTCCGTGCATGCTGACCGCCAGAAGGAGAATCTCAACCTGTTCGGCTTCGCCCTGACCGCCGATGAACACGCTGCCATCGACGCCCTCGACGGCCCCACCCGCGCCGGCCACGACCCCCTCACCTTCACCTATGCGTGATTGATGGCACGTCGTAACGCCCACTTCCGCCGTCGTTTCAACGCTTCTGGTCCGCTGGAGCGCGTGCTGATTCTCATCGTTCTCGCCGCAGCAATCGGCGTGACCATCGGCCTGCTACTGCCGCAGGTCAGCTCCGACGCGGCCAAAATCACAGGTGGCTACACTGCCACCGGTTCAGCCGCCGACACTTTGAACGCGCTCGCCGTAGACGACAACCAAAGCTCCTCCGGCTACGACCGCGATTCCTTCGGTTTCCGCACCACCGACGTCGACGGCAATGGCTGCGACGTGCGCGACGACGTGCTCGCCCGCGATCTCACGGACATCACCTACAAATACGCCGGTTCCTGTGTGGTCGAGTCCGGCACACTGGCCGATCCGTACACCGCCCAGACCATCCATTTCGTACGTGGCCGCGCCACCAGCGCCAAAGTGCAGATCGACCATGTGGTGGCCCTTGAAAACGCTTGGCAATCCGGTGCGCACGACTGGTCCACTGCCAAACGCCATGAATTCGGCAATGACCCCTATAACCTGCTGGCCGTCGACGGTCCGGCCAATCAGGAGAAGGGTTCGGCTTCCGCCGCCTACTGGCTACCCACCAACGCCGACTACCGTTGCGACTACGTGGCCCGCCAGATTGGCGTCAAAGACAAGTACCAGCTCACCGTCACCTCCCAAGAAAAGGACGCCATGCTCGCCGTCCTCCATACCTGCCCGGGCCAGGTCGTGCCCGCAGACGAATAGGGGCTACCGCTCAGGATTGTTGAGCATAGGTGCCTGCCCCTCGTCATAAGCGCGCAGGAGCCGTCGGAGCAAAAATGTGGTGAAGTATGGTGCGGTGAACACGTGTTCGCTGCTACCGATATTGCCGGCGGATAGTTTCACGCCGAACTGAATTTCCGGATAAGAATCCGAAGCGATTAGCGTCCGCATGGATTTGGCGGTGCCTTTTTTCGATTTCACCTCCACCGGCACCAGCCATTCGCGCGTGCGGACGAAGAAATCCTGTTCCAGTGTGGAATCCTCTTTTTTGTAGTAGTACAGGTCATAGCCGGATTTCTGTAGCGCTTCAGAGACGATGCTCTCGTACATAGCACCCTTATAGACACCAAGATTACGATTGGCCCGCAGATCATCACTGGCCTCGTCGTCAAGCATCGCTACGAACAGACCGGTATCGCCGAAATATATCTTGAACTTGTTTTCGTCATAATTGCCTTTCAACGGCAGTTCAGGATAGGACATACATCGGCAGATATTCACCATTCCCGAGGTTTCAAGCCATTCCACGCATCCTCGATAGTCTTTGAAACGCGCTCCGCTGGCAACCTTGCTGATTTGGAACTTCTTGTTTTCCTTGGCGAGTTGCACGGGAATATGGTTGAACACGTTGAGAATTCGTGCCTGATCGGGTCCTTGCGCGTATTTGCGGATATCCTCCTGGTAGTCCAAAATAAGCTGGCGCTGCAATTGCAGTGTTCCCTCGAACGTGCCAGTGCGTATATGGGAGGCGACAACCGCAGGCATGCCGCCAAGCACGCAGTAATCCATAAATGCCGTGGAGAAGACGTTCATTTCCACTTCAGAGAATGGCGTAGCATCACACAGGTGGGTGAACATGCTTTCGATGACGGCCTCATCGTATCCGCGAGCCCACAGAAATTCTTCGAAGTCCAACGATCGCATTTCGTAGTCGGTCTTATATCCCACGCTATTGCTTTCGATTTGCTTATAGCTGATGCCCAACATTGAACCGCTGCAAATCACATCATATTTGCCGTCGATTTTAAAGAACTTCAGTGCAGTGGCGATATCAGGATGGGCCTGGATTTCGTCGAAAAAGATGAGCGTATCGCCCGGAATGAACTTTTTGGCTGGGTCGATCAGGGAAATATTGCGGACGATGGTATTCGCGCCATAACCGTCCGCAGTGATTGCACGATATTTCGGTTCCTCAACGAAGTTGATTTCCACTACCGAACGGTAGTTGTGTGCGGCAAAGTAATCGATAGTCTCTGTCTTGCCTACTTGACGAGGGCCCTTGATGATTAGCGGGGAGCGATTCGGGTCGGATTTCCATGCATTGAGATAGGCATCGGCTTTGCGTTTGAGATACATGAGGAGCCCCTTTCCGAATTACTGCTATATCAATGATTTTACACTTTCATGAGCGAGTTTTCTACCGTCTGGCACATTTCATGAGCGAGTTTTCTGCTGTCTGGCACATTTCATGAGCGAGATGGCGGGGAATGCCAGCTGCCAGTCCGCCAGTCATCCATCAATCGTCCGCAGATTGTCCGTCTGTTGACTCGGGAAACATGCCTGCGCTATAACTGTGCGCGGTATGAAGGGAACAGGTACAAACGATATGGCGGTAACACACACCGCAGCAGATGTCACTGCGGCAACCACTATGACGAACGCCGTGGCAGACATCGAACAGGAAACACCGGAAATCGAGAAGGAACGCCAGCTTGCCGGAGTCGGAGCCGGAGCTGGAACCGTGGCAAACGGCAAGAAAAAGCCGCATGACCATGCGCTGGCCAGCATCCTCGGCCCCGCGTTCGTGGCGGCCGTGGCCTACGTCGATCCTGGCAACGTGGCGGCCAACATCACCTCCGGCGCACGATACGGCTACCTGTTGGTGTGGGTGCTGGTGCTCGCCAACGCCATGAGCGTGCTCATCCAGTATCAGTCCGCAAAACTCGGCATCGTGACCAACAAATCCCTGCCGGAACTGCTGGGCGAGCGTATGAGCGATGCCGGGCGGTTCATGTTCTTTATGCAGGCCGAGGTCATCGCCATCGCCACCGATCTGGCCGAGGTGATCGGCGGTGCCATCGCCCTGAACCTGCTGTTCGGATTGCCGCTGTTCATCGGCGGTCTGGTGATCGGCGCAATCTCCACGGTGATGCTGTGGTTCCAAGGTGGCAAGACGCAAACCACGTTCGAGCGCATCATCATCGTGATGCTGCTGATTATCACATTCGGCTTCATCGCAGGCCTGTTCGTGGACCCGCCGAGCCCCGGCGAAGTGGTCAAGGGCATGATTCCACGCTTCCAAGGCACCGACTCGGTGCTGATGGCCGCCTCGATTCTGGGCGCCACCGTGATGCCGCACGCCATCTACCTGCACTCCACGCTGGTCAACGACCATTACGCAGGCGGCGAAAAGCCGTCGATCAAAACGCAGCTGAAAGGCTCGAAAATCGATGTGGTCTGGGCGCTGTTGCTGGCCGGCACCGTGAATCTGGCGATGCTGGTGCTCGCCGCCAACTCGCTGCACGGCATGTCTGGCACGGATTCCATCGACGGCGCACAACGGGCGATCGCGCAGGTGCTTGGCCCGGTGATCGGCACGATCTTCTCCATCGGCCTGCTGGCTTCGTCGCTGAGCTCCACGTCGGTCGGCACGTATGCCGGCTCGGAAATCATGCACGGTCTGCTGCACGTTAACGCTCCGATGTGGGCCTGCCGCGTGGTCACGCTGGTGCCGGCACTGATTGTGCTGTGGTTCGCCAAGGACCCGACTCAGGCGCTGGTCATCGGCCAGGTGGTGCTTTCCATTGGCATCCCGTTCGCCGTGATTCCGCTGATGCGATACACGCATAACAAGGAACTCATGGGCAAGTGGGCTGATGGAACCGTCAAGCACGTGATTTTTATGATTGTGGTGGCACTGATTGTGGCGCTCAACGTGCTGCTGATTGTCCTGACGCTGATGGACAGGGCGTAATAGACTCCAGCTGAAATCCTGCGATAGCACAACATAATGAGAAGCCCCGGTGCTGGAACCGGGGCTTCTCATTATGTTGAGAATGGTTGAATCTGCCGTCAGTTCGCAGCCATACGCCGCGCACGCCGTTCGCGCAGCGCGCGCAAGGAAATAATGTCTCGCGTACGACCGGCGCCGTCGCCCTTGACGCCGAAGAACACCATCAACACCATTGCCAGACAGATTATTGCGGAAATACGCAGCGCCCATTGAATGCCGAAAATCGAAGCGGCGACGGCGGAGGCGCCGTCCTGCTTATGCAAAGCGGCAAACGTTTCCATCAGAATCACCAACACGGGTGCGCCCACAGCGCCCGCAATCTGACGCGCGGTATTCGTCACCGATGATCCGGCGGACACTTCGCTCGGCCCGTTCAGGCAATTCAGGGACCACGTGGTAATCGGCATCAGCAGGAAACCCATGCCGATCTGACGGATGAACTGGCAGATCGATACCCACCAGATCCACGTATCCATCGCCACCAGCGACATGCCCAAGGTGCCAAGGGTCAACACAATCGAACCGAACAAAGCCACCGGGCGCGCGCCGAACCGATCCATCGCGCGGCCGCCGAAGAACTGGGAGACGCACTGGCCGATGGCGCCCGGCAGCATGATCAGACCGCTCATCGTGGCCGAATAGCCGCGGTCAGTCTGGATGTAGAGCGGCATGATGACCAAAATCGAACTGAACGCGAAAAATGCCAGCGACGCGGTAATGGTGCCGACGGTGAACGAACGGTTCTTCAGCACTTCCAAGTCCAGCAGCGGCGGCTGGGGGAGTGCCGACTTGTCCTTGGCTACGGCCTCGCGACACCGCTTGCCAGCGCGCAGGTTACGCAGCACGAACCAGACAATGCCGACCAGTCCCACAACCATCGGCCCCCACGTGACCGGTGCCGCGAATCCATAGGTCTCCGAATTGGTGAAGCCGAACATCAGCCCACCAAAGCCAATCACCGACAGGCACACCGAGAAGAAATCCGCGCGGGCCGAAGGGTCGTGTGAACCGAAATTATGCAGTCCGAACATGGCCGCCAGCAGCGAGATTACGCCAATGATGGTCATGGTCAGGAAGATCGAGCGCCAGCCGTTGGCATCGGTCTGCCAGCCGCCCAAGGTGGGGCCGATGGCTGGCGCCACGCTCATGGCCATGCCCACCGTGCCCATGGCAAACCCGCGGCGAGACAGCGGGTAAATGGAGAACACGGTGATTTGCAGCACCGGCCACATCACGCCTGTGCCGGCAGCTTCGAGCACGCGCCCGACCAGCACCCATACGAAGTTTGGCCCCAACCATGCCAGCACGGAGCCGAGTGTGAACACCGCCATCGAGCAGATGACGATCTGGCGGGTGGAGAAGCGTCGGGTCAGAAACGCGGTTAGCGGCACCATCACGCCCATGACCAGCTGGAACACGGAGGTGAGCCACTGCCCGGTGGTTACGGAGATGTGGAATTCGGAAACGATAATCGGCAGCGCGGAACTCAGCTGCAACTGCGTGAAGTTGCCCACGAAGGTAATAAAGGTCAATATCGCGATGGAGATGAACGCCGCCCGGCTGAGTTTGCCGTCTACATATGATTCCTCGCGGCTCAGCACCCGCTGCAGTTCGCCGCGACGATCCTTGATTCCCTGAGCTCCAGTCACGCGCCACTCCACTTCTGTTGCCCGGCCTGTTGTCTTGGCGGTGTCGGTGGCGTATCCGTTCAGTGATATATGCGCCTCGCATATCAATGCGTATTCGGTATATTCGGCGACCGTCGTTTTTGCGTGCTTGGCCGAGCAGCCTCTCAAAGCACCCCAACACGCTATACCTAGGGGTGGTCTAGTAGGTTCGGAATATGTGCAGAAGCAGGACGCGAACATGCTCTGTGCATAAGACCGGGGCACATAATGGGCGGTTGGTTATTGCAAGAGGTTACAAGTCAATAAGATTAGTTTTGGGAGTTAGCATGAGAGTCCATAGGGCAGGTCACGCAGCAAGTATTCCACGCAGAAGGCACCGCATCTGGCCGTGGGTGGTGTCGATTTTGGCGTTGCTCGTAGTGCTGCTGGGCGTAGGCGGATTCTTCGGTTTGAAGCTGTATTCAGAGGCCAAGCAGGTCAAGGCGCATGAGGAACAGGCGATGCAGCTGCTGGGCGGTGTGACCGACCTCGGTAACCTCGACAACCTCGATACGGTGAGCCAGCAGATCAGCCAGGCAAAGACCGAGACCGCGGCCGCGAACGAGATCGCGCACGTATGCGTTGATGGCTATGACTACTTCGGAGGAGCGTTCGTCCGGTGGCCTGATTGGTTCTGTGGGTGTGGCAACTACCGACAACGGCAAGATCAGTATCGGTGATTTCCGCTCAAATAGTGAATATATCCCATATGGTGCTGGTGATCCTACGGAAGACGAGCAGCGCATCTTCCGGCAGTGGGGACCATTGAACATGTCATTCGATGTGCGAGATTTGGCCGTATACCCTGATACTTCACGCAGTGCCGAAGGCATGCGTGCCATTTGGCAGCGCACACCGTGGGGGAGTGGTACCCAGCTGGATGGTGTGCTTATGGTCGATCCAGTGTTCCTGCAAGAGCTGGTGAAGATTAACGGCAACATCACCCTTTCCGATGGTCGTGTGCTCACTGGAGATAACACCGCCAAGTTCTTGTTGAACAAGGTATATGTCGATTATCCAATCGCCGAGACCGACGCTTACTTCGCTCAGGTAGCTGAGCAGACTGTCGGCAGCATGTTCTCCAACTTGGATTTGACGAAGCTTACCAAGGTGGCACAGGCGATGGGCAGCATGGCCGAAGGCCGCCACTTCTCCATGTATGCCTTTGACGAAACGGCCGAGAAGTCCATCAGCGATGCAGGCTTCACCGCACAGACGCCAAACAGCGAGGAAAACCCGCAAGTGGGCGTATACGTCACCGAGCAAAACGCTTCAAAGATGGGCTGGTATATTCACCGCACCTCGAAGATCACTCGCTCTGACTGCAACAGCGACGGTTCCCAGACATATCATGTGGAATACACGATGACTAATACGTTGACTGACGAAGAAATTGCTTCCCTGCCGGATTACATCATCGGTGTAAATCAGGCGAACCAGCCAAAGACTTACGGCATCGAAAAGACGCTGATTTATGCTCCGGCTGGTGGTAGTCTCACAAATCTAAACACATCCGGTGCCACGGTGACCGGCAGCCGACAGGAAACGATGAACGGCAAAACTGTATATGCGAGCATCGCCAAGATAGCTCCCGGCGAATCCGTCACCTATTCCTTCGACGTGACCACATCAACCAAGGCCGTCTCCGACCTCACCATCGATCAAACTCCAATGGGATGGACTGACCCCGGCGTCACCACCGACACTGCCGCCTGCTCCATCAACAAGCAGTAACCCGAGCTTCCCTCTGACCGAGTGTCAGCCGCAGGTTGACTGAGGGAGAGACCAGAAAACCAAGAGGGCGTCAGCAAGAAGCTGACGCCCTCTCAACATTTCAACATTCCCAAAGAAAACTAGTACGATCCAGTCCCCTTAAACACTGCCACCACAGTCTTCAACAGAATCACGATGTCCCCCGTAATAGACCAGTCCTGAATATACGACACATCCGCATACTCCGACTGTTCCTGAGTCAAATCGCTGCGTCCGGAAATCTGCCACGGTCCAGTAATACCAGGCTTAACCAGCAGTCTCGTGGAATACAGCATGTCATATCGCGCGACTTCTTCAGGCAGCGGCGGGCGAGGCCCAACCAAGCTCATATCGCCCTTGAACACGTTAAAGAACTGCGGGAACTCATCCAGCGATGTTTTACGAATAAAGTGACCGATCTTAGTCACGCGTGGATCGTCCTTGAGCTTGAAGATAAAACGATCCTCAATGCCGCGTTCCTTAGCCAGTTTCGCCTTGATCTCGTCGGCATCAGTGCGCATGGAACGGAACTTGTACATGGTAAACGGCTTGCCGTAAATGCCGATGCGCGTCTGCGAATAGAACACAGGGCCGCCGTCTTCCCGCTTGACCTTGTATGCCACCCATAGCATGATGGGCGAGCTCAAGATAATGGCGATACCGGAAAGCACGATATCGCACACACGCTTGAGGATGCGGGTAACGGTTGAGTACTGCGTCAGTCGTGCAGTGACTACTGGCATCGTCGGATCGTTGCGGAAATGCAGGTCAGCGCCGCTCAAATCAGCCACAGAGGTAGTGAGGGCCAATTCAATGCCCATGGATTCCACGGCCAGGGACAATGTACGCATGGTCTCAGAATCACGGGTAAGTACATCAGCGACCAATACGGTACGTGCCTTCATACGCTTCGCGGTTTGCGGCAAATGCGAGTTGAGTGGCAACACCTTCAGTCGTGCCTCAGCATCGTTGGCAGGAGTGAAGGGCACCGACACCAAATGCTGCGCCGAATCCGGGTCATCCTCGTTCTTGACTGAAGCCACTGGGCACACCGCAATTGGCGCGTAGCCGAGGCCACGGCACTGGCGCAATTGTTCGACCGTCCGGTGGATACCTTCCGGAGACCCAATAACCACAGTTGGGTAGTTGAATTCGCCATTCATGCGGTTGCGGTGCAGCGCGCGGCGCATAATCCAACGCTCGATAATAACCAATACCAGTGAAACCAGCGGAATGAACACATTCAACGACCGGGGAAGATTGAGGTGGAACAGGTACCCCAACGTGCACAGCATAATGAAATCGATGAACGCAGCGTTCAACAGCTTGGCGTACAGGGCATAGCCCTCACCCATGGTGTACCGTTCATAGGAGCGTGCGGAATACAGACTGATGAGCCACGATACGCAGGTCAACAGCAGGAAGCTAAAAACGCCGTATTCGCCGGGACCAATGCTCTGCACATAGGTATAAGCGAAAGGTCGGAGCAGGAACACGATGTACGTGGCCACAATGGTCATCAGCAGATCAAGCACGACCAAGGTCGTGTTATAGAGATATCGCCACTTCGGCACAGAATGGCCCATCAATGGACGTATGTTCGTGGTGTCGTTATGTGTGGAGCTGCCGTCCGGTGTAGAGGAGAAGTAGGTGCCGTCAAAGAATGTCGGCGCAATGTCACATTCGGCAACGGGGGAGAACGAAGCCGAGGACCGGCTCCCGCTCACCCGTACTTTGGGCATTGCCATGGTCGCGGTGCTTGTTGCCTGCGACTCTGCTGCTGTGCCTCTGTCCTTCGGCATGATACTGAATTCTTCCTCCATCGTTCCCCAAAAACCGCAAGGAACATTCATTCCTTTCTCTTACTCTCGCCCACCCTAGCACGAATGCCGCCCCCCCCCCCTATAGCCCCGTTGTCTAAATGAAAGTGCAACACCCGTTAGATTGGAAATTGCCTAGAAAAC
>OAVX01000998.1_pt1 | contig 10086 bp, 3 predicted proteins | sample 1476471 | NCBI WGS metagenome assembly OAVX01 (sample SAMEA2580114, study PRJEB22360) | human gut metagenome | biome: human gut; feature: human-associated habitat; material: faeces | place: Denmark | collected 2008/2010
TTTTGTACATTAGTTTACAAGCCGATTTCCGGGCATTTCATTATTTAAAAAAAATTCTAAGTTCACAATTGTTGTGGTTTGCTTTTTGAAATGAATTTAAAAGGGAAATATTACAAAAAAGTAACAATTTTTGATACGAAATTTTATTTTTCTTACAAAAACCAACAACCCAACAGAGAAAATATTATAAGAAAGGAAAACGTAATGAATAACAAAAAGATTTTTGAAAAAATCATTACCGAAAAAAGAGCTAAAAGCTCTAACGAAAGACCAAAATACGGTCTTAGGAAACTAACAGTAGGTGTAGTTTCATGCCTTTTAGGTTACATGATGTTCTTCACACCTAACGTTGTTGCAGCTGAAAAAGTTGACCAACCACAAAAACTGTAGAAGCTTTTGAATCTACAGAAGCCAAAACGGCTGAAAAAGTAGCACAGCCTAAAGAAGAAGCTGTTGAATCTACAGAAACTACACAAGCAACAGAAACAAAAGCTACAGACCTAGCGAAAACTTCTTCTGTTGCAAAAAAATCAGCAGTTCAACCAAGATCAGCAACAACTACTGAAGCTACAGCTGAAACATCAGAAAAAACTACTGAGTTCAAACTAACAGACGAACAAAAGAAACAACTTGTTGACGCTGGATTTGATGAAGAACAAATCCAAAAGATTGAAAACGACATTAAATTAGAATTACAAAAAGATCTTAGTTACGATGTTGAAAAACACATCAAAGATGCTATAGAAAAATTAAATCAACCTGAATTAGCATTAGCACCAGAAGCACCAAAAATTGGAGTTAGAGATGCAGCACCACCAGAAGGTACAGCTACAAGTGCAGATGCAAAAAATGCTGTTCATGGCTTTGTAGGTGTTCTAGTCGGCGGCGACATCAACGCTGATTTAGCAGCTGAAACAGGTCAAAGATTTAAGCCAATAGAAGGGGTAAAAGTTTACTTCCAATGGTATGAAGCAAAAGGAAACAGAACATCACCAACCTATTATGCAGTTTCAGGAGCCGACGGACAGTTCCATATCAAAGTGAAGTCCTACATCGGCCAAGATGGGAAATTAGTAAAATTCGACGCAGATACAACAGTATCAGCAGGAAATGAATCCTACAAAATGTGGGTAGATGAAAAACTATTCCAGAAGGCTACTAACTTCAATACTCCACTGGTGAAGGTGTAGAATTTACTGATAGAAGAGTAGCCGGTGGTGGATATAACCTTGACCCCAATACTCTTGTAAATTACAGAGTTCTTCTAATGGAAAAACAAGATGAAACTAAGATGCATAAAACTGCAACTGCAACAGGTGAGCAAATCAACTCGGTTTTTCCCGGACAAGGGTCAGTATGCGGTAAGGTATCCTGGGACTATGAATCTGCAGGCGGTGTTCAATGGGGTATAGTATCAACTCCTACATCACCAGCTGAAGGTGTAACGGTTACAGCATCCTACCTATCTGACTATGCTTTGAAAAAAATCTACAGTCCGGAAACAGCTACTATGCTGGGACTTGGAAGCTACAAGGAAATCCGTGGCTCAGGTTGGACCTTTAAACTTGAAACCCAATTACAAAATTGGATTGCTGAGCAAGTAGCAGCGGATAAAGACAAATGGATTGCAGAGACGGTAAGTGCTAAAACAAATGCACAAGGCGACTACAAGATCCAATTTAAGGGAACTTGGGGACCAAATAGAAATGACTACTCCGTAGCTGAATATACAAGAGTAGCTGGAAGATATTATGCAGGCGATGCCCATAGATGGACTGAGGAAGAAGTAAATCGCCTAGGTACAGTTGCAGAAAATGCAAAAGATGGAGGCTTCTTAACAGGTGCATTTGACTGGAATGAAAAACACATTAACACCGACTGGTTATTCGTATCAACTAAGGATACGGATGGTGTGGTAAAGAGAACTCCTTGGAACTACAACTGGTACACAGGTTCTAACAACGCTTGGGGTATCCATGGTGGTTGGGCTCAAACAGCTTTTGGTGTATCAACAGTTCAAAAAGGGAACTCAACAAGAGCTGACTTTAACTTCGCACCAGCAGAAATTAAGTTTAATATTACAAATTTTGATACTCAAGCAAATACAGCAATACCAGGAGATGTAGCAACAACTAATACTGCAGGTCTTCCTTATAAAAATACTAATGATTCATTTAAAATCGTATGGTATGATCAAGATGGAAATAAGGTAAAAGAAGAAGATACACAAAACCCAACATCAACAGGAACTCTAAAAGAAGCAACTTATGATACAACAGGTATTACTGAAACAAAAACCTTTATAGCAAAGCTTCATTATGTTGACTCAAAAGGAAACTTAGGACAAGTTTTAGCCCAAGATGCCTTTACTGTTAAGGTAGGTAAGATTGTAGTGTCTGCCTATGATGATGTAAATATTGCAAACCCTGCAGCTAATGATAAATCCATGAAGGGTGCGGCATATTCAGCTCAAGGTCTTCCAGAAGGACTTACCATAGATGAAAAAACAGGTACAATCTCCGGAAACGCTAAAGTCCCTGGAAAGTACACTGTAACTGTTACAACCTCTATTCTTGATGAAGATTCTGGTGAAACAATGGAAGGAACATCTAACTACACAGCCCTTGTTACAGACTCGCCACTAGAACATGGAGAAGTCGGTGTTGAATACAGTAAAACTGTAAAACCGGCAGAAATTGAAGGTTATGTATTTAAAAATGTTTCAGCCAAGTTTATCGAAGGTAAAGCTATTGAAGGCCTAACTATAGAAAACAACCAAATCACAGGTACACCTACAAAAGAAGTTGGAGCTACTCAAGAAGATCCAAATGTAGAGGTAACTTATGATATCTACAAGCTAAATTCTGAGGGCAAAGAAGTTCTTATAAAAGAAGGCCACAAGGATTTAGTACCTTTAGAAATTACCAAGGCAGCTTCTCAAGCACCGAAATATGAACCGGTATATACTGATGTGGAAGGAACACCAGGAACTGAAGTAACAACAGATGCTCCTAAGTTCCTAGACCAAAAGAGTGAAGCTGATCCAAAACCAGAAGTAGATTCAAAGCCAACAGGTGTGAAATTTGCTTTAGGCGATGGAGCTCCACAAGGTGCGACTATTGATGAAACAACTGGTAAAGTAACTTACACACCAACTGCAAGAGATGCCAACACGACTGTAGATATTCCAGTTAAGGTAACCTATTCTGACGGAACTATTGATGAAACTCTTGCTAAAATCAAGGTTGGACAAGCCCAAGCTGAATCTTATCAACCAGAATATACTGAAGCTGACGGAAAAGCAGGAACAGAAACAACTATAACTGCTCCAAACTTCAAGAATGGAGACGGTGGGGAAGCTCAAAAACCAGAAGGTGCAAAGTTTACCTTAGGTAAAGATGCTCCAACAGATGCAACCATTAAAGAAGATACTGGAGAAATAACCTACAAACCATCGATCGACCAAGCAGGAACTACAGTTAATATTCCAGTAATAGTAACTTACAAGGACGGCTCAACAGACGAAGTGAAAGCCCCTGTAAAAGTTGCAGAAGCAGCCAACTTAAACTACGAACCAGATTACAAGTCAGTAGTAGCCCAAGTTAAATACCCTGTAACAGTGGAAGCTCCAAAATTCCTAGACAAGGAAAATAATGAAGCGAATCCACAACCAACGGGCATGACTTATGCCATAGAAGATGGATTTACAACCAATGGCACTTTAACAATCGACGCTAAAACAGGTGCAATCACTTATACAGCAGTAGATGCTGACAAGGATACTGTAATTGAAGTACCAGTAATAGTAACTTACGCAGATGGATCAAAGGAAAGCATAACGGCAAAGATCGACGTTCCATCAGATGCGAACTTCTATGATCCAAAAGCTATACCACAAACAACTGAACAAGGAATCGTGCCAAAGGCAGAAAAGAGTGTTGAGATTACTAATAACCCTCCAGAAGGAACAACCTATACTTGGGAAGCAGTACCAAAGGTAAATACACCTGGTGAGACAACTGGAAAAGTTAAGATAACTTACCCAGATGGAACTGAAGACTTTGTAGAAGTTCCAGTAACTGTAAATGCAAGTGCTTCTAAGAAAACAACTGTTGACGATACAAACATAAAAATAGTAGACCCAACAAGTCAAAAACAAGGTACTGGTATAGTAGTTACAAACCCAGACAAAAACACAAAAGTTACTGCAAAAGACGAAGACGGAAATAACGTTCCTGCAGAAATTAACAAAGAAACCGGTGAAATTGAAGTAACACCAGGAACAAATGTAGACGGACCTATTACAGTGACAATAGAAGATTCAGATTTACCAGAAGGTAGGAAAGATATTGAAGTTGATGTAAAAGGCCACACAAAAGATGTTGATGATAACAGAGTAAAGACAACAGTTGAAAGAACACCAGTAACAGTAAATCCAACAACTGATACTCAAGGCACAGGTCTAACAATTAAAAACCAAGACGAAACAACACCAACAACAGTAACTGCAAAAGACGAAGACGGAACTGAAATTAAAGTAACAGTAGATCCAGAAACAGGAAAGATTTCAGTAACGCCAGGCCAAGACAAAGACGGCAAGGAAATTAAAGTAGATGGACCAATTACAGTAACAATAAAAGACGACGACTTTATTACTGAAGACAACCCAACAGGTGAAATGACATTTGAAGTACCGGTTAAAGGTCACGAAAAAGGTGTTGATGACAACAAGTCTGGATCTGTTTGTCTAACAGAAGAAGGTCTTAAAGCACAATTTGAAGCGGCAGCTAATTCGATGTTTGAAAATATTGCTAAAAAAACAGGTGGATATGAAGGCAAGTTTGATGAAAAGACTCATACAGTTACTGTTACGATCTTAAACAAAGATGCAAAACTAACTGAAATGAGCGGAAGTGGCTTAATTGCAGGATTAACAAAACTGTATGAAGAAAACCATCTTACGAAGATTAAAATTAGTGACAATGATGTTATTGATTTAAATAAAGTTTGGGAATATGCAAAGAGTGTTTTACCAGAAGCAGATAAAAATAATGAAGATAAAATAAAAGCTTCTTTTATGGGCAACCTTAAAGCATTAATTGGTGTTCATGTTGGAAATACTCTTAAGAATGGAGCAGCTCTTAATCTAAACAAAGATACACTTGGCTTATTTATTGGCAAGGAAGTAAATCTTGAATTAACAATTGAACAACCAGACTGTGATAAGACTTCAAGTATAACTTATGGTGTTAAAGGCATTGCACAAAATGCCACAAGCGTTGATTCTTCTGAAGTTAAATCTGTAAAGCTAAATGGTGAAAAGCAAGGAACTGGAATAAAAGTTATAAAACCAGATGACACTACTAAAGTAACCGCAAAAGATGGAGAAGGGGCAGAAGTAACTGTATCTATCGATGAGACAACTGGAGAAATTAAAGTAACCCCTTCATCAGATGTTAAAGGACTAATTACAGTAACAGTAGAAGATTCAGATTTACCAGGTGGAAAAGAAGAAATCACTGTAAATGTTACTATTGATGGAAGCACTATAACACCAATTCCAAAAGTAGAAGCAGTAGCAGAAACAGTTAAATTTGGTGGAAAATATGATCTAACAGATAACATCAAAAACCTACCAGAAGGTGCAACAGTAGTAGATGTGACACCAGAAGGAACAATAGATGTAAACAAAACTAGAAGCTATACTGGAAAAGTAAAAGTAACATTTAAAGATGGTTCATCAAAAATTGTAGAAGTACCAGTAACAGTAGGTGACTCCCAAGCAACAACAAATGAGCCAAAAGGTCAAGACGCCAAAGTAAAAGAAGGCGAAAAACCAAAAGCAGAAGACGCCATCAAAAACAGAGATGAATTACCAGAAAACACAAAAGTAGAATGGAAAGAAGAACCAAATACAGATGAACTCGGTAAGAAAGACGCAATAGTAGTAGTAACTTATCCAGATGGATCAACAGAAGAAGTCAAAGTTACAGTAAATGTAAAGAATTCTATACCAGCAACTCCTATTGAGGATATAGCAAAAACTACAAAAGTAACAAAAGAAACTATCAAAGCAAAAGTAAAATACGAAGCTGACGATAGTCTAGACTTCGAAGAAAAGAAGGTAGAAAAAGCTCCAGTAGATGGAGAAAAAGAAGTAACAACAGTATCCCAATCAGGCAAAAAAGATATAGTAACAGAAAAAGTTATAAAAGAAGCTGAAGACGGATTAACAAAAGTAGGTAACAAGAAAGTAGAAACAACTCAAAATGAAAATGGTTCAACTACAACAACTACAACAATCTATGATGTAGATCCAGATACAGGTAATTTAAGTAATCCAACTACAACAACAAAAACAACAATGCCAGCAGGAACAATCGAAGACATTGCAAAAACAACTAAAGTAACAACAGAAAAAGTTCCAGGCAAAGTAAAATACGAAGCTGACGATAGTCTAGACTTTGAAGAAAAGGTTGTTGACAAAGCTCCAGTAGATGGAGAAAAAGAAGTAACAACAGTATCTGAACCAGGCAAAGAAGATGTAGTAACAGAAAAAGTAACTAAAGCATCAGTAGACGGAGTAACAAAAGTAGGTAACAAGAAAGTAGAAACAGTTAAAAACGAAGACGGTTCAACAACAGAAACGACAACAATCTATGAAGTTAATCCAGAAACTGGCGAATTGACTAACCCACAAACTACAACAAAAACAACACCAGCAGAAGAATACATTGCAATCTTTAACGGAAATGGCGGAACTCCATCAACTCAAAAAGTAACTGTCAAAGATGGTGAAGTAGTAAGTGGAGTAACAGAACCAACAAGAGAAGGATACAAATTTGTAAAATGGGTTAAGTTAGGAACAGACAAAGAATTTGACTTAAGTAAACCATTCAGCAAAGATATCTTAGGCGGAGAAAAGAGTGTAATATTCTCAGCAGTTTGGGAAAAAGTTGTTTCAGGAGACACAACAGCACCAACAATTGATGCAGGTAATGTTACAGCTGTAGAAGGACAACCTATACCACCAGTAATGGTAGATGTTGACGATGTTAATGCAAAAGTTACTGTAGAAGACTTACCAGAAGGATTGAAGTACAACCCAGAAACTAAGCAAATCGAGGGTACTATACCAAAAGCAGAAGATTGGGGTGATAAGGAAGAAAAAACTATCACAGCAACAATCAAAGCAGTTGATGAAGCAGGAAATGAATCTACAAAAGAAATCACAGTTACAATCTTGAGAGATACTGACGGAGACGGAACTCCAGATGCAACAGACACTGATGATGACAATGATGGTGTAGATGACAAGACTGAAAAAGAAAAAGGTACAGATCCAAAAGATAAGGATTCAAAACCAAGTACAACAGCTGAAAGCACAGATCCAACTATTCCTGAAAAAACAGGCGTAAAAGATCCGGAAAAATTAACTGACAGAGAAAAAGAAGAAGTTAAGAATAAGATTGAAGAAGCTAATAAGGATAAGTTCCCAGAAGGAACAAAAGTTGACGTTGATGATAAGGGTAATGCAACTATCACATACCCAGATGAATCAAAGGATACTATCCCAGCTGAAGATCTTGTATTCCAATACAAACATGGAGATCCAGAAATTGATGACAGGCCAGAACTTCCAATCTCTGATATAATCGAACCAACAGTTCCAGGAAAGACTGATGTAGGCGACAAAGATAATCTAACTGATAAAGAAAAAGAAGAAATCAAAGATAAGATCGAAGAAGCCAACAAAGATAACTTCCCAGAAGGAACTAAGGTAGAAGTTGATGATAAGGGTAATGTAACAATCACATATCCAGATGAATCAACAGACACTATTCCAGCTGATAAAGTCGTAGAACAAAAAGAAGAAGTTGACAAATCAGAACTTCAAACAGAAGTAGACAAAGCAGATACTACAAAAGAATCTGACAAGTACAAGAATGCAGATCAAGACAAAAAGGATGCATACGACAAAGCAATAGAAGATGCAAAGAAAGTACTTGAAAACAAAGACGCTACTCAAGAAGAAGTAGACAAAGCAAAAGATGCATTAAAAGCTGCAGAAGAAGCTTTGAATGGTAAAGCAACTCAAGAAGTTGACAAATCAGAACTTCAAACAGAAGTAGACAAAGCAGATACTACAAAAGAATCTGACAAGTACAAGAATGCAGATCAAGACAAAAAGGATGCATACGACAAAGCAATAGAAGATGCAAAGAAAGTACTTGAAAACAAAGACGCTACTCAAGAAGAAGTAGACAAAGCAAAAGATGCATTAAAAGCTGCAGAAGAAGCTTTGAATGGTAAAGCAACTCAAGAAGTTGATAAATCAGAACTTCAAACAGAAGTAGACAAAGCAGATACTACAAAAGCATCAGACAAGTATAAGAATGCAGACAAAGACAAAAAGGATGCATACGACAAAGCATTAGAAGATGCAAAGAAAGTACTTGAAAACAAAGACGCTACTCAAGAAGAAGTTGACAAAGCAAAAGATGCAATAAAAGCTGCAGAAGAAGCTTTGAATGGTAAAGCAACTCAAGAAGTTGATAAATCAGAACTTCAAACAGAAGTAGACAAAGCAGATACTACAAAAGCATCAGACAAGTATAAGAATGCAGACAAAGACAAAAAGGATGCATACGACAAAGCATTAGAAGATGCAAAGAAAGTACTTGAAAACAAAGACGCTACTCAAGAAGAAGTTGACAAAGCAAAAGATGCAATAAAAGCTGCAGAAGAAGCTTTGAATGGTAAAGCAACTCAAGAAGTTGATAAATCAGAACTTCAAAAAGAAGTAGACAAGAAAGATGATACAAAAGCATCAGACAAGTACAAGAATGCAGACCAAGATAAGAAGGATGCATACGACAAAGCGTTAGAAGATGCAAAGAAAGTACTTGAAAACAAAGACGCTACTCAAGAAGAAGTAGACAAAGCAAAAGATGCAATAAAAGCTGCAGAAGAAGCTTTGAATGGTGAAGCAACTCAAGAAGTTGATGCTGATAAGGTAGACCCAGCAGTTCCAGGCAAGACTAAGGTTAAAGATCCTTCTAACTTAACTAAGGACGAAAAAGACAAGGTTAAGGAAGCTATTGAAAAGGCTAATAAGGATAAATTCCCACAAGGAACTAAGGTTGAAATCGGAAACGATGGATCGGCTACTATCACTTATCCAGATGGATCTAAGGATACTATCAAGGGTAGTGACTTAGTTGATAAGATTGCCGATTCACCAACTAGACCTTCTAAACAAGACAGTCCATCTAAGACGGACAAACCAGCTAAGAACTTACCAAAAGCAGGTATTGAATCAGAAGCTATGATGATGGCTGCTGCAGCTCTATCTACTTTAGGTGGATTGTATGTTTCAAAGAAGAAAAAAGAAGATGAAGAATAAATTATAGATTTTAATTCTGTAGTTTATTGAGATGAAGATACCCGATCGTATGATCGGGTATTTTTATATGCAAAAATATTTGTTTTCCAAAAAACTCCAACAAAAAAGAGCCTATTACAGGCTCGCGCTGCTTCGTTGGAGGTATTTCTTAAATTTTGTGAGTTCTTCTTGGTTGTTGATTTGAATCCATTTGTGTGAGTAGTGTTTTTTCATATTGGCATAGTTTTCGCGTTTTTCTTTGCTGCGTCCATCTATGAGTATCCACTTGATGAATTCAAAGTCTAGTTTTTCGGGGCAATTGTCTGGTAAACTTTCTCTGGTTTTGCCATGGTATTTGATGTAGCGCTTGATGGCTCTTGCTAGGCAATTGAATCTGTTGAAGTTAAGGAAGATTATGATGTCAGATAGAGCTAGTCTTTCTGTTTTCTTCAATTTGTTGTAGTTTCCATCTATTACCCAATCGTCTTGTTTCATAAAATTTTCTACTATATTGATTGCTTCGTCTAGGTCTCTTTCTTGCCAGTTTTCTGTCATATTTACTTGGTCGAGATGGAGCAATGGTAAATCGTATGTTTGTGATATGTCTTGTGCTAGTGTGGATTTTCCAGATGCGGAATATCCTATTATCGAAATTTTCACAGTTTTCTCCTTATATTAATATGATCATCTTCTATTATTAT
>OAVX01001007.1_pt1 | contig 9959 bp, 7 predicted proteins | sample 1476471 | NCBI WGS metagenome assembly OAVX01 (sample SAMEA2580114, study PRJEB22360) | human gut metagenome | biome: human gut; feature: human-associated habitat; material: faeces | place: Denmark | collected 2008/2010
ACCCCTGCAATCGGGCGCGGGAGGGAGTTTTGCCTTCCTGCCGGCCGCCATCAGCGCCTGGCTCAATCGCAGACTGTTGGCGATCGTCACGTTGTCGTCGGCGAAACCATGGATGAGCATGAGCGGACGGCTGAGCTTCGGCGCGTCCGCGATGATGCTGTTGCGCTCGTACGTGTCCGGGTCGAGTCCCAGGTAGCGCTCGGTGTAATGCGTGTCGTACAGCGTCCAGTCGGTCGGCGGAGCGCCCGCGCAGGCCGCGGCGAACGTGTCGGGCGCGTCCAGCACGGCGAGCGCGGACAGGAAGCAAAGCCAGTCGGCCGGCAGCGGGGGGGGCGGAAGGGGCCCCCGCGGTAGGCCCAGCCGATCATCGCCACGCGGCCGAGGTCGGGTTTCGGCACGGCAACGCCGGTTTTGGTGGCGATCGAGGCAAGCGCGTCGGGCAGCGCGTACACGGCGTCGACCTGGTCCTCAAGCGTCACGGCTTTCATGTTTTCGTAGATCGCGCGATCCCACTTCGGTCCGCGGCCGGTAGTGCCGCGACCGTCGGCGGTGACCACGATGTAGCCTTGGTCGGCCCACCACTGCGCGTCCCAGTAGAACGACTGGCTTTCCACGACCTGCTGGAAACCGGGGCCGCCGTAAGGCTTCATGAGGACCGGCAACTGGTCGGCATGCGCGTATGCGCTGTCGGCCGACGGCAGGATGACAGCCGCGTACAGGCCACGTTCGCCGAGTCGGGTGAATCGCACGTTCGGTGTGAAACCGGGGATTTCAGAGTGGTTTTCGATTGGCGAGACCACCATCGACATCATTTCCGCGCCGTCCGCAACACCGTCCGCAACGTCGCCTTCCGTCGTGCGCACGTTCATGCAATGCTGCATCTGCGACCGCGCGTCGTCCATGCCGCGCCCGGTCACCACGCAACCGTCGCCGGAACGGGACATCGTCCATTGGCCGGGCGTGCAGGTGAGCGGCTCCCAGTCGCCGTCGTAACGGATCGAGACCACGTCGAAGCTGCGGGCGTCGTGATCGTCCGCGTTGGACTGCCACAGGAACGGCAGATCGGCGGCCGGCAGCAGTTCCGGCGTGCGCTGCACCACGCACAGCACGTCGTTGTCGGTCACGTCGAGCACTTCGCGCACCTGCAGGCCCTTGGGTGTGAATGGCGTGCCGTCCACGGTCAGACGGTTCGTGTCGGCGTCCATGTCGTTCATCGCGCACACGAGACGGCCGTCAGGCGTGTATGCGGGGGTGCCGGCGATCAGGTCGAGCCAGCAGTCGTTGCTATGTTCCTCAAGCACGCGCGTGGTGCCGGGTTCTTCGCCGGGCGCGTATTCGGGGATGGCGATGGAGAAGGTCTCCACTTCGCTGCCGTCCTCGTCGGTGAAGCCGTTTTCCGGCGCGCTCATGGTCACGATAGGCTCGCCCACGTGGACGGCGAGCACCTGGTCGTGCTGCTGAAGCCGGTCCTGCACAAGTAGCAGCGGCTCGTGGCCTTCGGTCCAGCTGACGGCGGCCAGGTATTCGTACGATTCGCGGTCCCATTCCACGTTGTGTGCGATGCCGCCGTAGTAGCAGCCGTCCGTATCGTAGCCGAGTTCCAGCAGCGTCAGATGCACGTCGGCGTTGGCCGTCATCGCCTGCGGATAGCGGCGGGCCTGCGCGGGTTTCGTCGGATCGGCCGGGTCGGCGATGTACCAGGTCTGCTCGTGGGATGCGTCGAAGGTTTCGAAGAGCACATACTTGGAATCAGGCGACCACCAGAAGCCGTCGTAACGGTCCATTTCCTCACCTGCGGCGAATTCGGCGAGACCGATTTTCCATTCGCCTGCTTGCGATTCGGCCGCGTCGCTTTGCGCGTCATCTTGCGTGCCGTCCTGCGTATCGGCAACGTCGTCAGCGTCGTCTTGCGGAACGGACGCGACGATGGACACCGCATCGCCCGCGCCTTCGGCTGCGTCCGTCGTGTCCGACACGTCCGCAAGATCGACGTCCACCAAATACGTGCCGGTCGTATACATGATATGTCGTCCGTCGGGGCTGATGCGCGGGTTCAGCACCGGCTTGAATTCCGGTTCGTCGATGGCGATGCCGCGCGTCACGCCGGCCGCGATATCCGTCAGGAACAGCTGGCCGTTGATGGTGAACGCCACGCGGTTGCCGGCCGCATCGACCGAATAGCCGACGATACCGGAACCACCTTCACGCGCACGTTCGCGGCGCGCCTTTTCCTCAGCCGGCACATCCTCGGCGTCGGCGTCAGCCAGCAGCGTACGCGGATCGGCAAGCAGAATCTCGTCGGTATCGCCATCGCTGCCGATCACGCTCATCCACAGGGAGGTGACGGTGTCCTCCGGACCGTCCGAACGCAGGAACAGCGCACGCGAACCGTCGCCGATCGCGCGGGCGGAACGTGGCGCGCCGCAGGTGAATCGCAAGGTACGGGCCTTCAGCCCAGGAAACTCATCAATCGCATCATTCATACCTTCCAATCTACCGACCATCACGCACCACTCGCCGCCAATACCCCGGACGCAACCCCCTTCACATGAAATTTTTGCAAGCAAGTAGCCTTCGAATTGGCGCTCGGCAGGCTACAGCGTAGGATAGTCAAGGACAGAAAGGGACAAGTATGAGTGTTCTCGACCGATTTGAGAAGAGCGTGGAAGGCGCCGTCAACGGGGTTTTCGCGAAGTTCGGGTCTAAAGACCTGAAGCCCGTCGACCTTTCCAGCGCTCTGGAACGCGAGATCGACAAAGAAGCCATGCCCGTCACGCGCGATCGCACCGTAGCCCCGAACGAGTACCGTTTCAAGCTCAGCACTCCGGATTTCAACAACATCGTCGAGTGGGGCGCCGAAACGCTCGCCAATGAACTTGCCGACAACCTCACCCAGTATGCGAAGAGCCAGAACTACGCGTTCGTCGGCCCGGTCGTGGTGATCTTCGAAGAGGATCTTGAACTTTCCAAGGGCGATTACCGGCTTTCCAGCGAATCCGTGCAGGGCAACACCGTGCCGGTCACGACCGACGCGCAGACCGAGGATTGCCCGATGCTGGAGATCGGCGAGCACCAGTATCTGCTCACCGAGGAAAAGACCATCATCGGCCGTGGTTCTGATTGCGACATCGTCATCGACGACCCCGGCATCTCCCGTCGTCACATGGAGATCGACGTCACCGACAACGGCAACACCGTCATCGCCCGCGACCTGAACTCCACCAACGGCATGTACGTCGAAGGCCATCATGTTGAGGCGGCAACGCTGCTCGACGGCAACACGATCACCATCGGCCGAACCCGCATCCTGTACTGGGCCTCCTCGCAGGAGCAGGAGTAATCAGCCCCAACCTGGAGAGCCGCCTTTTATGCTCACTGAATTAACGTTTGCGATCCTCAAGTACGGGTTTCTCGTACTGCTCTGGATCTTCGTGGCCTGTACGGTACGTTCGCTGTACAGGGATATCGAAACGCTCAGCCCGCGCAAGTCGCGGGCTCATCGTCGTAAGGAGCGTGCCGCGCGCAAGGCCGTCGAATCGCCTGCGCCCGTAGCCGCCGCAGCCCCTTCGGCAAGCGCCGCAACCAATGCCAAACCAACTCTGCTGGTCATTATCGATGGCCCCCTTGCCGGCAGTTCCGTCCCTCTGGCCGGCAACACCATCACACTTGGCCGTTCCGCTTCGAACACCGTGGTGCTGGATGATGAATTCGTTTCCTCCCACCATGCGCGCGTCTACACCGATCCCGCCACCGGCCGTTGGGCCATCGAGGATCTGGGATCCACCAACGGCACCGTCGTCAATCATCAGCGTCTGAACGCGCCGATGATTCTTGGCGCGCGCGTGCCTGTGCGCATCGGTGCGACCACCTTCGAATTGAGGTGACGTTTTTGCCGACTTCCACCGCTTCGCAACAATTGTTCATGTATTCCACCGTCGTCTCCGACGTGGGCACCGTGCGTTCCAACAACCAGGATTCCGCGTTCGCCGGCGAGCATCTCATCGCCATCTGCGACGGCATGGGCGGGCATGCCGGCGGCGACACCGCCTCCACCATCGCCATCCGGTCGCTGGCGCATATCGAACAGGACAATGTTGACGGCGACGTGCAGGTCGTCTCCCATATGATGGCGACTTCCGTCATGGCCGCACACGACGCGATCGTCGGCAAAGCCAAGCGTGAGCGTCGTCTTGCCGGCATGGGCACCACCGTCACGTCCGTGGCGCTGGTCGCCGGCTGCTGGGTATTGGCGCATATCGGCGATTCCCGCGCGTATCTGCTGCACGACGGCCATCTGGTCCGCATGACCAGCGACCACAGCTACGTGCAGCATCTCATCGACACCGGCCGTATCAGCGAAGCCGAGGCGCGCAACCATCCGCAACGCAATGTGGTGATGCGCGTGCTGGGCGATTTCGACATCGATTCGCGCCCTGACATCGCCATCCGCAAAGCGCATCCGGGCGACCGTTGGCTGCTGTGCTCCGACGGCCTGTGCGGCGTGCTGGAGGATTCCACGCTTGAAGAAGTGCTGTCCACCTGCGCCGATCAGGAGGAGTGCGCGCAGCGGCTCGTATCGATGGCGTTGCGTGCGGGCAGCACCGACAACGTCACCGCGGTGATCGCCGACGCGACGCTCGCGCTCGACGCGGACGCGTTCGACCTGCCGCATCAGACGCCGCTGGTCGGCGGCGCGGCCAGCGCAAGCTTGGAAACCATCGCGGACATCGTCAACGAACCGGTCGCTTCCGCCCCGCCTCTGCGCGAAGGCAAACAGTCGCCGGCGGCGCGTGCCGCGGCCCTGCGCAGCGGCAAGGATCCCAACGAGGAGCCGAAACAGCCGGAACAGCGCGTCGCGCAGCCGTCGTCGGTCCGCGAAGACAATGGCGACCGTGTCAATACCGATACCGGGGAAATTCCGATTGTGCAGAAGCGCAACGGGCGTATTTCCGCCGATCCGAACGATCCGGAAGTCGCCAAGGCGATTCGCAACGAACATATCGAGGAACGTAAGACGAAACGGTCGCGCAAATTCCGCAACCGCATCATCACCATACTCATCATCATTCTGGTGCTGCTTGGCGTTGCCGGCGTGGGCGTGGGCACCTACCGTTGGAGCCAAACCAAGTACTACATCGGCGACAACAACGGCAAAGTGGCGATTTTCCAAGGCGTGCCGACGAGCATCTTCGGTGTCAAACTGTCACATGCCGTCACCGACACCAATATGAAGACCAGCGATCTGCCGCCAAGCTGGCGCGAACAGCTTGACCAGGGCATCTCCTTCGACACATACGGCGAAGCGAAAAGCCATACCCGTCTGATCAAAAAGCAGCTGAACGATGCGAAGCGCAAGCAAGAGGCGAAGCAGCAGGAGAAGGCCGCAGCCGAGCAGAAGGCGAAGGACGAAGCGGCGAAAAAGGCCGCCGATCAGGCCGCGCAGACCAACAAGTCGGGCGGTGACAAGTCATGATCGCAACACGCTTGAGACAGCTTGGCATGCTGCTGTTCAGCATGCTGCTGTGCGCGGTGGCGTTCTTCCAGATGTTTGAACGCACCACGAACGGTTTTCCGCAGAATTATGTGTGGATGCTCGCGTTTGTGGGCGCGCTGTTCCTGACCGCCTGGGGTCTGCTGCTGCGATTCCAGCCGCACGCCGACCAATCGGTCATGTGCTGCGTGCTGGTATTGACGGGCATCGGCGTCACGATGATCGCACGCCTCGACCAAGACACCAAAACCACAGTGGCGTTCCGACAGTTGCTTTGGTTGGCGATCGCACTGGTGTTTGCCAACCTGCTGGTGGTGTTCATGAGGGATTACCGCGTATTGCGGCGATTCTCGTACGTCAGCATGGTGATCGGCATCGTGCTGTTGCTGTCGCCAATGCTGCCGGTGGTCGGTTCCGAACAGTACGGCGCACGCATCTGGGTGAAGATTCCCGGCTTGGGATCGTTCCAGCCGAGCGAATTCGCCAAACTGTTCCTGGCGTTCTTCTTCGCTTCGTATCTGTTCGACCATCGCGACCAGCTTGCCGTCGGCGGAAAGAAGATTCTCGGCATCCAACTGCCACGCATCAAGGATATGGGACCGATCATCGTGGTGTGGATCGTCTCCATGGGCGTTCTGGTCCTGCAGCATGATCTGGGCACGTCACTGATGTTCTTCGCCATGTTCGTGTCCATGCTGTACGTGGCCACCGGGCGTAAAAGCTGGATCGTCATCGGATTCATCGCCTTCGCCGCCGGCGCGGTGGCGGCGGCAAGCATCTTCAGCCACGTCGGCTCGCGTGTGGACGCCTGGCTCCACCCGTTCTCCGCGGCTCAATACAACAAGGAATACGGCGGCTCATACCAGCTCGTCACCGGCATTTTCGGCTTGGCTTCCGGCGGTCTGATGGGCACCGGCCTCGGTCAGGGCCACCCGTCGATCACCCCGATCGCAAATTCCGACTACATTTACGCGGCATTGGGCGAGGAGCTGGGATTGACCGGCCTGATGGCCATTCTCATGCTGTATCTGCTGATCATCGCAGCCGGCATGATCACCGCGATGAAAATCAAGGACGGCTTCGGCAAGCTGCTTGCGTCCGGCTTGGTGTTCACCATGGCCTTCCAGGTGTTCACCGTGGTCGGCGGTATCACGCTGGTCATTCCGCTGACCGGTCTGACGCTTCCCTACATGGCGGCCGGCGGTTCGTCGCTGATCGCAAACTACATGCTGGCCGCGCTGCTGATCGTCATCTCCAATTCCGCGAACAGGCCGGAATCCGAGATCGACAGCGACACATTCCAGCAGGAAGCCGTCAGGGTGTTGCGCGAACGCGAGCGGAACCGTCGTACCGAAATCGCCGGCAATACGCGTTCGGGTGCGGCGAAGGCTTCGGCCATCCCGGCCGTGCGGGCAAGCCATGCGGGCGCAGCCGGGCAAGCAGGTCATGCCGTGCCCGCCAATCGAACCAGCCAAGCCGGCCACACCAGCCAAGCCGGCCAGACCGATCAATCCAATCCGACGATTCCGATAACCGGAGTCCTGCCGACAATCGACCAGCAAGGAGCATCGCATGAATAAGTCGCTCCGCCAGCTGTTCACCATCGTGGTGGCCTTGTTCGTCATTCTGGGCATGTCCACCACCATCATCATGGCCATCCGAGCCAACCAGCTCACCAACGACGCACGTAACGTCCGCGCGCTGTACCACGAATACGGCGCACCGCGCGGGTCCATTCTCGCCGCGGACGGATCGGTCATCGCAAAATCCGATCCTTCCAACGATTCGTTCTCGTACCAGCGTTCCTATTCCGCCGGCGAACTGTATGCGCCAGTCACCGGATTCTTCTCCATCAGCCAGCGTGGCTGGAGCGGCGTCGAAGCGTCCCGCAGCTCGCTGCTGTCGGGCCAGTCGGAGCAGCTGCTCTGGCAGCGGTTCAAGTCGCTGTTCACCGGGCAGGAGAACAAGGGCGCCAATATCGAAACGTCCATCGATCCGAAGATTCAGCAGGCCGCATACAACAGCCTCGGCAGCACGGATGGCGCCGCAGTGGCCATCGAGCCGAAAACCGGCCGTATCCTCGCCATGGTCAGCACGCCCAGCTACGACCCGAACCAGCTGGCCAGCCATGACATGAGCCAGGCGAACAGCAACTACGGCGTGCTGTCCCAGGACGCCACCAATCCGATGCTCAACCGAGCCACTTCGCAGCTGTATCCTCCGGGGTCCACGTTCAAAACGGTGGTGGCCGCCGCGGCTTTGGAAACCGGCCAATACCAGCCGGATACGCAGATTCCGGCAGGAGCAAGCTACACGCTTCCCGGCACCGTCACGCAACTGACCAACGCCGTACCGCAGGCCGACGGCGCTGACGGCAAGATCTCCATGGAGGACGCGCTGGCGTATTCGTCGAACACCGCGTTCGCCCAGTTGGGCGTGTCGTTGGGCGACAACGCCGTCTCGTCCATGGCCAAGAAACTTGGTTTTGACAGCCCGATCACCGTGGACGGTTCCGATTACACCGGAACCCCGTGGGTGTCGGTCACGTCGAAGTTCCCCACCGACATCAACGACGACAAGCTCGCATTGGCGTCTATCGGCCAGGGAGACACCGTGGTGACACCGTTGCAGAATGCTATGGTGGCCGCCGCCATAGCCAATGATGGCAAGCTTATGCAGCCCACGCTGGTCGACCGCGTGCGTTCCGCCGACTTGTCGGTCATTTCGCAGACCAAGCCCACGGTCATGTCCCATGCGTTCAGTGCGGATACGGCCAACAAGCTCACCCAGATGATGGAGGCCGTGGTCACCAAGGAGAACACGAATCTGGCCATCAACGGCGTGCAGGTGGCCGTCAAGACGGGTACCGCGCAGATTGGAAACGGCAATACGTCCATCGACGGCTGGGTGATCGGATTCGCACCGGCGGACGATCCGAAGATCGCGGTGGCGGTCGTGGTGCATAACGTGGACCTGTACGGCTCGTTCGCGGCAGGACCGATTATGAAAGCAATGATGCAGGAGGCGCTGGCAGAATGAAACTGGTTGAAGGACAGCTCATCCACCGACGCTACAGGTTGGATTCCCGCCTGGCCCAAGGTGGTATGGGTGAAGTGTGGAAAGGCTATGACATCCAACTTGGACGTCCGGTGGCCATCAAGGCGCTACGTGGCGATTTGGGCGTCACCCAGGAGGCCAAACTGCTTCGTCTGCGCGCGGAAGCTCATAATTCCGCCAATCTTGCGCATCCGAACATCGCTGCGCTGTTCGAATATTACGAGCATGACGGCATCGGATTCCTCATCATGGAATACGTGCCGAGCAAGTCGCTTGCAGACCTGTACCACGAGCAGAACGGCCCGATGGACCCGATCAAGCTGCTGCCGATTCTCATTCAGACCGCACGCGGCCTGTTCGTCGCGCATTCCCATGGCGTGATCCACCGTGACGTGAAGCCGGCGAACATCATGGTGTCCGATTCCGGCGAGGTGAAGATCACCGACTTCGGCGTCTCCTACTCCACCAACCAGGAGCAGATCACGCAGGACGGCATGGTCGTGGGCACCGCGCAGTACATTTCCCCGGAGCAGGCGCAGGGCAAGCATGCCACGCCGCAATCCGATATCTATTCGCTTGGAGTCGTCGCCTATGAGGGCCTGTGCGGACACCGTCCGTTCACGGGCGCCACACCGGTCGACATCGCCGCAGCACATGTCAATAATCCGGTTCCGCCGCTGCCCGACACCGTCGATGTGCAGTTGCGTGAATTCGTCATGTCGATGTTGGCCAAGGACCCGCTGGACCGTCCGAAGGACGCGCTGGTGGTGTCACGCACCCTGTCCCGCATCGAACGCCGTCTGCTCGACCAGCAGACGCAGCTGGCCGACACGATGGTCGTCTCTTCGGGAGGAAGGCTTCCCCGACGTGTGGTCAGCAAACCCCATATCTCCGTGAGCAATGATTGGAAGGAACAGGGATGAACATCAACATGCCTACCTCTCTGGCCGGGGGCCGTTATCAGCTCGGCCAACTCGTCGGCCGTGGCGGCATGGCCGAAGTGCATGTGGCGACCGACACGCGTCTGGGGCGTACCGTCGCCGTCAAGATCATGCGCGCCGATTTCGCCACTGACAGCATCTTCCTTGAGCGTTTCCGCCGTGAAGCCCATTCCGTCGCGCAGATGAACAACCCGAACATCGTGAACATCTACGATTCGGGCGAGGAAACCGTCACCACGGAAACCGGCGAGATCGAGCATCTGCCGTATCTGGTGATGGAGTACGTCAAGGGCCAGACCCTGCGTGACATCCTCAAGGTGAATGGCGCGCTGAGCCAGCGCGACGCCGAGCAGGTGATGATGGGCGTGCTCAACGCGCTCGAATACTCGCACCGCATGGGCATCATCCACCGCGACATCAAGCCCGGCAACATCATGATTTCCGAGCAGGGCGTGGTCAAGGTCATGGAC
>OAVX01001012.1_pt1 | contig 9923 bp, 7 predicted proteins | sample 1476471 | NCBI WGS metagenome assembly OAVX01 (sample SAMEA2580114, study PRJEB22360) | human gut metagenome | biome: human gut; feature: human-associated habitat; material: faeces | place: Denmark | collected 2008/2010
GACCCCGGTCGCCGCCGGCGCGGCCGAGGCCGCGGCAGCGGGCGAGCTGTGCCTGGGCACCATCGATGCCTGGGTGGTCTGGACGCTCACGGGCGGCGCGGAGTTCCGCTGCGACTGGTCTAACGCCAGCCGCACGCAGCTCTTTGACCTGCGCCGTGGCTGCTGGAGCGAGCCAGTGTGCGAGGCCTTTGGCGTCGACGTGGCCTGCCTGCCGCAGGTGACCGATTCCGATGGCCTGTTCGGCACGACGGACCTGGGCGGCTTTTTGCCGGCGCCCGTGCCCATTCACGGCGTGCTGGGTGACAGCCATGCCGCCTTGTTCGCGCAGGGCTGCCACAGCCGCGGTATGGCCAAGGCGACCTATGGCACCGGCAGCTCGGTCATGATGAACGTCGGCGACGAGTTTGTTGCCAGCTCGCACGGGCTTTCGAGCTCGCTTGCATGGCGCATGGACGGCGTGACCGAGTACGTGCTCGAGGGCAACGTGAGCTACGCCGGCGCCGTCAAGACGTGGCTGCGCGATGATCTGGAACTCATCAATAACCCCGAGGAAGTTACCGACCTGTGCTACGCTGCCAATCCGGCGAGCCGCGTCTACTTTGTGCCGGCGTTTACCGGTTTGGGCGCGCCGCACTGGGCGAGTGACGCCGAGGGCTGCGTCTTTGGCATGACGCGTACCACGGGTCGCGCGGAGTTCGTGAAGGCCGCCGACGAGTCGATCGCCTATCAGATTTTTGACGTGATTGATGCGATGGTCGAGGATTCGGGTGCGGCATTGGCCGAGCTTCGTGTTGATGGCGGTCCCACGCGCGACGCGTATCTGATGCAGTTTGAGAGCGACTTGGTTGGTTCGCCCATTCGCATCGCGAGCAACGATGAGATGAGCGGTCTGGGTGCGGCCTGGGCCTGCGGCATTGCGCTGGGCATGTACGCGCGCGATGTCGTCGACGTCTACGGTGCCCGCGGCATCGTGGAGCCTGCCATGACCGCCGACGAACGCGTCAAAAAGATCGCCGGCTGGTGCCACGCTGTAGCCGCCACCATCTCGTACACTGCCTAGCATGATTTTTCTGGGACGGGGATTAAAAACTCATTGATCTCCGCCCCAGGTAGCTTATTTGGGACGGGGCTTTTTTGACTGGTATGATTGGTGCGACCATTCGAACCAGTTAAAAGAGCCCCGTCCCAAATTGACTATCGAGAGGATCTGCCATGGAGCGCATCGCGAGCTTTTCCGTTGACCATCTGCTGCTCGAGCCCGGCGTGTATGTAAGCCGCATCGACCGCGATCCGGCGACCGGCGCCGCCGTCACCACGTTTGACCTGCGCCTGACCACGCCCAACAAGGAGCCGGTTATGAACACGGCCGAGTGCCACACCATCGAGCACCTGGGCGCGACGTTCCTGCGCAATCATGCCGAGTGGTCGAGCCGCATTGTCTACTTTGGCCCTATGGGCTGCCGCACGGGCTTTTATCTCGTCGTGTTTGGTGAGCTGACGAGCGAGGAGATTCTGCCGCTCGTGCGTGAGCTGTTCGAGTTTGTCGCCGACTTTGAGGGTGATGTCCCCGGAGCCGCTCCCGAGGAGTGCGGTAACTACCTGGACCAGAACCTCCCCATGGCAAACTGGCTCGCGCGCCGCTATCTCGACCGCGACCTGCCGACGAGCGACGAGAAGCACCTGCACTATCAGCAGGCGTAAGGCTGCTGGTAGGAATAGCGTTTGCGCCAGAAGCGCTCCCGCTCTTTGTGGGGCGCTTTTTCATGCTGGGCGCTCAAAACGGAACGAGATAGTTCTAGAATGTTCATACTGTCCCATAAACGAACAGGAGCGAGCATGCATATCTACTCTGTATCAGATCCCGAGTTCAAATCTTATGGCCGCGTGTGGAACGACGTTCCGTCCAACCTGACCGCTCCGCTCGTCGGGGCGCTTGCCTCCACGCCCATCCCCGAGGGTAGCAAGTACGTAGCAAGCGCGCCGGAGCTCGAGGGCGTCAAGGATGCCGATAAACTGGGCTTTCTCATGTTTGGCGGCCGTCCCTTCCAGCTCGGCTGGTGCAACGGCCACAACACGCGTCTCAACTGCCTGGAGTACCACCGCGCGAGCGAGTTCAACTTGGGTGCACGCGACTTTATCCTGCTCGTGGCACATCGCTGGGAGATCGAGGACGGCAAGCTCGATACTGCGTGCGTCAAGGCGTTCCGCGTGCCGGCGGGCAAGGTCGTCGAGGTTTTCAACACCACGCTCCACTACACGCCCTGCATGGTCGACGAGGGCGGCTTCCAGGTGATGGTCGCGCTGCCCGCTGGCACCAATGGTCCGCGCCCCGAGGCTGCGGCCGATATGCCCGCGGCTGGCGACAGCTACTGCTATTGGAAGGCCGACAAGTGGGTTCTCTGCCACGCCGACAGCCCCAAGGCAGCCGAAGGCGGCTACGTAGGCCTCATCGGAAAGAACCTCGACATCGCCGTGGACTAGAATCTTCCGTCTCAATCTGTAACGTCTAGCGGGCTAAATCGTCTCTACCTGTTACAGATTTAGACAAACTGCAGGGGAAAGACCGAACAATCTCAATCTGTAACACCAAGCCCGGTTTTGGCGGCCCAACTGTTACAGATCGAGACAAACCGGGCCCAATCCACCACAAAGGTGCCTGCCCCCATTGTGGTGGCTGCCTAGAGTTGGCTGCGCAGGTAGTCAGCCATATATGGTACGGCGAAGCGCACGTAACCGCGGCGCGCCTGTTCGATTACGCCGGCGTCGATGAGACGCCGGCGATACTTTTGCGCATAGTCGGGTGTGACTGACATGCGCTCGGCCACATCGGAAATGCGCGACACGCCGTCTTCGTCATCGGTCATTGCAGCGAGAAACGCAACATCTTGGTCCGATAGCGCGGCGAGCGTCGTTTCGCACACATCGTTTTCGAAATCGGCCTTTGACGCTTCGATTGCTCCGTCGACTTGCTCTGGTGTTACGTGTTCTCCTGCCTGGCAACGATTGGCGATGTTGTAGCCGATGAGCTGCAGCATGTAGGGCGAGCCCTGAGTTGCGCGAGCAGCGTCCAGCCGAAGATTGCCTGGAATATCAAGGTCGAGCTCTTCGAAAGCTCGCTGATAGTAGGCATCCACATCTCCAACTGAAAGCGGTTCGAGCGTGACCTTGCGTGCGCGGTTGAGAAATGTCAGTACGCGGTCGTTGAGTGTCGCGGAGACTGCTCCCGGGAGGCCCGCCATGACGAGCGCGACGTTGAGCCCCTCGCCGACCAGCTCTTGATAGGCGGTGACGAGCTGTCTGATCTCGGGCGAGTTTGCCTGGAGCTCGTCGATGAGGATGAGGATGCCATGCCCTTGCTCGGTTAACTTGCGTGCCAGCTGCGTGAGTTTGAACTGAAAACTCTTAGTTTCCTGCACATCGCGCGTGAACTCAAGGCCGGCTGAGAAGCCGAAGACGCTCAGGCTGCCGCCCGCAAGTTTGGGGAGACGATGCTTGTTGGCGTAGGGCTCGCCCGCTTCCTGGATCTTCTCAACAATGCGCTCGAGCATATCCTCGGAGGCTACGGTGGGCGTGGCGACAACAAAGCCGAGCTTGCGTGCGCGATCGGCAAGTTCCCACAGCAGAACCGTTTTGCCGCTGCCTCGCTGGCCGAGCATGAGCATGGCTCGGTCTCGATTGCCCGGCTCCTGCTCAAGGCCAGAGATGAATGTCGAAATCACGCTCCCGCGCCCCACCAGATAGGACGGGCGATTTCCAAATGAGGGGGAGAAGATGGTTTCAGTCATGAGTCTCCTTTCCTTTTTTTCCTATTTTTTCCTTTTTTTCCTATTCAGTCAAATATCCCGCCGGCGAAGGCGGCTACGTAGGCCTCATCGGAAAGAACCTCGACATCGCCGTGGACTAGAATCTTCCGTCTCAATCTGTAACATCTAGCGGGCTAAATCGTCTCTACCTGTTACAGATCGAGACAAACCGCCCCAAACCACCACAAAGGTGCCTGTCCCCTTTGTGGTGGTTTGGGCAGGCGGGTATCAAAAGTGTCAGATGGGGGCGGCTGTCGAGCCGCCGTGTGCGAAAAGAAGTGTCGACCTGCGCCGCTGTCGTTGAGCGAGGCCCTATTTGCGGGGATACTGAAACCACGACAAGCAGCGTATGAAAGGATCGATGCATGGCTTTCCGTAAAGACTTCTTGTGGGGCGGCGCGACGGCTGCCAACCAGTGCGAGGGCGCCTACAACGTGGACGGCCGCGGCCTTGCCAACGTGGACGTGGCTCCGCACGGCCCCGAGCGCTACGCGGTGGTCTCCGGCCAGCGCAAGATGCTCGACTTCGAGGACGGCTATTACTATCCCGCGCAGACCGGCATCGATTTCTATCACCACTACAAAGAGGACATCGCTCTCTTTGCCGAGATGGGCTTTAAGACCTTCCGCATGAGCCTGGCATGGACCCGCATCTTCCCCAACGGTGATGAGACCGAGCCCAACGAGGCTGGCCTGGCCTTCTACGAGGATGTATTCCGCGAGTGTCAGGCGCACGGCATCGAGCCGCTCGTGACCATCACGCACTTCGACTGCCCGATTCACCTCATCAAGGAGTACGGCGGCTGGCGCAACCGCAAGCTCATCGACTTCTACAAGAACCTCGCGACCACGATCTTCACCCGCTACAAGGGTCTGGTGAAGTACTGGCTTACCTTCAACGAGATCAATATGATCTTGCACCTGCCGTTTATGGGTGCCGGACTGGTCTTTGAGGAGGGCGAGAACAAGGAGGCCGTCGAGTACCTGACCGCCCACAACGAGCTCGTCGCCAGCGCTTGGGCAACCAAGATTGCCCGCGAGATCGACCCCGAGGTCAAGATCGGCTGCATGCTCGCCGCAGGTAGCTACTACCCCTACAGCTGCCGTCCGGGCGATGTGCGCCAGGCGCAGCTTGACAACCAGAGCAACTATTTCTTCGTCGACGTCCAGAGCCGCGGCTACTACCCGGCCTATGCCGTCAAGAAGCTCGAGCGTCTGGGCATCGATGTGGGCATGACGGACGAGGACCGCGAGATCCTGGCTGCCAACACCGTCGATTTCATCAGCTTTAGCTATTACAGCACCCGTTGCTCCGCCGGTGCCGATAACCCCGATGTCGAGCGCACCCAGGGCAACGCCTTCGCCGGCGCCAAGAACCCCTACCTGCAGGAGAGCCAGTGGGGTTGGGCCATCGATCCGCTAGGCTTCCGCATTACGCTCAACGACCTGTACGACCGTTATCAGAAGCCGCTGTTTGTGGTTGAGAACGGCCTGGGCGCCAAGGATGTTGTCGAGGAGGATGGCTCCATCAACGACGACTACCGTATCGACTACCTGCGCCAGCACATCGCCGCGATGCGCGACGCGGTGACCGAGGACGGCGTTGACCTGCTGGGTTACACCACCTGGGGCCCGATCGACCTGGTGTCTGCCGGCACGGGCGAGATGTCCAAGCGCTACGGCTTCATCTACGTCGATCGCGACGATGCGGGCAACGGCACCCTCAAGCGTTCCAAGAAGAAGAGCTTCGACTGGTACGAGAAAGTTATTGCTTCTAATGGTGAGGACCTGTCCTAAGGGCACTGAGGCGCTCAACCTTGGGGCTCCAGCCCTCCTCGCGTACCTAAGTACGCTTCGTCGGGCTTGTCGCTCCCAATCTTGAGCACCTCAGGCCCTTAGGGGGCGGGCCTGACCGCTGTGGATTTCGCGTGCTCATCCTCATAGTCTCCTTACCAAGGCGCCCGGCGAGTATGTGCTCGCCGGGCGCCTTGCCGTCTGCGGATTTTGGGACATGTGGCCCGCTTTTTGAGCCTGCCTGTCGGTACACTAAAAGCACTATGGGTACCCGCGCACGACATACTGGCCATGCGGCCGCCCGATCCGCACCCGTGGCGGATCCCAGGGGCGGCAGGCTCTTCGCCATGCCGCGATTCCTGGTTGGCATAACACATCAGGTATACCGTCACCGCGTCTTTGCTTTCGCTGGCGCCATCACCGCACTGTTCCTCATGCTTTTGGCAGCCTTGCCGGCGCTGTTCGCCTTCGATCCCAAACTTTCCAACGCCGTGCCCGCCTATAGCGAGGTGTCCGAAGAGGTCGTGGATGCGCTCGTCCATTCGAGCTCTCTCCCGTTGCTTGTCGCCGCAATTGTATTTTCGATTTGGGGCGTATCGGTCTATCTGCGCTGTTTGGACTATGTGTTGCGCCGCCGCCTTGTTGCCATCGCCACCATCTGCGCCTTGTGGATGATCGAAGTCATTCTCAAGTACAAGTCGTTCACGCCGTTCTATGCCACCGTGCTGTGGTACCTGTACTACGTGCCCATGACGCTCATTCCGCTGCTCTACCAGTTGTGTGGTCTGCGCCTTGCGGGCCTGGAGCAACACCGCCTGGGTCGCCGCTACTGCGCCGCGCTGTGGATTGTGGCCATCCTGCTTATCGGATTTGTGCTCACCAACGATTTTCACCAGCAGGTCTTCCGCTTTGACCGTACGAGCGACACCTGGAGCAACGATTACACGTACGGCTGGGGCTATTTCGCCGTCCTCGTGTGGACGGCCTTTGACTTCGTGGCCTTTTTTATCCTGGTTGGTCGGTCCTCGTCCTTTCGCATCCAGCGTTTCTCAGGCACGGCGGCGCTCGTACTGCTGGGTGGCGCATTCTTTGCCGTCTCGTATGCGTTGCGCGTGCCCTGGGCATGGAGGCTCAACTTTTCGCTCGTCTATTGCGTCCTGTGCGTGGTGGCGATGGAAATCTGTCTCGATTGCGGTGTCATTCCGTCGTATCACGACATCGCCGGCATCTTCGACACCTTGCCGCTCGACCTCAAAGTTCTAACGCGCGACCTGCAGGAGGCCTATGCCACGCCGGTGTCAAAGCCAATGCCGGTAGGCGTGCGCGAGGAGTTGCGGACCCAGGAGCACGGCCGCGCCCATGCCTTTGCCGTGGCGTCCGATCCCGATGTAATGTATCGCGCCTTTCCACTGCTGGGCGGATCGGCCCTGCTTGCCCAAGACGTGTCGGAGCTCAACGAGCTTAACCGTGAACTGGCACATCGTCGCATGGAGCTGCAGCGTCAAAACGAGCTGCTCGCCGCCGACTACGACCTTAAGACGCATTTGGCAGATCAAGAGGCCGAGACCTTGCTGGTCCAAGACGTGGACCAAGCGCTTGCCCGCGCGCTCGAAGGGATGTACGACCTACTGAGCTCGCTGCCGCCGTTGACCGACGAAGCGTCTTCGCACGAGCGTTACCGCATGCTGCAGCGCGCCAAGATGCTCGTCGCCTATTGCAAGCGCAAGGGGTCGCTCACGTTGGCGCAGCACGGGGAGAGCGGTTTTGATCGCGACCGCATTCAGCTCATTGCCAACGAGCTCGCAAGCGACCTGCGCACCATCGATATCGATTGCGCCTCGATTATCGCCATACGGCGCCCGTTGCACGCCAGTACGGTAAGCGCCCTGTACGACTGCGTGTACGACTTTGCGTTTTTTGCCTACACCACCGACCATCCGGCGCTTATGTATCACTTGGGCGACCATGACCGATGCAGTGTCGAGCTGCGTGCCACGCTTTTTTCCAACGATGATGAAGATCTTTCGCAGACGCCCGCTGCGCAAGAGCTCGAAAGCGCTCTGCAAGGGCGCAACGTGGTATACCGCTTTGAGGGCGAGCCCGGCCAGCTGCGCATGATCGTCTTGATGCCGCGGGCAGGTGAGTGACGATGCAGATTTCGCTCATCCTTCCTCAAATTGTTGCGCTCGACGTGGCCTTTGCCCTGGCGGCGTGCTTGCAGACCATTCACGTTCCGCTTATCGCGTCGCGCCGCTCGTCCTATAACCGTAAGGTGATTTGCGCCTACGAGGCGAGCCTTGTGCTTCATCTGATGATTTCGGCGCTTATCCTGTTCGCGTCGTCTGGCTCGCATCTGGTGGCGCCGCTTGACGTTTGCGCCAGGGCAATGGGCGGAGCGTTGTGGCTCAATGCCGCGATCTTTGCCTGTGGCGTGGTGCTTATGGTGCACTATCGTCGCCCCGTCATGCTGGTCGAGCTGCTGCTTGTTGTCGCCGTTACACCGCCGGTGGTTTTTGCCATGGGCTTGGCGTGGACCGTTGTCCTTATCGCAGAGGGAGCGTTCTTCCTGTTCCGTTCCATCGCGGCGCTCTTGATGGACGTCCGTAACCGCCAAGAGGATATCACCACGTTCTCGACGATCGAGACCATCAACGTGATTCCCGTGGGCATCCTGTATCTAGACCCGAGGGGCCGTCCGCTGCTCATGAACCGCTGCATGCGTAAAAACCTGGTGGAGCTTCATATGCCAACCGATCTACGCGACATGAGCAGCACGTGGAACGACCTGCGCAAACTTAGCATGCAAATGCCCGAAAGCAGCAGGAACCGTGTGCGGATTAATCTGGACCGCTTTGGCGAGGCGCGGGCGGTGGTCGAGGTCTCTCCCGCCGAGATTCGCCTATTTGTGTGCGATCGTGTTATGGTTTCGGGCCGTTCGTTCGAGCGCATTATCGGTCTTGATGTGACAGAGTACGCGCATGCTCATGACCGCTTGGCGCAAGCCAACCACCTGCTTGAGCTTGCGGGCCAAGAGCTCCAAGCCCAGATCGAAGAAGTCAAAAAAGTTGCCGACAATGCGGCCTACCTACGTATGCGCGCCCGCGTTCACGATGTGATCGGGCAGCGCCTGTCCATTCTGCATCGCTATTTGGAGGAGGGGCGTCTGGACGATGAGTCGCTCGAGCAGATTGACCCGTTGCTGCGCTCAATCGCCGCCGATTTGCGCAGTGGCGGCGCCAGCGAGCCTGCAGAGCAGCTGGGTGATATCGTCCATGCTTTTGGCCTGGTGAGTGTGCAGATCGATGTTGAGGGTGCGCTGCCTGAGGACGCGCGTGTCGCGGCGGCCTTTTTGCAGATTATCCGCGAGGCCTCGACCAACGCCACCAAGCACGCGCAGGCCCACCAGGTCCATGTGCACCTGTGGCAGGAGGAGTCGAACGGATGCGACATCGCGCGCATGACCATCTCTAATGACGGCGCGCCGGCCCCCGTATCGTATCGCGAGGGAACGGGTATCCCTGGTATGAGGCATGTCGCACAGAATCTGGGCGGCAGCCTAGAGGTCCACGCCGCCCCGCCCTTTACGCTTACGGTATCCATTCCGCTTACGCCCAACGCTGCTGTTCGGAGGAGAAGCTCATGATTCGCGTCCTTATAGTCGAAGACCAGGCCATCCTGCGCGAGAGCCTGGCACGCTCCGTTGGCGACCAGCCCGATATGACCGTTGTTTCCGCGATCGCCGATGCCTCCGAGGCCTTAGGTGTCGCGCTCAAGGAGCGTCCGGACATGATACTGATGGACGTATGCACCGAGCATGATTCCAACGGCATCGTGGCGGCGGCGCGCATCAAGGAGCAGCTGCCCGAGTGTCGCATCATTATCATGACCGGCATGCCCGAGATCACCTTTGTCGATCAGGCCCGCGAGGCGGGCGTCGATAGCTTTGTGTACAAGAATGTCGGTATCGACGAGCTGTTCGCCGTGATGCGCTCCACGCTGGCGGGCTATTGCACGTTTCCCAAACCACCCGAGAGCATTTTCTCGGGCACGGCGGCCCTCGACGATGTCGAGCTATCGATTTTGCGCCTTGCCTGCGAGGGCAAAAGCCGTCGCGAGATCGCGGCCGAGCTGTTTATGAGCGAGGGCACCATCAAGCGTCGCATCTCGGAGATCCTGAGCAAGACCGGCTACGACAACATCATGCGTCTTGCCGTGCATGCGGTGACCGAGGGCAGCATCGTCCCCAATATGGAGCGCTAAAGCTCGTCGCGCATCGGCATAAAAACGGCGGGGGGTGGGGGGTGGGGCCATCCGCGGCAACGGCACC
>OAVX01001017.1_pt1 | contig 9839 bp, 9 predicted proteins | sample 1476471 | NCBI WGS metagenome assembly OAVX01 (sample SAMEA2580114, study PRJEB22360) | human gut metagenome | biome: human gut; feature: human-associated habitat; material: faeces | place: Denmark | collected 2008/2010
AAGCACGTCCAGGGCCGAGACGATCTCGCCTAAAAAGTGAATGGGCTTGTTCAACTTCGCCGCCAAAACGTCCCGATCGACGACGATGCCGAAGGGCTTCGCTTCCTTCACTTCCTCCACATCGTCCTCTTCATTGGCGATGATAATCACAGGCTTCGATAGTCTGCGGGCATAGCGAACCAGGGGCAACTTCATTTCGTCGGCTCCGTCATCATCCGAAGATTCGGCGAGAACCACCGCATCCGCTGCCGCCGCTTCGTTTAAAAAGCGGTCGTAGAAATCCACCATGTCTTCTCGCGTGAGTCGCGGCGCTTTGGTTTCGATGGTGGTCTTTCGATTTTTTTCCTCTAAAATCAGGCGTTCCACGGTTTCGTCGCGAATCGTCTTCGCCACTACGGGGATGCCTTCGGCTTCCATGAGCTTTTTATAGCGCTCCCCGGCGTCGCCGCCGAGAAATGCCATAAGCCGCGCATCTTCGTTGATGCTTCTCGCGAGCCGCGCCATGTGGGCGCCGTATCCGGCCGGTGTGGTCTGCTTTTCTGTCGCGCGGGCGCGCGCACCTTTCGGAAAACTTTCGCCTTTCAAGCGCTGCTCTAAGAGAGGATTGGTGTCGACTAAGAGAATCATTTCAGATCAAATCGACGGAGTACGGCAGACTCGATCCATTCGATTTTTTCCTTCGCTTTTTCTTCGTCTTTGTCGTTGGTGTAAATATACAGTTTGATCTTCGGTTCCGTGCCGGAAGGCCGCACAAAGAAGCAGCTGCCGTCGTCCAGATGGTATTCCAGCACATTGCTCGTGCCGATGCCTTCCACGCCCTCGGCATAGTCCACGACTTTTTCGACCTTCAGGCTTTCCACGGAGGAAATGGGGTTTTCCCGCAAATCCGCCATGATTCCCTGAATCAAAGCCTGACCTTCCTGCCCTTCTTTCACGACGGAAAGAAGTTTTTCGCCTTGGTAGCCGTAGGCCTTAAAGATTTCCCCAAGGACCTCCGGCAGGCGCTTGTCTATGCTCAGGTAATAGGCCGCCATTTCCGCCACCATCATGGAAGTGACCACGGCGTCTTTGTCGCGGACGTGATCGCCGTAGACGTAGCCGATGCTTTCTTCGTAGCCGAATAAAAATTCATAGGCACCGGTATCGTCCCACTCGTTGGCCAGGGCGCAGATGTTTTTAAAGCCCGTCAACGCGTCGAACATGGCGACGCCGAAGTGATCGCAGATTCTGCGACCGATGTCTCCGGTGACGATGCTTTTGACCACGGCGCCGTTTGCCGGCAAATCGCCTTTCACTTCGCGTCGGGACAAAATATATTCCAAGAGAAGGGCTCCGGTCTGATTGCCCGTAAAGGGAATAAATTCACCGGATGCGTCCTTTGCCACCAAGGCCACGCGGTCGCAATCCGGATCCGTGGCGATTAAAATATCCGCATCCACTTCTTTTCCCAGGGCCAACGCCTTTTCGAAGGCCTTGAAATCTTCCGGATTTGGGTAGCCCACGGATTTAAAGCTGCTGTCCGGCTCCGTTTGCTCCTCGACCAAATGAATGATGTCGAAACCCCGCGCCTTGAATACCCGACGAACAGGCAAATTTCCCGTGCCGTTTAGGGGCGTGTAGACGATGGAAATGTCTTTTTTGATGTCCTCTTCCACGGCCTTTGCCAAGGTGAGGGCGTAGTATTTTTCTTCCAAGGCTTCGTCGATGATGTGGATAAAGCCTTCGTCTTTGTATTCGTCGAAGGATTTTTCCGGCCACACGCTGTAATCGAATTTGGCGATCTCCCGCGAGATTTCATCGGCGATGTCGTCGCGAATTTGAGAGCCTTCCTTCCAATAGACCTTGTAGCCGTTGTATTCCTTCGGGTTATGGCTGGCCGTTACCACAATGCCGGCCTGCGTCCTAAGCTCCCTTACGGCAAAGGACAGCATGGGCGTTGGCCGAATCCCCGAGAAAATATGCACTTGAATGCCGCAGGAGGCCAGCATCGATGCGGCAACTTCCATAAAGCGCTCACTTCTTTCCCGCACGTCCCAAGCGATGGCGACGCCGCGGTCCATGGCCTTTTGTCCGCGCTTTTCGATGACACCGGCCAATCCCCGAGTGGCGCGGGCGATGACCTGCTCGTTCATGCGGTTGGTGCCCGGGCCGATCTTCCCTCGAAGGCCGGCCGTTCCGAAGGCAAGTTCTTGGTAAAAACTGTCCTTCATTTCCTCGTCGGTCATGTTCAGAAGCTTTTTACGGTCTTCGTCACAGAGGGTCTCGAGTTTTCTCCATTGATTAAATCCATCGTGAATCATCATTCAACCTTCTTTCGTAATATCTGCAAATTCGGCACGCGTCAGCTCGCCTAATTCCTCGGGATTCACGCGCATTTGCAGACCTTTTTTTCCGGCGCTTACGTAAATCGCGTCGTATAGAATGGCGGTTTCGTGAATATAAGTGGGAAATAATTTCTTCATCCCGACCGGCGAGCAACCACCGCGCACATAGCCTGTAAGGGGCAAGAGATCTTTTACGTGCAGCATCTCGATTTTTTTCTCTCCGCACACTTTGGCCGCCTTTTTTAAATCCAATTCCTCGGCCACGGGAATGACGAAGACGAAATGTTCCTTGTCTTTTCCCTCGGTGATTAATGTCTTAAATACAGCCTCAACGGGCAAATGATTTAACTCGGCGATTTTTACGCCGTCTACCTCGGCATCTGCGTCGTATTCAAAGGTTTCGTAAGGGATACCTTCGGCATCTAAATGCCTGAGCGCATTCGTCTTTTTCATAAAAAACACCTCATGAAATTTATACCCGATTTTCACGAATCTACAGTCGCTGCGTTCAATCCGTTCGTATCGATTCCGAGTTTTATTATAGCATGGAAAAAAGCGGAGACGGCGAAGGATTCGTTTTCAGCTGATTTGCCCAAAGTGAAAATCCCCACAAAAAAATCGACACAATTTCTTGTGCCGATTCGTCTTATGCTTCTACGAATTTCAATCCCGATGCAACCGCCCAAATGAGAGCTACGGTGAGCAAAATGTGCCCCACACCCGATACGGCTACCATGCCGATTCGCGCGAAGGCGCCGACGGTGTAGCTGTCGATGAGGCCGTGAAGGAACATGGAGCTGAATGAAAAGAACATGCCGAAGTTGTAAATGGTGAGCAGTTTTTTCAGGCGGGCATTTTCAAAGGCCCGGTCCCGAAGAAGCAGATAGGCTATGGTTAAGAGGACGAATCCCAAGACGATTAAGTGGACGTGCAGGAAGGCCATTTTCGTGACCACGGGATAGATCTTGCCGATTTCCCGATAAAAAGCGCCGGCGAAAATTCCGAAGAATAAATAGGCCAGGGCAAATTGCAGCAGATCGTCTCTATTAAACTCGCCTTTTAAATTACAGTAGAGTTTCCAAACAATGAGGACGTACATGACCGTCTTCGGCATCATTAACATGCCGATGGTGGGCATGGTTTCTTTAAATAAAACCACGGGAACGTAGAAGAGGAAGCTGAAGAATACGTAGAGGTAAAGCTTGCCTAAGTTCGTGTTTTCTCGTCTGTTAAAAAGAAGCACGATATCCACCAGGCCCATGATCACGAAGGGAATGTTTGAGATCAAGTCCATGGTTTGGGACCGGTTGAAGGATAAAATCACCGTAACGACGCGAATGAGAAAGAGCGCCGGCATGGCCAGGTCCAGGGTGCGATTGGACGCCTTCATTTCCCGACGAATGTAGTAATAAAACAAGAGATAAAATAATGACATGGTCATGGCCGAGACCCGCGTGCCGATAAAAAGTCCGGTCGCGTTCACTTCAAACCCGTTAACTTCCACATTGGCGACGATTCTTGGAATCAAGTGGAAGGCGTCGCCTAAGCCCAGCAGCATGGCCATGGCCCCGACGAGGCCGGTGTTTTCCTTTCTTAAAAGCAAGAGGCGGATGCCGATAAATATGACGAAAATTAAATACATGCTGTCGAAAAACAGCTCAAATTCTTTCATCCCCGATACCTCCCAACAAATACTCGATGTACTGCGTCGACGTTTCTTTAAATTCTTCCTTCGAATAATCTTCCGTCATGCTGTCTTTGATCAATTCGTGAAAAACCGCCATCATGTAAAAAATCAAATTGGCTTCACTCTTGCCGTAGTGCGTTTTTATATAAGCCTTTCCGTGAGAAAGGGACGCCTTTTCGAATGCCAAAAACTGTGGCCGATACAAATTTCTTAAATTGTGATCATAAAGAGTTTCCAGCAAAAAATCCTGATAGGCCCAGAGGGTGGCTTCCGGATCGTGATGATTCTTCTCCAACAAATCGAAGAACACGTGGTGCACCTGCCCCGTGGCCTCTCTCAACACGGTGAAATAGCAATCGTCCAAATCGTCGAAATACTGGTAAAATGATCCGCGGGCAATGCCCAGCGCCTTTACAATATTCGTTACATTTATGGACTTCATCGGCGTCTCTTCAAAAAATGTCTGCAGCTCTTTCTGCAGTCGCTCTTTTTTCGACGCCTCTAAATTTTCAAATGTCGCTCTCGCCATCATAACCTCCTTAATGACACCTTGTCACTTCTTATAGAATATGCTTTTCCTCTGATTTTGTCAACGATTCGATGGTTTTTACCAAAAAAATGCTCCGATAAGCATCGAAGCATTCCATCATAAGGCATTAATCGTCTAAATCCAAATCGTCTACATCCCCCGCATCGTAGCGATCCCAATAATTGTCGTAATCGTCGTAAACCTCTTCCACGTCGCCGCCTCCGTCATAGGCTTCGTCGTACAGAAGATCCTGTTCATCGAAGGATGATTCGTGGGTTTCCTTGTGCGTAAAGATGCTTCGATCGGGCTGTGATTCGCGACGGCGTTCCTCTTCTTCGATTATCCAATGGACGAGCCACCATTCAAAATATTCCTCTTCGATGATGCGGGCCTCTTCCTCGTCTGCTTTCGCATTTAAAAAAGCTGACGTCGCCTCAGAAGGCGCATCCGATCCCTGCACTCCCCCGGCTCCTTTTACCAGCGTCTCCAAAAAGCCGAATTTCACACCGAAATCCGCGGACTCCTTAGACTCCTCGGAGGCAAAGAAATGAGAATCCACCTTTTCAAGAAAAAAATCGGCCATGCTGTCCAATACTTTTTTTAAAAGCTCCAAATTCCACAGGGAACCGTCTTCATTGTGTACGGCGCCCTTATCCATGAGCACTTCTAAATCCAGTATGGCTTGGAATTGACTTTTTTGAATCAAATAGGGATTGGTTATGATCAGGCGGGCCAAAAAACCGGCGACCTCTTCGCCGGTGTTGGCGGTCATGACGCAGTCGTATACGTCGTTGTAAACTTTGCGCGCCGCTTCGATGACTTCGTCGACACCTTCATCGGAGGCATTGAGTCCTAATGACTGAATGATCCGCTCCCTATCCGTGGGAGACGACGTCGGCCGTTGAATGGGACTATTGTTTTCATGTGCCGGAACCGAAGGACGTTTTAAATTGTAAGAAATAATCACGGCAAAAAACGCGATGGCGAGTAAAGCGATAAACAAAACGGATGCGTCCATCCCATCCTCCTTACGATCAAAAAATTACTTGTCGGGAGATCATTCTTAATCTCAATCCCTTTATAGCGGTCCCGCAACGGAACTCTTACACGTTGACGACATAGAAATCGGCAGCGCAATCGACGGCTTTCTAAAATCATTTACAGCAATTTTATTATTCTATGAAAGCAATAAAAAAGCAAGCTTACAAAAGTAAACTTGCTTTGGCGTACCGCAAAGGATTCGAACCCTAACGCACTTAAGATTCAATCTTTGAAGCCTCATCAACTCTCGTTTGATCGTATAGCCCGTCGCCATTGATTTGTATTTATTTATATCTGAATTCATTTTGAACCTTAACTTAAGATACCATAAGCCTATTCAAATTACAACACTTCTTCCCCGTATTCCTTCATGATCTTATAGAAGGTGTTACGCTTTAGTCCTACAAGTTCCATAAACCTTGTAGCGGTAATTTCCTTCTCTTTCCACTTTGGATAGTTCGCTTCTATAATATCTCTTTGTTGATCCGTTAGCGTGGAATAGTTCATCTTCGGTCTACCCAACTCTACCCCTTTCGCTTTGGCAAGGTCGATTCCTTCCCTTTGGCGTTGCCTTATCTTCAATCGTTCTTCTTCGGCAATAGCACCTAATACTTCGATTAGAATGTTATTCACCATCTCCATGACCCATTGAGAAGATTGTTCGCCCTCTAAGTCTACCAGCGTTGTTGGAATGTTAAGTATCTTCACCCTTATGCCTTGCTCTTTGAAGTGTTCCAGTTCCCTTTTGATTTCTTCCTTGTTACGCCCTAAGCGGTCAAGTTCCTTCACAATAAGCGTATCGCCGAAACGTAACATGGTGTTCCGAAGTGCAGAGTAGTTTTCTCTCTTGAAGTCTTTTCCGCTTGCCTTGTCAACAATCATATGGCGTTCGTCAATGAAAATTCCTTTTTGATTGCAGTAATCATAAATCGCTTTTACTTGCCTATCCGCATTTTGTTCTTTCGTCGATACTCTCGCATAACCGTAAGTATAACTATCTGCCATAATAGAACCCCCTTTTGATTTGGTGATTCTATTTTAGCCGTAGTGTTTTTAAATGTCCAGTCTTTTTATAAACATTTATAAATTATTTTTGCTATGTTTATAAACGCTATTTCCGTTTGTTTCGCTTTGTTTGTTTTTGTGTACTTTTATAAACACCATCTTCACCCGTTGCTCCAATTAAGTTGAAGTAGAAACTAATAGAAACAAAAAAGGAAGGGACCTATGCCCTTCCTCCATTCATGATGATGTTTGCGTAAATGATAACTGTTCCAAAGTTCTGATATCTATAGTAGTCTGCGGTAATCTAGACTTCCTACAATCGAGATAGGGGGATGTTAACTAATAACTCAAACGAATAAGCAACTCAAATAATGGTGGCATACCCATTCCAAATAAGTAGCTGCTTTTAAATTACCATATTTTAAATCATCAGTGCCGTTTTAGCAATTACTTTTAACTACACTAAATCTCATTGGAAATTGCTTACCAAGGAAGCACTTTATATTCATGTAATTTAAAATCATAAACAATGTGAACATCCTCACCTGAATTATTTCGATATTTGTACTCTAACTTCAATAATACCGGATCAAGTATAAAGTTTTGATCAACATTTTCAGCAATTATTGTTTTCATTTCAGATGACTTTTCACCAGGCATGACCGTATCAAAATTTGTCAAGTACGAAACTTTACCAGTGGTGGCGTCAGCCAACGTAAGCCAGTAAACAGTTACGGGGTAAGATGAGTTGTTTGTATACCTCAATTTACACCAACAGAATCCATAGCGATCTACATAACTTACTCCATCAGTGCCTACAAATTGTTCAACTCTCACATCCGGGATAAAAGCGTTTCTGGGTGTGGAAACTGGTCCATTGTTCGATGCTGCTGGTTTAGGTGTTTCTTTTTGTTCCACTGGTTTAGGTGTTTCTTTTTGAATCGGTGCTTCTGGTTTTTCTGTGATTGACACCGTTCTATCTTTATCGCTCCATGTTACTGCCATGTCAAATGATTCTGCTACTAACCGAAGCGGAACGAATGTACGGTCTCCCCTTATAAAAGGTGCAACATCAGATTGTTTTTGTTCATTATTTAACTGATATGCTGACTGCCCTATATGAAGCGTAATACTTCCTGAATTGGCTTTAGAGATAATTACCTTTCTTTCACTATTTATCCACTCCACGTCATACCCTAAAGATTCAGATATAACACGAATCGGCACTAATGTACGACTGTTTTCTATGATTGGTTCTACATCAGAAGTTATAGCTTTACCTTTTACGAATATACGCACTGGTGTTTGTGCATGTATTGAGCACGGAATGAACGTCACTAAAAGCATCAGTGATAAAATGGATAATAATTTGGCATTCTTCCTCATGAAATCCTCCTTGATTTTGAGTATGTATTCAACAGATTATCTAACGTCCTGCATTATCAGTATAGCAGATTAAGATTCTAAGCAATAGATACAATATTTAAAAATACATTTTCTTTCTGATTTCCTTAATTCGTTCACGAACCTACGCTCTGAATTCATTCGCTTTCGGCTGTCTTGATAGGAAGGTGATTTCGTAAATCCCGTCTTCGTTGTATAGAAGCGTATTTGGCTGTAAATTTTGGAATGGCTTAGAATCGAAATTTGACAACCCCCCATCATTTTGATGGGTATTTTCAAACCTACTAATTTCAATACTCATACTGTCGTGTTATTCGTTCCCATTATGAATTTACGATGAAAACCCTACACCGTATCGGTGTATGCTATTAAATATACTGATTCAACGCTACTACCCTTCGCCGGTACTTCACTAAATATGGTTCCATCATCTATGACCTAACTTCTATGTTTAGCACAAATGAACATGGATCTTCTAAGTTAAGCAGTGATAAAAGGGTTATGGTTAAGAAAAAATAAACGCCTTAAGAACATCCGTTCTAATTGTTCACTTCATATTCAATGCCTATCAGTTATAGACTAATCATTTAAGTGTTCGTTTTCTCCTTGTTATATTTTATCAAGTATGTGATCTATTTCTTTTTCTGTGTTACCTAACCTATACGCCTACTTCTTGCCATTTGTTTGACTTGATCTTTTAAAGTTTAGCACTGAAGAATTGTTAATATCTTGTCAAGTAAATAGGTTCTCTATATATGGCTAAGAGTAACCTATTAAGGTCAGATATTTTCCAATCATGAAAAAAGAGCCCAATGGCTCTAATCTTCAATCTTAAATAATTGGCACCCGTTATTTTCAAGATCATACTTAGCTAAAAATTCATCTCCGTTAGCTGTATATAAAAATTCTAACCCGCTTATTAGTGAATCTGCACTTACATTTGCAGTCTCTAAGCTTGATTCCCCTTCGGGTTCGACTATACCGTTATGATTGATTTTACTGATCTCCTCATCTTCAGGCGATTTTAGAATCCAGGTGAGATTTTTGATTTTATTTTGTGAGTGATTAATAAATTTCATTGAAAAAGTGGACACTCCTGTTTGCTCAGTTATAGGTTCAATATCATCAACTGTAACTAAAGGCAATTCATAAATTTGCTTTTGTCCTTTTTTGTTTTTCATTAGATCTGCTACAGTTGTATCTGTATTTAACGCGATTTCACTCTCTTTACTATTCTTCTCCGGTTGTGTAAGTTTAGAAATCACACTCCTACCTATCACGAATAAAGATAGAGAAACTAATACTACAATTGCCAATGTTAAGATTTTTTTATTCTTCATGCCAATCACTCCCCTCGTTCCACCTTGAGCACTTGATATTTCTCAAAACGAGTATCGTAGTAAACACTCCATTCTTGACCGTTTTTATCTATGTAATCATAGTTGATTTGCTCTAAGTCAAGTTTATCGGGCGGACTATCTAAATGTTGAGTGGAGATTTTGGAAGTTTCACCTGGCTTTACGATAGCAGAGTTGTCTATACTCCTATGAAATTCCTGATCGCTTTCAGTGGCGCCAATAGAAAGCCTTGTAAGTGGAAATTCTGTGGTATTCGTGTACGTCAAGATATATGTGTATCCTTCCATATCGGTTCTTTTCCAAACTTCTAAATTATAATCCAGATCCTCTACTTTAATTTCCGGATCTTTCGTTTCTTCACTAACGCTACTTACTCCTATACATCCTGTAAGCAACATGATTGCCAATAGTGAAATTCCAATCCTTTTCTTCATAAAATATCTCCCTTCTAAATAAAATTCTATGTACGTTATTATTTTAGCATATTCATA
>OAVX01001027.1_pt1 | contig 9713 bp, 9 predicted proteins | sample 1476471 | NCBI WGS metagenome assembly OAVX01 (sample SAMEA2580114, study PRJEB22360) | human gut metagenome | biome: human gut; feature: human-associated habitat; material: faeces | place: Denmark | collected 2008/2010
ACCGAAGACGGTCAAAGCTCCGTTGAAGACGTCTTTGTCCGGCGGCGACGCCGTTACCGGTGCCGCGACGGTTATCCTGGCCATGGGCGCAGGCAAACATGCTGCCGAAGGGATCGATAAATACATCAAGAGCAAAAATTAATACGATTTCGATTTGAAATCCAATGAAAGAAGCAGCCGAGCGATCGGCTGCTTTTTTGTGCTTCTGATAAATTTGTGTGGATTTCTTTACTCGTGATCGTGGCCGCAGCAATCGTCGTGATCGTGATGGTGGCCGCAACAATCGTCGTGATCGTGATCGCAGCAATGATCCTCTTCCCCGTCTCTTTCGTAATGAGCGGCCAGTTCGTGGATTTTTTTGTGAATGGCCTCGTCCTTTAAGATGGCGTCGAGATTAATGTAGATTTCCATGGCGAAGTCGATATTGCCTTCTTCCTCCGCTTTTTCGGCCACCCGCTTTAAAATTTCCACGCGGTCCGGATCCGGTGCGCCTTTGATGTTGCGCGCTTTCAGGTAATTTAAAAACTCCTCTTTCGATGCGGGCTCCGGATCGCCGAAGCGCTGGCCGATCATAATGAGATTTCCCTCGGCTGCGTCGTTGTCCGGATCGTAATCCTTGGCGATCATGCTCATGGCGAGGGCGAGGGAAGGCTTGTTTTCCTTAAAGAGGAAGTAACCCTCGTTGGAGAAGCATTGGGAAAAATCCGATGCCAGATAGGACGATTCGAAGGCCTGTTGATTGTACGCCTTCGCGCCTTCCATGTCCCCCTCCTGGCGAGCCACTTTCGATAAGGTCAGGTAATTGGCCGTGGACATGGGATTCACCGCCAAGGCTTTTTCCAGATACATACGGGCGCCGTCGTAGTCCTTTAATTCCGCCGCCACGCCGCCGCGCAAAGTGAGCCACATGTCCACCTCGGGCCCCAAGATGGGCAGGCGATCCCCGTCACGCTCCACGCGGCAGATCACTTCTTCCACCATGGACTGGAAGGAGTAAAATTTTTCCCCGCTATCCAAGGCTTCCAGCGCCGTTCGTAAAAAGTCCACCTCGTCGACCATGCGGTCGATAAATTCCTTGGCCCCTTCCATATCTTCGTCCAATGTTTTGGCGAAAACCGCGTCCAATAGGGTATAAAACTTATCGATGCCGGCGCCGTCTTGTTTCAGACTGCGGTAATCGTCCTCGCCTCCCCGGTGCTCGGCCATAAGTTTTTGTCCGTAATTTAAAAGCTTTTGGGCCAATTCCCCTTCCCCTGCCAGGGAAAGCTTTTGTACTTCGTCGTAGATGGCATTTAAATCCTCTACGTAATCGCCTGTCAGGCTGTTTATAAAATCGTTGTATTGTTGTTCCATTGATACCTCCGCTTATAGTATACCAAAGCTCGAAAGGAGTTGTTATGTCAAGTCTCGTTACCCATTATTTTTTTGCCGAACGCCTCTTGCCCGCCTTGCCCGAAAAGGCCCGGGAAATTATCGCCGCCTACCCCGAGCATTACTATCTCGGCGCCCAGGGGCCGGACATGTTCTTTTACTACCTGACTTCAAAAAAACATGAAGTCGGAGCAAAAATTCATTCCATGCCCCTGTTGGATTTTCTCGAAAAAAACGCCGATTGGACCCGCAAGGGGCCCGTCCTCTCCCCGACTTGGGCCTACTTTTTCGGCTTCTTATCCCATTTTTCACTGGACATGACGGTTCATCCCTACATCGACCGCGTGGAGGAAAAAATTTCCATCGACCACGTCACCTTGGAGCGGGATTTCGACCGGGTGATCCTAGAGGAAGAGGGCTACGATCCCACGGCCTTTCTCTGCCGCGATCTCCTGCCCTCGCCTTCGAAGGTGGCGGCTGATGTTGCTCCCCTTTATGCACCCTACGGCATCAATAGCCACGACGTGCATCGAGCCCTGGCCTCGTTTCGCATGGGCCAGCAATTTTTCCACGTGGATGATTTAAAAAGCTACCGCCGCAAACACAAGCTCCTGAAGGCAATCGGCGTGGACGAGGCCTTCGGCGGCATGCTTTTAAACCCCGAAGGCTATGAGGATTCCATTTACATCACCAATCCTGTCATGAAAGAGCTCATGAATCTGGCCTATCCCGTGGCGCGAAGGGCCGTTTTGGCCTTCACGGAAGGCGGCGAGTATCCGCCCTTTTTTCAATTAAATTTCAACGGACGGTAATGAAAAAGGCCTCACCTTTCGATGAGGTCTTATCTTATTTTTCTTAAAATAAAGATACAAATGAGAACGCCGATAAGCAACTGCCCGGCCACGAGCCCCCATTCCTTCTTCTTTGCGAGATCGACCAGCTCCATAAGCCAGTACACGACATAAAGGCCCAGGCTGATAAAAATCGCCGGCATGGAGATGCGGGTGAGCCAAACAAAAAGGGGATCCGGGTAGGCGGTCTTTGTCAGGGCCACGATGAGAAAGCCAGCGAGGCCCGCCAGGGCAAAGGCCAGCGCCGCCTTTTTTATGGTGGATTTAAGCTTGTTCATGGCGAAATACCTCTTTCACATGGTCGATAAAATCATAGGCCGATGCCACCAACAAGATGGAGCAAAGAATCCGAACCCAAAGTTTGTCCGATTCACTTAATACGTTTGAAAAAATAAAAAAGCGGCTCACGTCGTAAAATAAGAGTAAATATCGTTTCATGAAATTATTTTACACTCGCGGAAAACATATGTAAAGGCATCCTTTCTGGGTGACCCCATAAAGTTGGACTTAATCGAGCAAGCATTTCGCTTGCTCGATCTTGTTTTACATAACGTTAGTTCTATGCGGATTTCATTGTTTATCTCCCACCCCAGGTTTTTAAGATTATTTTGGGTCAGTTCAACCGCAGGTCCTTTTTCATGGATGCTGTGCCTAAATAACTTCGTTGCGATGAAGAATGTAATAGTCTTCAAGATTCGCTCGGACAGGACGGGCACCTTCCAAAGCATCGCCTGTGTAGCGAATTTTTAACCTTTCCCCTTCGTAACGCATCCGAATAATTTGAACCTTTCTTTCATAAGCTGCCAATTCCGAAAATGGAATCGTCACCTCAAACACAAGGCCCTCCATTTTTTCGATTAACTTATCCGACGTGGTTTTGGCCCGAATTTTTCCGTCGTTTAAAATAATAATGTTTTTTGTAATGGCTTCAATGTCGGAAATAATATGGGTTGAAAAAAGAATGATCTTGTCTTTGGACATATTGGACAAAATGTTTGAAAATCGAATGCGTTCGCCGGGATCCAAACCGGCCGTCGGTTCATCTAAAATTAGGATTTTCGGATCGTTGAGTAAGGCTTGAGCGATGCCGACTCGCCGCTTCATTCCACCGGAAAAAGTCGATACTTTTTTGTCCTTCACATCCTGAAGGTTTACAAAATCGAGAACCCGGGGGATTTTTTCCTTCAATTCCCTTTTACTTAATCCCTTTAATGCGCCCATATAGGTTAGAAACTCACCGGCCGTAAAGCCGGGAAAGACCGCAAATTCCTGGGGCATGTAACCTAAAAGACCACGATACTTCCCCTTCAACTGAGAAATGTCCTCTCCCTCGTAGAGGATATGGCCCCTCGTCGGCTTATCCACGCCGACCAATAACCGCATCAAGGTAGACTTCCCGGCTCCGTTATCCCCTAAAAGCCCATAAATTCCGGCATCCAGTTCCAAGTCCACATCCGAAAGAGCTTCTTTTTTTCCAAATTTTTTGCTTACGCTTTCAATTTTTAACATAATCAGCGCTCCTTATGCGTCACTAAACGACTTCCTTTTTCCCAGCCACAACCCGATCCATAAGAGCGCCCCGTAAACCATGGGGATGATCAGTGAAAGCAAATAACAACCTTCAAGTCCCGGAGAAGATACGCGGGCACGTAGACTTTCGATGTCAATTAAAGATAAGGGCGAAAGGAAGAGAAGTTTCCCGGTACCAGGAGATGTCCACAGGGATTGAAGCAAGAAATGAATGGACACATAGGCCAGAACGAGAGAAAAGGAGACCTTGACGTCTTTGATTCGATCGCCTAAAAAAAGAAAAAGAAAGACAAGGCAAAAGGTCAATGCGAGGCCGTTTAAAAATTTATAGATAAAATACTGAAGATAGGTCACCTGAATGGGAAAGAAGAAAAATTCTCTTGAATTTTGAATGAAAAGGTCTCGTCCGTCGCTTCCGTAAATAAACAAAACCAAAAGAGAAAACAGAGCCACGCCGCCCACATAGGTGAGGGCGCCAATTTCCAAACCGTTGATCAGCCGAGCCTGAAAGAGTTTTTTCTTCCCGTAAAGGGTGGCTTCCACCAGATCCTTCGTTTTGAATCGCTCGTCCTCTCTCATTACGGGAACGAGAAGAAGGATCAAGGCCAAGGCGACGGCGTAAAAAAGCTTATCGAAGTTTCGAAGGAGAACTTTCCAACCTTCGCAATAGCCGATAAGGAGCCGATCCATTGGCTTCACTCCTTGAGCTTGACCTGCCTTTTTTATCAGATTCATTCGATACTCGAAAAAGCCTTGTGCTCGGGGTTTTTTTCCCCGGAGAAGAGCGTCATTTACACTCTCAACAGGCAAAAACTCGTCGATATCAATATCCTCTTTGATCAAATTTTCTTGAGGCAAGTCGTACTTTGCAATTAAATCCTCCACTTTTGTATCGTCGTACCAGGTCTCCTCCATCAGATAGCGGTATTCCGTACCGTCAGAAATTTCTACGTGCAAGCTCTCTTGAAGATACCTTCCTTGTTCCATCTTGATAAGATAGATCGACGAAAGCAATAAAAACAGACAGAGGACCGGGAGGCAGGGGAAGGGAAGTATTCTTTTTCTATTGACTTCCAGTAAAAACTTCATTTGCCCTCTCCTCCTTTTAAATAATAGCGGTTCATGATCATCATGGCCCCAAATCGGCTAATCGCAATGTAAATCAAAGATAGAAAGCAGACCATCGCCGTAAAGGGATAGACGTGGTTTTGAAAAACAAAAAGCTTGGACGCGGAAAAATTGCTTTGTACAAAATTTTGCGGCGTAAAGTAGGCCAGAGTGTTCGCCCAAGGCTGCGGCGAATTCGCCCACTTCTCAAGCCAAACAAAGGCGAGCACCAAGACGAGCAGGGAGACTTTCGACTTTCGAAAGACCAGGGAGAATAAGAGGATGATATTGACCACCACGAGAACGGCTGCAAAACCGGATAAGGCTTCCAGAAAATACCCTTGCCAAGTAGTGAGGTTGAAAATCGCCGGTCCGGCATAAAATTCGATGGAGGCATCGGCTCCGTGAAGGGAATAAATCATCCCGTGGTAGAGAAGTAAAAAACACAAATAGGCGAGGTACGCGAGTCCTGCAAATAATTCTGCCGCCCTTACCTTGGCTAAGTAGAGGGAAAGGCGCCCATTCTTCGCGTGCACATCCATTTCAGTAAATCCCTGCGCCTCGTCCGCCGACGTTAAGGAAGTCAGGGCGAGGGCCAAGTAGATTAAAAAAATGTAAAAAGTCATGTGCAGGGCATCGCCCATGTAACGCCATCCTTCATTGTAAGCGTAGCAAAGGGGCGTTTTCACATCACCGGCTTGGCGAAGAATGCTTTCAACCTCCGATCGGTCGTAGGACCGATATGAGGCGCGCACCCATGAGCCGATGGCCTTTAAGCGATCTTGGTAAAAATTTTCAATCCCTTGGTCGCTCATATGAATTGAAAAGTCTTGGATTTCAATCTCTTTCGGAAAATTCAAACTTTGCGCGAGCCACTGGAAGGGATAAATCAGCTTCAAGCCCAACTCTTTTTCTTCCGATCGTGCGCCTTCCACAAAGTCTTTTTCTTTGCTTTCGTTGTAAAGGGTCCGGACCTTTTTCATTTGCTCTTCGGTTAAAGGGCCGTCGTATTTAATCCCTTCTTCTTTCATCAACACCCAATAGGAAAGACCGGAGCCAAACTTTCCTCCCTCTAAGACCATGTCCAGGGATTGGCTATAAGGAAGGATCTTGGCCAGACAAATCAACAAAAACAGGCACGCAATCAGGGCATTGTTCTTGGTCGCTATTTTTTTAAATTCCAGTTTTACGACAGCAAACATCGATTTCTCCCCTTTTCTCCTAACACAGGCCGACCTGTATCTGCTCTTCAAAAGAATTTTTTCGTTTTTTGCCCTTATTGAACCGCCTTTTTCAAGTCGTAGTAAGACCCGGTAAAGACCACCTTCCATTCCTTCTCGCCATGAGGCTTGGCTAGGAGAAGTTCATCGTAGGTTCCGTCCAGCCGCCTGGCTTCATAGACAAAGAGTTCGTCATTCTTAAGACCTTGAATCGGTCCTTTTCGCGCTTCCGCAGGGATGGTGCCAATCATTTCATCGATTCGGTAATCCACCGTCGGCGCAAAGACAAACTCAGCGTCGTGATCATTCTCGTGTCCCTCTTCCCTCGGGGGATAGGTGTCCGGTTTTGATTTAATGTAATTTGACACCGCTTGATCCAATTCGATAAATAGATCGAGACTTCTGTCCTCCCCGGTCGGGCCGAGAACGACATCGCCGCCTCTGGTCACCGAACCGCTCATACCTTTTTCGATCCAGTCCTTTCTGTTCTTCGCCCGTTGCTTTGCGATTTTTTTATCCGCTGCGATGTCTTGCGGGCTTCTCTCATCGGGACCGTCCTCTGTTTTGCCTTGGCTATCTTCACTTTTCCTTTGGTCCTGCACCATGGAATAGGTGGATTCTTTTTTTAGATACAGCGCCGAGGCCAGAACGACTAAAACCACAAAAATTCCTAAAACCACTTTTTTCTTGTTCATCATCTTCCATCTCCTTTTCTATTGATTATAGGCAATTTACACCTCGGTCACAGTTAACTTTTGTCCGAACTTTTCACAAAAAAAGAAGAAGGCTTGTGGCGCTTCTTCTTAAAAGGGGTCTATATAGCCGATTTCTCTGGCTTTTTGTACCATTTCTTGGTAATTCTTTACGTTCAACTTGCCGTAAATGCGATTTAATAAAACGGCCAGGGAAGAGGTGGACATATAGGCTTCTTTTGCGACTTCTTTTCGTGATTTTCCCGAGGCATAGAGGCGGAGAATTTTTAATTCGTTTTCCGTGAGCTTTTCCTGAAGATGTTTCTTAGAGGAAAAATACCTTTTGTTCTCTAAGCAAACCCCACGTATCTTCGCTAAAAGACTTTGGGTCGATTCTTCCTTCGAAATAAACCCCATGCATCCCATATCCTCGGCCTTTTCCCGGTAAAAATCCAAATTATAGCCCGATAAAATCAACACTTTCACACCGAAATCCCGTATCAACGTTTCGCTTAACTTCAGACCGTTTTCTCCCTTCGCCAAGCCGTCCAGATTAATGTCTATAAGTAAAAGATCGTAGGTCTCTTCCCGTAATTTGTCTTTTATGTCCTTCATTTTCTCCGGAATATCCACACGGATGTCCCCGCCGGATTCTAAATCCATCTTCAGACATTGGGCCAACATTTTATGATCTTCGATTAACATAATCTTCATAGATCCGCTCCTTCTTAATCGGTACATTCACATAAAAGGCCAGGTACTTTTCCTCCCCTTCTCGGCCCTCTTCTACCCGAAATACTCCGTCCAGCCGTTTGGTTTCGAAATCCAACAATCTCAAGCCAGTTCCCCGCCCCGCACCGTCCTCCAAGTAATCGCCGTAATTTGTCATGGTCAAACGAATCTCATTTTGTTTTTTCTCCAAATGAATTTCGGCGTAATCGCCCTTTCCGTGCTTGAAAAGATTGCTCACCAATTCGTAAAGGGCTTTATACAGAAAGCGGTCGTAGGGACCGGGCACGAAAAAATCCTCGGAACAAGTGAAGTCAATTAAAATGCCGCAGTTTTGATACCTGTCTTCCAAATCCTTAATAAGTCCATAGTAATTATTATTTAAGCTTACTTTAGGACTTAAGATCGGGTCATAGGCATTCAATTCTTGGCGAATTTTTTTAATGTCGTTGGAGAGAATTTCCAGAACTTGCTCCCTCTCTGAAAAAGGTGGGGCCTTTTGAACCAACTTCTGTACGAGAATAATGTCCTGCAAAATCATATCGTGGAGAAAACGAGTGTTTTTCTCGGAGTAGAGCCGCGCATACTTATCCAACAGGAGATTTTCCTTTCCCCTGTTCAAGAGATTGCCTATCTCTTCCCGGCTCAAGTCGCGATAATTGAAGTAATTGGAGACCATGACGAAAAACGCGCTCAAGTAAAGGGAGAGAAAGAAGATTTCGGTAAAATTCCTTGGAAAACCGTTGACGATAAAAAGAATGAGAAAAAGCACAGAGCAATACTTCGCCCACTCTTTAAAAGACGGGGCAAAGGCTTTGAAGGATAAGCGACACGCTTTTGTAAGCAAATAGATTAAGACGGCGGCCAAGACGGCCATCATATAAAATTCTTCGAAATTCTCAAAATAATTCCATAGAGACGAAAGATAGAAACTGCCCCATAAATACAAGACCAAAAAGACAGCAGTTGACACCATAATCCGGTAACTATAAAGGCCCCGCCCCTGTATTTCTTTCTTTTTGACCAGGAAAAAAAGAAGGGGAAACAAACAGAAAATAAAGTAGACCCCCATGTATAGAAAGTTGACCTCCAGAGAAGAAAAGGTCGATAGAAGATAGATCGCTAAAAAAGCGAGGAGGGTCAAAAGACGAAAAGAACCGAAGTGAAAATTTCCTTCTAAGACGATATCCATATAGGAAAAGATCAACTGCAAGGCAAAAAAATAGCGAAGAAGAATGTCGTTGTGCAGATATGCTACGATGAAATCTTCCGAGATAAAATAAAGGGGAATCAAAAGCAGAGTAGTACAAACCCGATAGACGTAATTTTTTTCTCTCTCCTCCAGCAGAATAAAATAAGAGATAAAATTCGTGAGCGTAAAAAGACCGGTTAAAGCGGCGATATGAAAACTGCCGCCACCTTTTTTTACGGCAACTAAATAAAACCAATAAAGGGCCAGCTGGATTAGGCTATGGCTCCAAAGCAAGATCGGTTTTTTATACGGCAAAAATCGATTCACGGCTTCCTCCTCACGTCCATTAGTCTCTATTTAATCATACTGAATTGAAAAGGAAATTTCACCTAACTTTTGTCCAAACATCATTGGAGCCGTCTTCCGATGTTTGATGATTGATCTAAAGTTAAAGTGGATTCCTCGCCTTTCGGCAAAGAATTTGTTCTTGCTCAACGCAAAAACACCGCCGCAAACAAAAGTGACCCCCAAAGGTTGGTTTTCTTAGTCCAACTTTTGGGGGTCTGTACATTTCAGATGTCTTGTCTTGCTTTATTCTTTTTTCGCCTTTTCGATGATTTCTTCCGCGAGTTGTGCGGGTACGTCTTCGTAGCGAACGAATTCCATGGTGAAGGAACCGCGACCTTGGGTCATGGCACGAAGGTCGATGGCGTATTCGTACATTTCCGCTTGCGGTGCTTCGGCCATAATCAATTGACCGCCGCCCGGTTGTTGGTCCATCCCGAGGATTCTGCCGCGGCGCTTGTTCATGTCGCCCATAACATCGCCCATGTATTCGTCGGGCACGGCCACTTCAACGGCCATAATGGGCTCTAAGAGCACAGGTTTCGCTTCGGCAATCCCTTTCTTAAAGGCGATGGATGCCGCCATCTTAAAGCTGACTTCGTTGGAGTCCACGTCGTGGTAGCTGCCGTCGTAGAGCACGGCCTTGACGCCGGTGACGGGGAAGCCGGCGAGGACG
>OAVX01001034.1_pt1 | contig 9674 bp, 9 predicted proteins | sample 1476471 | NCBI WGS metagenome assembly OAVX01 (sample SAMEA2580114, study PRJEB22360) | human gut metagenome | biome: human gut; feature: human-associated habitat; material: faeces | place: Denmark | collected 2008/2010
CAAGGATACGTTAATGTTCGTAAACTTGGGTAAGATTTGAGAGATATTGTTTGGAGAGGACTTAGAATTCACCCCCTCGTTCCACAAATGTGGAAAATATGGCCCACAGGTGTGGAAAGTACGTTTCACGCTTGTGGAAAGATTAAAAACTGCCTGCTGCAGGATTAGAACATGACTAAATTCAGATGAATATGGCTGTACAATATGATTTTTATAAGAATCCTTCTCCAAAGGATAGCAAGAAACGGGTGCGCTACCATGCACGGGTGGTTCCTTATGGAACTGTCGACACGAATAAACTGGCACAGCGGATACATAGTCGTTGTACGGTGACGCCGGCCGATGTGAAGGCTGTCCTTTCTTCGCTCAGTGATGTCGTCATCGAAGAGCTGAAAGATGGAAACCGTATTCATATCGAGGGGTTGGGGTATTTGCAAATCACGCTTGAATGTCCGCCGATACAATCTACGAAGGAAATAAGGGCGGAATTGATACGTTTCAAGTCGGTTGCTTTTCGGTCAGAAGCCGAGTTGAGGAAACGTCTTAGGGTAGCACGCTTCGAACGGGCTCCTAAGAACCATTCGAGCGGACTTGTGGCGGGCGAACGGCTCGATGCGCTTCTTGCTGGTTATTTTGCTACGCATGACCATATAACTCGTATTGGTTTTCAAACACTTTACGGTTTTACCCGTACCACGGCGAACCGCCGCCTCAAGGAGCTTCGAGAGACGGGTAAGATCGACTATCTTGGTGCAGCACGAGCTTCGATTTATATAGTGGGGAAGAACCTTGAGGTGCATTCACCGGGCTCACAGGAAACAACTGGTTTATAGTTGTTTGAGAATATGTGAAGGTGAAAATGATAATTTATCCGTTAAAATAAAGATGCTCAATCAGAATCTTGGTTCCGATGCCGATTAGGATCAATCCGCCAATCAGGTCTAGTTTGAGATCGATCTTGCGGCCGAAGTGGTTTCCGAAGTAAACTCCGAAAGCCGAAAGCAAGAAGGTGACGATCCCTATTGTCAGGGCTTCCAGCGCAATGGCCGATTCGATGCAGGCTAGCGATATGCCGACTGCCAGTGCATCGATACTTGTCGCAATGCCTAATCCGCACAGAGTCTTGTAGCACAGAGGATTCGTTCTGCAATCCTCCTCCTGCTCCTGGGTGCTTTCGTATATCATTTTGCCTCCGAGGTAAAGTAACAGAAGGAAAGCGATCCAGTGATCGAATGCCGTGATGTATTTCTTGAAGCTCATCCCCGCCAGGTAGCCCGCTATGGTCATCCCTGCTTGAAAAACCCCCATCACGCAGCCGATCTTCAGCATGTGGTGATGTCTGTAGTTTTGTATGAGAGCTCCGCCGGTGACAGAAACTGCGAGACTGTCCATTGACAATCCCACTGCCAGTAACACTATTTCTAAAAATGACATATTACACTAAAATGTTTCTTCCTTGATGATCTCCTCCAACGCTTTCCGTTTTTTGGGAGTCTGTTCGAAAAGGTCCGGACTTTCCGGATAACCTATCGTGAGTATAATCGCCGGTTCTATTGTTTCTGGTAAATTGAAATGCTTCCGGCATAGATCCGTGTCAAAGTTACAAACCCAGCAGCTGCCCAGACCTTGTTCAGCGGCTGCTAAGCTGATATGTTCCGTGGCGATTGCCACATCGATGTCCATATGATCTTTCTGATCCGAAGAACGTTTCCATGACTGGCTATGGTCGCCGCAGATAAGAATGTAGAGCGGTGCGGACCGGAACCATTCGCGTGCATAGCATTCCTGGATTTTTGTCCTTCCTGCTTCTTGTCGGATTATGATGAAATACCAAGGCTGGAAGTTGACTGCCGATGGGGCCGTACGTCCGGCTTCCAGGATATATGCCAATTTCTCGTCTTCTACTGGGAAGGACGCGTACTTGCGTACCGAACAACGTTTCTGTGCCAGTTCCAACAGGTTCATAATTCCGTTTCGATTTTATATTTGTTCCGGTTAGGTGAATCTCTTGAAATCAGTTCTCCGATGAATCCTGCGAGGAACATCTGCGTTCCGAGGATCATGGCTGTCAGCGAAACATAGAAGTAGGGTGAGTTGGTGACCAGTGGTCGCAAATCTCCCGTACAGATGGAAATCAGTTTCGCGCTCAACACAATGACCAGTGCGATGAAACCGATGAAAAACATCACGCTTCCCCATAATCCGAAGAAATGCATCGGCTTCTTGCCGAATTTGGAGGTGAACCAGAGGGTGATCAGGTCCAGGTAACCGTTTACAAAGCGGTTCAGTCCGAACTTTGTCGTTCCGTACTTGCGTGCTTGGTGTTGCACCACCTTTTCGCCAATCTTGCTGAATCCTGCTATCTTGGCAAGATAGGGAATGTAGCGGTGCATATCGTTATAGATTTCGATGTTCTTGATTACGATGTTTTTGTAAGCCTTCAGCCCGCAGTTGAAGTCGTGCAGGTTCGTAATGCCGGAGAATTTGCGTGCCGTAGCGTTGAACAGCTTGGTCGGGATGGTTTTCGACAGCGGGTCGTAGCGCTTTTTCTTCCAACCGGACACGAGGTCATAACCGTCTTCGGTGATCATCCTGTACAGTTCGGGAATCTCGTCAGGGCTGTCCTGCAGGTCAGCGTCCATCGTGATGACCACATCTCCCTTTGCCCGTTGGAAACCACAGTTCAGACCGGGGGATTTGCCGTAATTACGACGGAACTTGACCGCGTGTACTACTTCCGGGTTCTTGCTTTTAAGGGCTTCGATCACTTCCCAGGAGTTGTCCGTGCTTCCGTCATTGATAAAAATTACTTCGTAACTGAAATTATGTTCTTTCATCACCCGCTCTATCCATGCAAACAATTCTGGAAGAGACTCGGCTTCATTGTACAGTGGTATAACTACTGATATGTCCATTATTTGTTTTTATTTTCTTCTTATTTTTCTTCGGGCACAGGGCTTGCTGTTCGACCTCGGCAAACCAGTGCTGCTACCGGTATGGATAATATGATTCCGTAAAATATATTATTGAAAATCTGTTGAATAGCCATGTGGATGGGAGTGAAGTTGGTCCGGCTGATGGTCTCGATCACTTCGCTGTTGAAGCCTGCGTTCTTCAGCGCTACTATAGCTTGTGTAATCGTATTGCTCAGGAAGTCGGGCGGAGCGATAAACTGAAAGAATATGAAATGCTCGATCGAGACGATCAAGGCAGCAAAGAAGTACAGCATGATTCCGAACCGCCATGCGTGGAAGAAACTGATGCTTCCTCCTATGTCCTGCCGGTAACGCTTGGTCAGGTAGTAGGCTATGAAAGGAACGGCAAGGCTTAGGCCTTCATAAATAAAGATGAGCGAGGGGATGGAATATCCGAAAATAAGGAACAGATATTTTATCACCCAATAGATGCCCATAGCCAGGCCATAAGACATCGCGCACTTCAACAGTAAACCTTTATTCTCTTCCATGATAATGCTGTTTTTAAATGTTCTCATCAGCAAAATTAATCCTTTTGTGAGAATATACAATGCTTAGAATTGACAATTGGCAACTGACAATTGACAATTAACGAACGATTAACAGATAATTAACAATTGAAAATAAAAAAGGACAATTGACAATCGCAATTAAATATTTTTCTTAATTGTCAATTGTCAATTGTCCATTTATTTTGAGCCTCTTGTCGGATTCGAACCAACGACCCCGAGATTACAAATCACGTGCTCTGGCCAACTGAGCTAAAGAGGCAGGTGGGTAAGCTTACTACATCGCGCCGCTACAACCAAGTACCCTTGCTGCGGTCAAGCCCTGGGGGATTCCGAGGGAGCATGCCGTGTAGGACTTACCCGGGTGCAAAAGTAGATATTATTTTTTACAATACAAGTGTTTTTTGCGGGGGCAGACCTTATTTGTTTGTAAGTGGTTGGAAACCTTTTGTTTTTAGGTGTGTTAAAAAATGTATGCAAAATATTTGAGCATGTAATTTGTTGGAAAGTTCTATTTGTCGTTTTGGTAGTGAAAACAGGACATTGATGTGAAATAGCTTTGTTAAAAAATATTACCCTTGCTACTAATTCTAAATACATGGGGTATAAATTCGATTTTGATGGGGTAGTAGTGACATTTTGTAAATAATCTTGTACCTTTGCAACCAAATTCAAAAATCAAAAACACTATTTACAATGGGTGGTTTTTTCGGAACTATTTCTAAGTCGGCCTGTTCAACTGATTTATTCTATGGCACCGACTATAATTCTCATTTGGGGACCCGGCGCGGCGGTATGGCTACATACGATAAGGAAGCTGGTTTTACCCGTTCGATTCACAATCTGGAAAGTTCTTATTTTCGTACAAAGTTCGAGCCTGCTCTCGACAAGTTTGTGGGAAATGCCGGAATCGGTATCATCAGCGATACGGATGCGCAGCCGATTGTCATCAACTCCCATCTTGGTAAGTTCGCCATCGTGACGGTTGCCAAGATAAATAACATCGAGGAATTGGAACAGGATTTGCTGAAAGCGAATATGCACTTCTCCGAACTGAGTTCGGGCAAGACGAACCAGACCGAACTGGTAGCGTTGCTGATTACGCAGGGAAAGAATTTTGTCGAAGGTATTGAAAATGTCTACGACCGGATCAAAGGTTCCTGTTCCATGCTGTTGCTGACGGAAGACGGTATCATCGTGGCCCGTGATAAGTGGGGACGTACACCTATTATTATAGGTAAAAAAGACGGAGCCTATGCCGCTACCAGCGAATCGAGCAGTTTGCCTAACTTGGATTATGAAATAGACCGATTTGTCGGGCCGGGCGAAATCCTTCGCTTGCGTGCCGACAGCATCGAGCAGATGCGCCAACCGAACGAACAGATGCAAGTCTGCTCTTTCCTTTGGGTGTATTACGGTTTCCCGGTTTCTTGTTACGAAGGCAGGAATGTCGAGGAGGTCCGTTTCCAAAGTGGCTACAAGATGGGGAAGAAGGACGAGAGTGAAGTGGATTGTGTTTGCGGTATCCCCGATTCGGGTGTAGGGATGGCTTTGGGGTATGCCGAAGGTAAAGGGGCTCCTTACCATCGGGCGATAGCCAAATACACACCGACCTGGCCGCGTAGTTTCACTCCGGCTAATCAAGAGTTGCGTTCGCTTGTCGCGAAAATGAAACTGATCCCTAACCGGGCTATGCTAGAGGGGAAGCGGATTCTGTTTTGTGATGACTCGATCGTACGCGGTACGCAGCTTCGCGACAATGTGAATATCCTGTATGATTACGGAGCAAAAGAGGTGCATATGCGTATTGCCTGCCCGCCTCTTATCTATGGCTGCCCGTTCCTCGGCTTTACTTCTTCGAAGAGTCCGCTCGAACTGATCACCCGCCGGATCATCAAGGAGCTGGAAGGAGACGAGAACAAGAACCTGGAAAAATATGCGACGACCGACTCGCCGGAATATCAAAAGATGGTGCAGATCATTGCCGAACGTTTCGGCCTGAGCTCGTTAAAGTTCAATACGCTGGAAACACTTATCGAGGCAATCGGCTTACCGAAATGTAAAGTTTGTACGCATTGTTTCGACGGAAGCAGCTGTTTTTAAAGAGATATGATCGGATGAAATAAGGAAAATCATGTGCAGAAATGCGCATGATTTTTTTGTTGTTAGTGACACTTTGATTACTTTTATGGCTTGTAACATTAATGATAAGCTTATGACTGTAACAGATAGATTTTTGAAGTATGTGACGTTCGATACCGAGTCGAGTGAAACTACGGGTGTGACTCCCAGTACGCCGGGACAACGTGTGTTTGCCGAAGCATTGGTAAAAGAGTTGGAAGAGATAGGATTGGAAGATATCACTCTCGATGACAAGAGCTACCTGATGGCTACCTTGCCCGCCAATACGGCGAAGGTGGTTCCGACGATCGGATTTATCGCCCATTTGGATACCAGTCCTGATATGTCAGGCAAGGATGTCGAGCCGCGTATCGTGAATTATAAAGGGGGAGATATCGTGTTGTGCGCCGAAGAAAACGTAGTGCTTTCGCCGCTTATGTTTCCCGAACTGAACGATTATAAAGAGCAGGATATCATCGTGACCAACGGCAAGACCCTGTTAGGAGCGGATGATAAGGGAGGCGTGGCTGCTATCATCGCCTCCATGAAATACTTGAAGGATCATCCGGAAATCGAACACGGCAAGATCCGTATCGGGTTTACGCCCGATGAAGAGATCGGAGCTGGAGCCGACTATTTCGATGTCGAAAAGTTTGGTTGTGAATGGGCCTATACGATTGACGGCGGACAGATCGGTGAGCTGGAATACGAGAACTTCAATGCTGCCGGAGCCAAAGTTGTTTTCAAAGGGCTGAACGTACATCCGGGATATGCCAAGGATAAGATGCTGAACGCATCGTTGCTGGCGGTAGAGTTCGCCTCTTGGCTGCCTGTTGCACAGCGTCCCGAACATACGACCGGTTATGAAGGCTTTTTCCATCTGACCGGCATGGGCGGAACGGTCGAGGAGGCTTCCCTTTCTTATATCATACGTGACCATGTGCGCACCGCTTTCGAGCAAAAGAAAGAGTTGCTGCATGAGCTGGTGAAACGAATGAACGAGATGCATCCGGGCAGCACGACGCTTGAAATGCGCGACCAGTATTACAATATGCGTGAAGTGGTCGAACCGAAGAAGTTTATTGTGGATCTGGCGTTCGATGCAATGAAGGAAGCCGGTGTCAAGCCTCTTGTGAAGCCGATCCGCGGAGGAACGGACGGTGCGCGTCTTTCTTTCATGGGGCTGCCTTGCCCGAATATCTTCGCAGGCGGGTTGAATTTCCACGGACGTTATGAATTTCTCCCGGTCAAGTCGCTTGAAAAGAGTATGGAGACGATCATTAAAATAGCAGAATTGTTAGTCAAAGGTAATTATACATCATAAATCACAAATCATAAATCATGAAAACAACTCCGTTTACCGACGTGCACATCGCACTCGGTGCCAAAATGCATGAATTTGCAGGTTTCAACATGCCGATCGAATACACCGGTATAATCGACGAACACATGACCGTTGTGAACGGTGTAGGTGTGTTCGATGTCTCCCACATGGGCGAGTTCTGGGTAAAAGGCCCGAACGCGCTGGCATTCATCCAGGGTATCACCTCGAACGATGCTTCCGTGTTGCCGATCGGCAAAGCTCAATATACTTGCTTCCCGAATGACAAGGGCGGCATTGTGGACGACCTGCTGGTCTATCATTATGAGCCGGAAAAATATCTTTTGGTTGTCAACGCGGGCAACATCGCCAAAGATTGGGACTGGTGTGTAAGCCATAATACGGTGGGGGCGGAACTGGAGAACTCTTCCGACCGTACCGCACAGTTGGCTATCCAGGGACCGAAAGCTGTTGAGGTTTTACAACGCCTGACGCCGGTCGACCTGTCTTCCATCCCTTACTATGCGTTTGTGACGGGCGAATTTGCAGGTTGCAAGAACGTCATCATTTCCAATACGGGATATACTGGAGCTGGTGGTTTCGAACTTTATTTCTACCTGGACGATGCCATGACGATCTGGAATGCCATCTTCGAAGCCGGCAAGCCTGAAGGGATCAAGCCGATCGGCTTGGGCGCACGCGACACGCTGCGTCTGGAAATGGGCTTCTGCCTGTACGGTAACGACCTCGACGATACGACCTCGCCGATCGAAGCTGGCCTGGGTTGGATCACCAAGTTCGCCGAAGGCAAGAATTTCACCAATCGTGCCGAACTGGAACGCCAGAAGAAAGAAGGCGTTACCCGCAAGCTGTGTGCCTTCGAGCTGGTTGACAAAGGTATTCCTCGTCACGGCTATGAGATTGCCGATGCCGAAGACAATATCATTGGTGTGGTAACATCCGGAACCATGTCGCCAGTATTGAAGAAGGGTATCGGTATGGGATATGTGAAACCGGAATTCGCAAAAGCCGGGACGGAAATCTGTATCAAAGTCCGGGGGCGCAACTTGAAAGCCCAAGTCGTAAAAGCGCCGTTTCGCAAGTAAGGCGAGATAGATAGGAAAACCCATAGGGTTAGAGGGTGTAAAGCTATGCATTATGACCCGTAACCCTATGGGTTTTGTTGTGCTTTGGATTTTATTGTGATTATAGTGCGGGAAATGGGAGATGTTTTGTAAGTTTGCATCCCGAATAAAAAACATGCTGTTTCTATGTTGAATTTTCTGAAAAACTGGACATTGCCTGTTGCGATGCTCGCCGGTGCATTAGGTTATTTTATCTTTGCCAACTTCGCTTTTCTGGAGCCGACAAAACCATTTATGAGTTCTTTTATCTCTTATCTGACTCCTGCCCTGATCTTTGCACAATTATTGCTGACTTTCTGCAAAGTGCAACCACACGAGTTGATGCCTTCTCCCTGGCATGGATGGTTGCTGTTGTTCCAGCTTGCTTCGGCTTCATTGGTAGCTGTGTTATTGATATTCGTGAAGATGGATGGTGCCTACAAGGAGGTTTTCGAGGGTGCGATGGTTTGCCTGATTTGCCCGACGGCTACGGCCGCGGCTGTTATCACCGGTAAGTTGGGAGGGAGTGCGTCCAGCCTGACGACTTATACATTGCTGTCGAACATTTTGGCGGCGGCAGTCGTCCCGTTGATGTTTCCGTTGGTAGAACCTCATGCTGATATAACTTTTATGGTTGCTTTCCTGAAGATATTGAGCAAAGTGTTCCCTTTGTTGTTATGTCCGTTTTTTCTGGCGATGTTATTCCGCTATTTCCTTCCGAAGCTGCATCATTACCTGTTGGGGTTCCGCGATCTTGCTTTCTATCTTTGGGGTGTTGCGCTTGCCATCGTGACGGCACAGACTGTGAAGTCTCTTGCCGAAAGCAATGCTCCGGTAGGAGTGGAGCTGTTGATAGCCTTGGCCGGATTAGTAACCTGCGCCATCCAGTTTTATTTGGGTAAACAGATCGGAACCCGTTATTCCGACCGTATCAGTGCCGGACAAGCCCTTGGACAGAAAAACACCGTACTTGCCATCTGGATGGCCTATACCTATCTGGACCCGCTTTCTTCAGTTGGCCCCGGATCATACGTCCTGTGGCAAAATGTTTTTAACAGTTACCAGTTGTGGAAGAAAAGAAAGAATGAGATAAATCAATATCACGTTTAATCGTATTTTTTTCTTTGTACGTTCAAGTATTCCAATTTTAATTTGTTGGTTTTGGAAATTAAGTTGTTGATTATCTGCTTTATTTTTGTATTTTTACATCCAAATGCAGAATATCATGGATATAAGTCAGAACTATATAGAGGCAGTAAAAGCCATAAAGGAAGCTATCCTGCGTAGCCAGTACCGTGCCGCTGCATCAGTGAATAAAGAACAACTCTCTTTGTATTATGGTATTGGAATGTATGTTTCGGAAAACTCTCGTAGAGGCTTTTGGGGTAAAGGTGCAATCGAACATATCTCTTCGACATTACAGAAAGAGCTGCCGGGATTAAGAGGGTTTTCAGCTTCGAATATAAAAAATATGCGAATTTTTTATGAAGCATGGGAGTCTGTTTTAAATCGCCAGCCAGTGGCTGCCGATTTCGTATTGAATGAAAAATTACTGTTGAGTGTAATTCGCCAGCCACTGGCTGGGGGGGGTGTTTTTTGTGGTGTTTTTTTTTATCATCTTTGA
>OAVX01001042.1_pt1 | contig 9633 bp, 6 predicted proteins | sample 1476471 | NCBI WGS metagenome assembly OAVX01 (sample SAMEA2580114, study PRJEB22360) | human gut metagenome | biome: human gut; feature: human-associated habitat; material: faeces | place: Denmark | collected 2008/2010
AGGCACGGATGTTGTACTCGTCCGCGCTGGCGTTGTAGCGGACGGACACATCGGTGTCGAACAGCCATGAGGCATAGCGGCTGTACAAGGCAGCCGGGATCCACCGCTCCCCGAAATTGAAGTCCAGTTCCTCGAAGGGGATGGGTGTCGGCGCTGCCCGGCGCAAGGCATCGAGCGAGATGCGCGACTCGGCATCGTCGGGATGCGTCCGTAAGTATTCCTCGATATACTCCGCCTTTGCCACGACATTGCCCGCGATAAAGCGGTCGGCAATCTCGAAACGCTTGGCCAGCGGGTTGTAGAACACCCTGCCGCGCAGTTCCTCCAGCAATTGTGGCTGCGGCTTGTCGGTGAGTGATTCCATATACTCCATGTCTGCCTCGCCGTACTTGTTGAGCGAGGCCGCCAATGCCTCGTGCACATCGTCGGTGTGGGTAATCTCGTTCACGTTGTACGACACGGGATGGTCGAAGATGTCGGCCTTGACCGCCTTGCCGTCGGTATAACGCTCCAAGGCAAGGATTTCCCGGTTATCGGCATCCATGCGGAACAGGTCGATGTTCTTCTTGTCGTTCAGGTTGCCGGACTGACGGACAAAGCCGTCGTACAGCCCGTTCAGGCTCGCACGCAGTTCCCCGTTCTCCTGATGATGCTCCGCTTCGTCGTTGTACAGGCGGTGGTAGGTGTCGCGCAGTTCGATATAAGATGCGGCACGCTGCTGCTGGCGGGCAGGCAGTTCCAGCGGATGGAACACGGGGATGCCCTTATCCATGCCGGAGAGGTAGCCGATTTGCCCGTCCACATTCACCAGTGAGCCGTTCCGGTAATGTTCCAGCCTTTCACCGGTGAAGGAGCGCGGCTTCATGCGCTCCTGCCGTGCGGCCTCTTCCTCCGCCCGGCGGCGTTCCCGCTTCCGGAGTTCTTCTTCCGACGGGGCTTTGGGTGCGGCTGCCGGTTCGGGCTGTGCAGTCCGGGCAGGCTTTTCTGCGGGCGATGCGGCAATGGCATCCCCTTTGCCGGGTACGGACTGGCCGCTGACCGGCTCCACGATGTCGAACAGGGAAAGCTGCGGGGTTGCCTGCTTCTTCTTCCGCTTGGGCTTCCGCCCGGTGCTGAACGCCTGCCGTTCCTCCTGCGTGAAGCCGAAAAGGTCATACAGGGACATCAGCGGTTCCTGCGCGACGGACTTCTCCGGTTCAGAATGGATGGCGGGCGGTTCTTTCCCAACCTCCTCCGGCGTTCCCGTTTCGGCATGTTGCTGTCCCGGCATGGATACCGCCTGCACTTGCGCGATACGCTCCTGAAGGCTTTCCGCACGTTTCTCCGCCAGTTCGCGCAACTCATGCACCGGCGAGAAGCGGAGGTAAAGGTCAAGGTCGAGATTTTCCGTCAGGTTCTTGTCCAGCATCCATTTCAGGTCGGCGGCTATGGCATCCATTCCCCCGTCATGCAGGAAGATGCGGGCGGGTTTGCCGTAAGGGTCAGTCCTCACATGGCCGAGCGTATGGACAATGGCGGCGGTGCGCTCGAAGTACTCGTTCTGGGTCGTGCCGTCAGCCTGCGTGCTGACTTCCACGAAGGCTTTTTCAAGGCCGGTGTATTCCCTTTCGGATGCCGTTTCCTTTTGCAGCACAATCAGGTCGCTGCCCACCTCCGTACCGGCATAGTCGGTAAAGAGGTTGTTGGGCAGGCGGATGGCGGACAGGAGCCGTGCCCGCTGCATCAGGTACTGGCGCACGGGCGTGCCCATCGCGGAGTTCATTACCCCCTGCGAAGTGATGAAAGCCACGATGCCGCCCTCGCGCACGGCATCCAGTCCCTTGACGAAGAAATAGTTGTGCAGGGAACCGAGCGCGAAACGCCGTGCCGTGCCGTCGTCCATCGACGGGTCAAATACGCGGATGTCGCCGAAGGGGATGTTGCTTGCCGCCACATCGAACCGTCCGTTGTCCTGCGGGGGAAGCTCCTCGAAGCCCTGCACGCGGACATCCGTACCGGGCTGGAGCTGACGGAGGATGCGCCCCGTGAGCAAGTCCTTTTCATAGGCGGTGGCTTCGGGCACGGCGGTGGCGTTGTAGAAATGCGGCTGGAAGGCAGACAAGAAGTTGCCCGTACCCGATGACGGGTCGAGAAAGCGGTGCGGCGACACGCCATGTTCCTCCAGCGAGGAAGCGACGGCACGAATGATTTCCGGGGGCGTATAGAAAGCGGTAAAGGTGGATGCCTTCACGCTGTCCACCAGCCGTTTGTATTCCCGCTCATCCGTCGCCCCCTCGCGGAGCACGCCATGCAGTTCCGACACAAGGGGAAAGAGTTCGCGGTCGCTCTGCGTCCAGCGGAGGATGTCGGTGAGCCTGCCGAAAGGGGACAGCACCGCCTTGATGCCCCCGAAGCCGGAATAGGCGGCCAATACCGCCTGCTCCTCCAGGGTGGCGGCACGCCTCTCCCGTTCCAGACGGAACATCAGGCGGATGGCCTCGATGTTGTCCCTAAGATGCGTCTTCTTGTTATATGCCATTTTCTTCGAGCCAGATTGAGATTGCACCGGCCAGTTCCCCGCACAGCCGGTCGAAGTCGGGGGTAAACTCGAAACCGTCGGTCAGGTCGTAACCGCTGAACACCTTGCCACATTCGGGCAGAAGCTGGAGAGCCACCTCGCGGGCGCGGCCTGCGGGCACTTCGTCGGCAAACTCGTTCCATAGCACGGTGATGAGCGTGTCGAGCCGGGAAAAGTGCAAGCCCTGAAACAGCACCTCGTCCGCCTGCCTGACGGCTTCGTCATAATCCATGCCCGACCGGACGGCATTGCTGAACGCTTCGGCGGCAAGGTCGGCACGCGCACGGATGAAAGCCTCGTCCGTCGCCAGTTCGGGATGCGATTCGCGGAGGTAGGACAACAAGGTAAGACGGTAATAGGAAAGTTCGTCCGGCTCAACCGTCGGAGCCGGGATGTTCGGTTTGTTCGGATTCATGATTTTTCTTTTTTACAAGTTAAATGAAACAATAGTGATTGGCATACAGGATAAGTCCCGGACTTATGCCACATCAATTCCGGACTGATGGTACATGAGGTACGGACTCATCCTGCATCAAGTCCGGGTTGATGTTAGGAGGGTCATTTCTTCTTGGCCGATTTGCCTTTGGATGGTTTCTTGTCGGCAAACTCGTAGCCCACGGAGAAGTCGGGACGCAATACCAATGAAGCGTCGAAAGCCTTGCCCTCCTTGCTTTTGAAACCTTTGATGACACCGGTTCTGCCTTTGGTCAGGAGTTCGGCAAGCTGTTTGTCCGACAGTTCCTTGCCGCCCTTGTTGCGGAAGAGGGTAAAGCCACAGTCCACATCGGCGCATTTGACGACCTTGGGGAAGAACAACACCCGGCTGTTCCGGCATTTGGGGCATGGGTATTCCCCCTTAGGGGAAGCCACGGACACTTTGCTTTCCAGCAACTCGGTAACAATCTGCGCGGTGTAAGCCTCGATGTCGCGCCGGAAGGCGGCAGCGTCGGCCTCGCCCGATTCGATGCGTGCCAGCGTGTCCTCCCATGCGGCGGTCATTTCCACGTTGGCAATCTTCTTGTCCTTCACCGTTTCATGGACCGCCATGCCCTTGTCCGTAGGCACGAGGCTTTTCTTCTCCCGGCGGATGTAACCGCGTGCGAACAGCGTTTCGATGACGGCGGCACGGGTGGCGGGCGTACCGATGCCCGTCTCGCGGATGCTTGCCCGCAGTTGTTCGTCGCCAATCTCCCTGCCGCAATGCTCCATCGCCGAGAGCAGGGAATTTTCGGTGTGCAGCGGCTTGGGCTTGGTCTGCCGCTCCACCGCTTCGAGCGATTGTATCGGGAGGCTCTCGTCCTGTTCCAGACGGGGGAGCGGTGCATCCTCGTCGCCATCTTCCTTTTCGCCGCGCACGGCACGCCATCCGGCGGACTTGACCACCGTACCTTTGGCCTGTGCCGTGTCGTTGCCCACCGCCGCATGAATTTCCGTCACCTCCTTGATGCAGGGGGCGGAGAAGGCTTCGAGCAGGCGGGCAGCCACCATGTCGTAGATGGCCTGCTCGTCTTTGGATAGTCCGGATGGCAGGTTCTCGGTGATAATCAGCGCATGGTGGTCGGTTACCTTCCCACCGTCCACGCTGCGGCGGTTGAGCGGTGTGCCGGAGAGCGACGCGGCATACTGCCCGAAACGTGGATGTTGCCGCAAGAGGGCGATGCGCGAGGGGATTTCGTCGAACACATCTTCGGACACATACCGGCTGCCGGTGCGCGGATAGCTCAGCACCTTTTTCTCGTACAGGCTTTGCGCGAGGGAGAGCGTGCGGTCGGCGGAGAAGTCCAGCCGGGTGTTGGCTTCCCGCTGGAGGGCGGTCAGGTCATACAGAAGCGGCGGTTCCTCCTTGACCTCCCGCCGGGTGAGTTCCGTGATGTGGAACGTGCCGCACGCTTTCATTTCACCCAACGCATTATCGGCGGCAGTCTTGTTCTCGTAACGGTGTTCCGCTGTGGCATGGAACGCGATGCCGTCTTTTTCGACCGTGATGCGTATCTGCATGTATTTTTTCGGGGTAAACGACCGGTTCTCCAGATAGCGGGAGCAAATCATGGCCAATGTGGGCGTCTGCACCCGTCCGAGCGAGAACACGCCCCGTCCGGCGGCAAGGCTGAGCGCCTGCGAGCCGTTGATGCCGATGAGCCAGTCCGCTTCGCTGCGTGCCTTGGCGGAAAGGTAGAGGTTATCGTAATTGCCGCCCGGCTGCAACCGTTCCATCCCTTCGCGGATGGCCTTGTCGGTCAGGCTGCTTATCCACAGGCGGACAAACGGCTTGGTGCAGCCCAAGTAATGGTAGATATATCTGAATATTAGCTCCCCTTCACGCCCGGCATCGGTCGCCACGATGATGCGGTCGCCACCCTCGAACAGTCCCTTGATGATGTTCAACTGGCGCACCACGCCGGGGTCGTCCTTGTATTCCTTCCCCTCACGCTTCTGTCGGGGGATGAGCGTGAAACCGGCAGGCAGTATGGGCAGGTTCTCCCGCCGGAAACCGGTAAACCCGTAGGCTTCGGGCATGGCCAACTGCACCAGATGCCCGAAAGCCCATGTTACGGCATAACCGTTGCCCTCGATATACCCGTCCCTCCTTTGTCCTGCTCCCACGATTGCCGCGATGCTTTGCGCCACCGACGGCTTTTCTGCAATGATGACATTCTTCATATACATTCTATATTATAGGTAAGTAATCAGAGTGATGCGCCGATGCCCTTCTTCTCCGACTTGCGGACACGGCGGTTCTGGGAAGTTGTCTGCGCGGATTGTTTCGGCTGCTCGTTGGTCTGTCCCTGCGACTGCTTCCTGCTCTTGTCGGGATTCCAGCGGAAGAAGTCGAACTTCATCTTTTCATAGTTGGGACGCACGTAGGCATTGAACGTGCCCCCGTTTCCGTCGGACATGCCTTCGACATACGCGGCCTTGCCTGCTTTCAATGCATTTACCTGTTCATCAGTCAAGTCCACCCCTTTCAGCTTTTTCGGGATGATGATTTCGCGCTGTTCGCTCTGGCTCTGCCCCTGCTCCACCTTGCGGTTCAGTCCCCGGAAGTCGTAGTCGAAACCGCCTTTGCAGACATTGTACTGGAGGCGTGCATCGTAATGCTTCTGATGTCGCTCAGACCACATATTTTCTACCAGTACAGACCTGCCAAAGCTCAAATCGAGCCGTTGGTTTTCAGTCAAAGTAACCCCGTTAATTTCTGAGGGTATTTTTATTTCACTGACAGGAATGTGGTGCAAGCGGTTCGTCTTGGGATTAAGGGAAAGCAGGCAAGTTTCTTCCTTTCCTCCGGCAATAGTCAAGTCTATGGTACTGCCCGCATTATGTGTTTTCAGCAAATTCTCTTTCAATCTATCCGGAATCTCATTGCCAAAATAATAGTCAAGTTCGGGGCGTTGCTTGCAGCACTCAATGTTGAGCACGGGCTTTCCGTCGGGCGATTCCACCAGCCGGATGCAGGCAGGCGTTTCAATTTTAATGCCCTCGAAATTGGTTTTAAGATTCAGCACGGCGGATTCATGCCCGTTGAGCAAACGTGCCGTACCGATTTCGCCCAACGATTCGGGAGTGATGCCCATACGTGCGAGCTGCTGCCAGTCCACCTGTTCCATGCCCCACTTCGTGGATTGCTGCGGGGCGGATTCATCGGTGGCGGAAGCCTGCTTCAGTTCCTCCGCCTGCTTGGTGGCATACTGTTCCGGCTCCAGCCTGTATTCGCCAAGCATTTCCTTGTTTTCTTCGGGATTGCGGAACAAGGCCGCCAACTCCTTGGCATTGGCCAGCAGTTCCGCCGGAAGGTGGTAGAAACGGAAGTCGGACGGGTTGTCAAACTGCCGCTTGAAGTTGGAGAAGAAGGATTCGAGGATGGATTCGCTGCGGTCGATTTTGAGGAAATCACCGTCGGGCTTGGCCTTTGCCAACGGGCGGGTCTTCAGCGAGCCGTCCTGTCCGATGCGCTCCACCACGTGGGGCGTGTTGCCGTCGGAAGCGTTGGTCATTACCAGCACTTCGTCTTTCATGTCCTTGAGGTTGTCCATAAGCAAATGAATTAAATCGTGAAACAATAAGTTGATTGCGGCACGAAAGTAAGCGGGCAGCCTTGCCGGACAATGGGAAATCAGCGGACGGGAGGCAAGTGGCTATGGGGTGGCGTGAAGTGTCCGCCCGCCTCTTCCGCAAATTCCTCCCACCACACGGTTTTCCCCTCCGATTCTTTTCGTATCTTTGAGGCATCAACAACGAATGAGTTGAAATAGCTAAAAATTCTACTCCCCATGATAGATAAAAACATGATGCGCATTATTTTGATTTTGGCAATCTGTTTTCTCGTCGGATGTGCCTCTAACGAGAATGTTGTCTCAGTAAGACAGGTTAAAAGCGATGAACCCATTGTACTGAGAATGAGAAAGGACAGGACTTTCATTCATAGTCTGCTATATCCGGTAGCTTTTGAATTTAAGAAAAATGATAGTAGGGACATTTATTATGCGGAAAATTCTTATTGGGCCAAAAATAAAGACATGTCCCCTGGTACAGCCGGATGTTTTTTATGGGAAGAAAACGATGATGAGCATCTGTCTTATGCGTATAAGAGGTTTAACGGGACGATAAAATATATTATTGATAAAAACGATACGATAAAAGAACGATTGTCTGTCTATTACAAGAAAATGATGGATGAGGAAAAGGATACCATTCATGTTCCTTTAAAAGAATTCAACAGCAACTTTGGATATATTATTGACAATTTCTTTGAAGGCGATTCCATCTATTTGCATTTCCATGACCACAAAAGATGGCATGACATTCCTTTAAGAGTTTCTTTCGATTAGCTGTCAGAATATAAAAATATGTAAAAGCAAATTTCATCGGTAACATACTTGCCGGAACCCCCGATTTTCTCTATCTTCGCTGAGCAAAGAAACATAAACCTACGCATCATCATGATAACAAACCGGGAAGAAATAATTGACAGGGCATTTGGCGTATTTGTCAGGATGAACTATGAGAAGGCAAGCATCATCACGCTTGCCAGAGCCTGCGGACTGACCAAGACGGGCATCGTCTATTATTTTCCGCACAAGCTGGACTTGTTCATGGCTGTGGTGGACAAGTATGTGCTGCAAATACACAAGCCGGACAACAAGTTTGCCGCTCCCGCCGATACGTTGGCGGAATTTATCGGGCAATACGTGGCGGGAGTAGCCGCTTCCATGAAAAGGATTCTCGAACTGATTGGCGATACCCACAGCCCGCATGATTGCAGCCTTAATTCCTATTATTTCCATTTTCTCTCGCAAGTGCGCATGTACTATCCGGGCATCAGGCAAAAAATCGAGCGGATTTTCCGGCTGGAGTATGAGCTTTGGGAGACAGTCATCCAGAAGGCGAAAGAGAGCGGAGAAATCAGGAGCGACACGGACGTGCGGAAGGCGGCAACCCTGTTCCGGCAGATTTTTCTCGGACTGTCCTACGAACAGGCGTTCCTGAACGGTCTGGACGTGGACGAACTGGAGAAAAACTTCCGCTATATCTATTCCCTGCTTAAAGCCTGACGCCGTTTAGTCTTTTTAACTTCCATTATTTTGAACGATTGTTCAAAATATGCCGTTTTTTCACTACCTTTGAAGCCATGAAGCAAAATTCGACGACATGGACAAGGCTCAGAGGCAAAGAGGGAGCATCATCCTGCACAAGGAAGAAAAGGATGGTGTGGATTATGTCCGGATAGAGTATGCAGGAAACGGGGCAATCCCCCTGCTGCTCGCTCAGGATACAGGCGTGGAAATGACCGGCAAGGATTCCGCTTGCATGGCGGCTGCCGTTTTCAAGCTGTCGTCAGGCTTTTTGCCCGTAATGTATCCCCTTGCCGTGGCGCCTGCCGTTTTCAAGCTGTCGGATTTCTACGACCGCTACTCTCCCCATGCCTACATTGATTACAGCCGGGTATATGTGCGGCATCCCAGACCCAAGAGGGAATACACGCTGCCGGAAGGCTATCTGGAACTGCTGGAACAGAAACGCTACAGCCCATCCACCATAAAGACCTTCCGGGCTTATTTCAGCGACTTCATGGAGTACCACAAAGGGCGCAACATCGACCGCCTGAAAGTGGCGGACATCAACAGGTACATTCTTTATCTTGTAAACGAAAAGAAAATTTCCGTTTCGCAACAGAACATGCGCATCAACGCCATCAAGTTCTACTATGAGCAGGTGAAAGGCGGGAAACGGCAATACTACGGCGGCATCACACGAGCCAAAGAATACAAGACCGTCCCGGAAGTATTGAGCAAGAACGAGATAAAACGCATCCTCGACCAACTGTCTAACATCAAGCATCACTGCATGATTTCCTTGGTTTATTCAGCCGGATTGCGGCGTAGTGAATTGCTGAACCTCACACCAAAAGACATCAACAGTGAAACGATGTCCGTGCGCGTCATGGGCAAGGGCAAGAAATGCCGCTACTCGCTGCTTTCGCCCAAGCTGCTGGAAGAGCTGCGGCGGTACTTCCGTGAATACCGCCCGAAGAAATGGCTGTTTGAGGGCGAAACGCCCGGACAGCCGTACTCGGCAAGCGCATTGGTGAAAGTGCTGAAAGAAGCCGCCAGACGTGCAGGTATCAAGCACCGGGTACATGTACACATGCTCCGCCACTCCTTTGCCACCCACCTTTTGGAGCAAGGGACAGACTTGCATACGATACAAGAACTGCTCGGGCACAACGATATAAAGACTACTGCCATATATCTTCATGTGTCAAGTGCGCACAAAGCCAAGATACCCAATCCGCTTGACACTCTGGATGATTCGTAGGGTACAGCTATTAGAGATTAGGAAACGCACCTGCCGGGTGTCGGTTATCGAAATATTCTACACCTAAGGGTGCATTTATTAATACATTCAAGGCAAATTAAAACAACTAATATACAGCAACTTACAAACAAATAAACAAATGTAAAAAAATAACGGTAGTGAATGATTGATTTGATAGATTACATAGGAAGGTGTAGTTCCCGGGAAAGCACATATCGCTTGGCGGACTTTTTCAACCGCTGGTGGGACGAGTACGCACA
>OAVX01001080.1_pt1 | contig 9401 bp, 9 predicted proteins | sample 1476471 | NCBI WGS metagenome assembly OAVX01 (sample SAMEA2580114, study PRJEB22360) | human gut metagenome | biome: human gut; feature: human-associated habitat; material: faeces | place: Denmark | collected 2008/2010
TGAAAGCATGGCAAACGGGGTGAGGGAGAGGGGGCGGGAGACGATGCGCGACGTCGTTGCCGTACCGCTCGCCCTGTGTGGCATCGTCTTGGTTTGCCAAAGCGGTTTCGGTTTGCTGCCTGGTATTGTCGCCCAACCTTTGGCCGTGTGCGGATGCCTGATATTGGTGGTGGTCGCACTTACCTGCAACGTGGTATCCGACCTGCTTTCCACGCCACCTGTCCGTTGGCTGGGGCGCATTTCATTCAGCCTGTATCTGACCCATCTTCCCGTCCGCGACTGGATTGTGCCGTACATTCCCGTGCAGGGTCTATTGCGCCCGGTGGTTTTGTTTGCATTGTGCCTTCTGGCAGCGGAGGCGTTCTATCTTGCCGTGGAACGGCCTGCTACCAGACTGTCAAGGAGGCTGGGAAAGGTGAAAAGGGAAGCCTGATGTATTTCGCTTGCGCATGGTGCTTTAGGCGGAATCGCCGGTTTGCATGAATGTCGATTGAGCGACCGGTATACGCTTCCTGCGAGGACATGTTCGGCATGTTCCGCGGCAAGGCGTGCATTCGGAAACTGATCCGCGGAAACATGTCCGGCCACGGCAAGTCAGTCGCCATCACTTTGGAACATGGCATCCACGGAAGCGCGTACCTGCCCGGTGTCCTGTCGTGGCCCGTCAAATACCATCAGGGAGATGGAGTTGGTACGTAGTTCACTCAGCGAGCTCAGCAACGGACGCACCGCCGCGGTGCTGCCCAAAGCGACCGTGCGCCCGTCATCATCAAACGGGACAGGACATCCTACATGTTTATGAGTATCAACAGCTATCAGAATCTCTTCGACCGTCTTGAGGATAAGTTCGATGCTTGCCTCGCCGACGCCCGCATAGCCGAGAACGATGGACGCCGCAACAGGCATGGACTCTGATCCGACGCAGACGGTATTCGTGGCATGTCAATTGAATTATGATTCCCTTAGTTTCAGATTCGAAGGAATCGTCTGGAGCGATTTCCACGACGGTTCGGTCGGCATTCCCGCCTTCGTGCGCGAAGGACAGAACGTCCACATCAAAGCAACAGTGGACAAATACAATCCCGACAGCGGCTTTCCCGCATATCGATGGGTTCCGTGTTTTTCCGAAGGCTCAGGACTTTCGGAAAAACACGGAACCCATTTTTCCATTTCACGAGACTTTTGGCCGACATGTGGAATACCAGCCTGGAAACGCGCCGAACCATGTAATATCGCTTGCGGACACGGGGGCCATTATGGCTGAGAGGAAGCGACCGCTTCAACCGTATGAACGTATACCGGATAATGCCGGCGCACGGACGTCTCTCTACTTCCCGTGCCTTTGCATAAGAGAAAGGCACATACCTTTATGACTGAAGAAAACCAGTCTTCCGCAGTTCGCAAACCCAACGTCAAATGGCGTGTGGTCGACATCGTCGTGGCCGCGATCGTTGCCGTCGCATCCGGCGTGATCTTCTGGGCCTGGGACTTCATCTACGCCGTCCCGACCGCCCTGTTCGACAGCCTCACCCCGGGACTGGGCGGACTCTTCCATTTCATGTGGCTGTTCGCCGGCCCGCTCGTGGCCATCATCATCCGCGAGCCCGGCGCGGCCTTCTTCGGCGAAACCATCGCCGCGGTCATCGAAACGCTGCTGGGCAATCCATTCGGCGTGGCGCACGCACTGCTGATCGGCATGGCCCAAGGACTCGGCGCCGAAATCGGCTTCGCGGTCTTCGCATACCGCAAGTGGAACCTGCTCACCGTGACCCTGGCCGGCGCGTTGACCGGCCTATCCAATGGCCTGTACGGGCCGGCGGCTCGCCACCGCCGGCTGGTCGACACTGCAAGGCGTCGTGTTCACCGTCTGCTGCGTCATCTCCGGAGCCGTATTCGGCGGAGCGCTCATGTGGTTCGTACAGAAGGCGCTCGCCAAAACCGGTGTGCTCGACCGCTTCGAATCAGGCAAGGCCGACGTCGTGGCCTGAACCACGCAACTCACAATCCAACAACAAACACAGAAAACATGCCGGCCGTCCGCCGGCATATCCAAGAAAAGAGAAAATCATGACCAACCACGTTCCAGAAGCAACGAAACCCGCCAGCGGAGACTACGCCTGGCTGGGCGCGGAAGCCGGCTCCGTCGCCGACCTCATGTACATGCTCAACACCGAGGACTGGTACGACGCCATCAACTCGCGTTTCGTCAGCGAGCTGCTTGACGACACCTTGCCGGAATCCATCCTCAAGGCGTACCTGATCCAGGACTTCAAGTTCTATAACAACGGCATGATGGCGCGTCTCATCAAACTCGCCCCACGTCAGGAGACCAAGGACATGCTCGCGGCGCAATCGCAGTGGTTCGCCGACAACGAGGCCACCTACTTCGAGCACTTCCTCGAGGCCTATCACGTCAGCCAGGAGGAATACGACGCGACCGAACCGACCCCGGCCAACAAGGAGTACGGCGCATACCTCGACAGCCTGTCCGACAAGAGCTGGCCGGAACTGATCACCGCGATCTGCTGCATGGAATGGCTGTACCTCGCATGGGCCAAGCGCACCGTCGACGCCGACGTCATCCAGCAGGTGCCGGCGCACAAGGGCTGGGTCGACCTGCATGAAGGCGCGCACTTCCGCAAGTGGGTCGGCGACCTCATCTCCCTGGTCAACGAATACTGCTCCATCGATGGTCCGGAAGCCGAAGTGTTCCGCACCATCGTGCATCTGGAGCGCCGCTTCTTCGACGACTCCTACCCGCAGGAGTGAGCCTGCGATCCACGACCGCATAAGCCATGAGCCGGGCGCGTACGATCGATGTCGTACGCGCCCGGCTCATTTGTTGCGGTTCCGTCCGGAGCCCGGCTTCCTCGTGCGCGACTGCCGCGCGGGGGCGGCCCGGCTACAGTGAAATCTTGTCGATACGCCGGAGCTCATCGTCGCTGAACGAAGTGTTCCTAAGCGCACCGATGTTGTCGATCAGCTGCTGTGGGCGGGACGCTCCGACCAGCACCGAAGCCACCATGCCGTCGTGCAGCAGCCAAGCCAGCGACATTTCGGCGAGCGTCTGTACGCGCTCCACCGCCAGAACGTTCATCATCCGAATCTGCTGAAGCCTTTCCGGCGTCAACGCGCTCTGCTGCAGGAATCGTCCGTCATGCGCGATTCTGCTGTCCGCCGGAACGCCGTTCAGATACCGGTTGGTCAACAGTCCCTGGGCGAGCGGGGAGAAAGTGATGAGTCCCTTGCCAAGACGGTGCGCGGTCTCCTTGAGCCCATTGCGTTCCACGGTGCGGTCGAAGATGTTGTAACGGTTCTGGTTGATGATGAACGGCACATGCATCTCATCCAAAATGGCGGTGGCCTTCTCGAGTGTGGGGCCATCATAATTGGACAGGCCCACATACAGCGCCTTGCCGCTGCTCACGGCCGTGGCGAGCGCGCCCATGGTCTCTTCGAGTGGTGTGGATGGGTCCATGTGGTGGTGGTAGAAGATGTCCACGTAGTCGAGGTTGAGGCGTTTGAGGCTTTGGTCGAGTGAGGCGAGCAGGTATTTGCGGCTGCCGAGGTCGCCGTAGGGGCCGGTCCACATTTCGTAGCCGGCTTTGGTGCTGATGATGAGTTCGTCGCGGTGGTGGTGGAAGTATTCGTGCAGGAGTCGTCCGCAGTTCTTTTCGGCCGATCCGGGTTCGGGGCCGTAGTTGTTGGCCAGGTCGAAGTGGGTGATGCCGTTGTCGAATGCGGTGAACACGATGCGGCGCATGGTGTCGTATGGGGTGGTGTCGCCGAAGTTGTGCCAGAAGCCGAGGGATATGGCCGGCAGTTTGAGGCCGCTTTCGCCGGCATGGTTGTAGGTCATGCTGTCGTATCGGTTTGGCGATGGCGTATAGACGGTGGTCGGTTCGAGCATGTTTTCTCCTTTGAATATGCTGCTCATGTCGTATCCGCAATCAACATACACGTCCGTTTGTCGTGCCGCAACATTGCGTAATACAATAAGGCGCATCGCGGTATTCGATGCGGTGGTAGGAGAGTGGCCCATGCGTGTGGAACATGGATTCGGTCCGGTTTGGGATGCCGGATCGCGCGTGTTGGTGTTGGGTTCCGTGCCAAGTCCGAAGTCGCGTGAGATGCGGTTTTATTATGGTCATCCGCGCAATCGTTTCTGGCCGGTCATGGCGGCTGTTTTCCATGATGACGGTTGTCTGCGCGAGTGCCGGGACCCGGACCAGATTGTGGGGTTGCGTAGGGATTTCGCTTTGCGTCACCATATGGCGTTATGGGATGTGATTGAGTCGTGCGACATCGATGGAGCGAGCGATGCCAGTATCCGTAATGCGGTGCCCAATGATCTTTCCCCGATAATCATGCGATCGAAAATCGCCCATGTCTTCACCACTGGCGCGAAAGCCGCGCAACTGTACCGTAAGCTCTGCGTTCCGCTGCTTCGGGCGCATGGATTGGACGGCATGCCGATGACGCAGCTGCCATCCACCAGTCCGGCGAACGCCAAAGCCGACCTGCCCGGACTCGTCGAAGCGTACGGATGCGTCGCACGCTCCGTTTCGCAGGCGTCGTAAGGCGTTTCCGACGGCTGCGGCATTGTCCGAACCCTATTTATACAATCGCGGTTGCGTTGAAATCCGAAGCGTCCTCCACTAATCCGTCTGGAATGGACGTTTCCCGCGAAAACCAGCAAAACGGAAGGCGAAAGATGGCACTGAGCGCCGCAATCATCCTTGCCGCGGGCGAAGGCACCCGCATGCGTTCCAACAAACCGAAGGTGCTGCACACCTTGGCCGGCAAAACGTTCCTGAACCGTGTCATGGACTCCGTGGCGGCCCTTGACCCCGATACGCTCGCCGTGGTGGTCCACTACCAGGCCGAACGCGTCGCCGAAGCCGCACGCTCCTACAACGAGCACGTCACCATCGTCGACCAGGACGACATCCCCGGAACCGGCCGCGCCGTGCAATGCGCGATGGCGCAGCTCACGCAGAAGGACGATCTGGACGGCGCCGTGCTGATCGCCGCATCCGACATGCCGCTGCTCGACACCGACACGCTTGACCAGCTGCTCGCCTTCCACGAGAAAAGCGGCAACGGCGCGACCGTGCTCACCGCCATCCTCGACGATCCGACCGGCTACGGCCGCATCATCCGCGACAGCGAAGGCAACGTGCTGCGCATCGTCGAACAAAAGGACGCCAACAGCAGCGAACTCGCCGTACGCGAAGTGAACACCTCCGTATACGTGTTCGACGCCAAACTGCTCGCCGAAGCCATCGCCAACCTCAAATCCAACAACGCGCAGGGCGAATTCTACCTGACCGACGCGCTCGAAGCCGCCAAAGCCAACGGAGCCGTCGGCGCTTTCGCCGCCCCCGACCCGCTAAGCGTGGAAGGCGTCAACGACCGCGTGCAGCTCGCCGCGCTCGCCAAGGCGCACAACAAGCGCGTGTGCGAGCATTGGATGCGCGAAGGCGTCACCATCCTCGACCCGGACACCACGTGGATCGAGGACGACGTGCAGATCGCACGCGACGCGGTGATCCTGCCCGGCTGCTTCCTCCAAGGCCATACGGTGATCGGCGAAGCCGCCGAAGTCGGCCCGTACACCACGCTGATCGGCGCCACCATCGACGCCGAAGCGCATGTGGAACGCTCCCGCGTGCAGGAGACGCACATCGGCCGCGCCGCCAACATCGGCCCGTGGACGTATCTGCGTCCGGGCAACGAGCTCGGCGAGGGAAGCAAGGCCGGCGCGTTCGTGGAAATGAAGAAGGCGCACATCGGCAACGGCACCAAGGTGCCGCACCTGAGCTATGTCGGCGACGCCGACCTGGGCGAGCACACCAACATCGGCGGCGGCACCATCACCGCCAACTATGACGGCGTGCACAAGCACCACACCACCATCGGATCGAATGTGCATGTCGGCGCGGGCAACCTGTTCGTCGCCCCCGTCACCGTCGGCGACGGCGTCACCACCGGAGCCGGCTCCGTGGTCCGCCACGACGTCCCGTCCGACTCCATGGTCTATTCCGAAAACACGCAACACGTAGTAGAGGGCTGGAAGCCCGAATGGGAGCGCTGAACATGCCTGCATTGCAAGATTCCATCGACGCCATCCGCATCGCCGCAGCCGCGGCCGACCGCATGAAGGCCACCGACATCGTGGCGTTCGACGTTACCGAACCATTGGCCATCACCGACGCGATGCTCATCGCCAGCGCCTCGAACGAACGCCAGGTGCTCGCCGTCGCCGAGGAAATCGAGAAGGACCTGTACCTCAAGGCCGGCAAACGCCAGCCGCGCTCCCGCGAAGGCCTGACCGAAGGCCAGTGGGTGCTGCTCGACTACGGTGATTTCGTCATCCACGTCATGCACCAGGAATCCCGCGAATACTACCGTCTCGAACGGTTGTGGAAGGACTGCCCGAGCATCGACCTGCAGCTCGAACACGCCGAGGACGAGCAGAAGCCGACGGCTTCCAGCGAAGCGTGATTTTTCATCCATCATCGAAACGTGCCTTCCCGAAAATCATGCGGAAGGCACGTTTTGGTATGCGCCGTCCCAGCAATCCGAATACGACGGCAGACAGGCAATAAATCGGAAAGACAACCGGCAGATAGGGGAGAGGCATGCCCAGAAACGTCGAACTCGACCATGATGAGACCATGACGCCACACGTGCGTTCCATCACACTGGTGCGCCACGGACGCACCGCATACAACGCGCAGCACAGGCTGCAGGGACAGATCGACATTCCGCTCGACGAAGTGGGTATGTGGCAGGTTCGCCAGACCGCGTCCGCATTGCGTGAACTGTACGTGGACCGTCATCCCGAAGCGGCATGCCAGCTGGTTGTCTGCTCCGATCTCAAACGCGCGGCCGCCACCGCACACGCGTTCGCCGACCCGCTCGGACTCGACGTGCATCCCGACGTCCGTGTGCGAGAACGCAGCTTCGGCGATTGGGAAGGCATCGCCGTCGAAGAGCTCGCCAAACGGTTCCCCGAGGATTATCTGTCATGGGCCCAGTTCCGCGGCGGCGAGCTCAAGTATGGCGCAGGACCGAAGCAGAACGTCGGCAGGCGTGGTGTCGAGGCGTTGAACGATTGGGCGTCGAAGGCCGGCTCCGATACCGACCTGTACGTGTTCTCGCATGGCGCCTGGATCTCGCAGACGTTGCAGACGCTGCTGGGATTGAGCGAAGTGCATGGCGATTTCGCCGACATTCTGTCGATGCGCAACGCGCATTGGGTGCGGCTGGCGCCGTTGGAACTGCAGGGCGCGCTGCGGTGGCGTCTGGTCGACTACAACCATGGTCCGGCGATCGCCGACACCGAGCAGTGGGAGCATCCGCAGCTATAGCCGCCGACGAAAACGGGGGATGACGCGCGTCCCGTTCCCAAGTTTTTTCCAAGCTTTTCACAGAATCGCAAGTTTTTTCAAAGCGTAATCGGCTACCGTCATGCTCTGTGAAGAATTTTTTCAAGGGCATATCGTTTTCATCGATTTTCGCGGGCGCGCTTGCCGCGGTGACCTCGTTCCTGCTGTCCGCAAAAATCGGCATCGCGGGATCGGTGATTGGCGTCGCCGCCGGTTCCATCGTCTCGGCCGTTGCGACGCAGGTGTACAAGAACGTGCTCAAGGCGTCGGGGGAGAAGCTGCAAAACGCCGTACCGTTCGTGACCAATGACAAGGACGGTACGGACGGTGCCGGCAAGAGCGGCGATGACGCCACCACGGTGATCGCTCCCGCCGAATCCGAGGGCGAGCAGACCAAGACGCTGTCCGCGGAGAAATCCGATGAGACCACGGTCATGACGTCCGTGGACGGGGATACGACCACGGCGATGCCCGCAACGTCAGGCCGTGTCATCTCCTCCGCGCAGGCCGGAGGACGCGAATCGAACATGCTTCCGGACAATGCCGGCGGAAGTATCCAGCATGCTGGACGCCGGGCGTCGTTTGACGCTTGGCTGCATGGCAAGCGTGCGCCGATCGTCATCGCGATCGTCAGCGCGCTTATCGGCGTGGCCGTGAGCGCCGGACTGATCCTGGCATTCACGGGCGGACATGGAACCGATACCGTGGTGCGTGACATGGTCAACAGCAAGCAGACGCCGTCGGATGACAATGCCGGCGATTCCACCTACGGCAGCGGAAACAACGGCACGCAGGACAATATGCAGAACCAGTCCGGCACGACAGACACCGATAAGGATTCCACCACGAACTCCGACAGGAACAACGGCAAGGACACCGGGAAGAAGACGGATTCCACAACCGGCGGCACCGGAACGTCCACCGACGGCTCGGACTCGTCCACCAACACCGGAGACGATTCGAACAAGACGGATTCGTCCACGGACTCCACTACGCCATCCGACGGATCGACGTCAGGCACCAACAATTCGGGACAGTCGGGCGCGGGGACGACCACCACGCCGAATGGTTCGGCATCCACGAACCAGAATCCGACGCCGAACGGTTCGAATCCCAATGGCACGTCATCCGGCACGTCAGGCAATGGGACGGACACTTCGAAATAGCCTATGAGGCATGTGTCCGGGGCTTTCCTCGACCACGTGCCCGACACGCCGCGAATTGCATGATTCTGCTCTGTGTTGTATCCTATACAAGGTTTGCAGAGCAGACATTGGGGCTATGGCGCAGCTGGTAGCGCATCTCCATGGCATGGAGAGGGTCAGGGGTTCGAATCCCCTTAGCTCCACGATTGGAAGGCTTCCGGAGAGATTCGGAAGCCTTTTTCTTTACCGTTTCCCGTCGGCTTCCGGGCAATCCGCGGATCGGATGCGAAAACCAAGAAAGCGAAAACCATGATCGACGAAGTACTGTTCCTGCGCCACGGACGCACCGCATACAATCTCGCCAGACGGCTGCAAGGACAAATCGACATTCCCCTCGACATCGTCGGACGGTGGCAGGCGGACCAAAGCGCGTACGAACTCGCCAAAACCTACTATTGGGCGAAAGTCGCGCATCTCGCCGAACATAACGACCAGCTCGCGCAACCCGCATACGGCAACGCCCATCTGGCCGACGTCGACGAAATCAACAACGCGCCCGCCGCGGCCCGCCGCATGCTCGTCGTCTCATCGGATCTGTTCCGCGCGCAGCAGACCGCGCACGCCTTCGCCGACCTCATGGGGCTGGACGTGGAACTCGACCCGCGTCTGCGCGAACGCAGCTTCGGCGAATGGGAGGGCATGACCCGCGAGGAGATCTGCGAGCATTACGCCGACGACTACCATTCCTGGCGCGCCCACACGGGAGGAGAAACCAAGCATGGCGTGGAAAGCCGCATCCATACGGGCCGACGCGGCGCGGAAGCCGTGCGCGACATCGTCGCCAAACACCATGACGAGACAA